>Ga0335085_10004244_pt1 | contig 23959 bp, 21 predicted proteins | sample Lox_Sample_45_FD_206712 | JGI IMG/M metagenome (GOLD analysis project Ga0335085, IMG submission 206712) | Soil microbial communities from Loxahatchee National Wildlife Refuge, Florida, United States - Lox_Sample_4.5 | ecosystem: Environmental > Terrestrial > Soil > Wetlands | place: USA...
CTCGGTTCGGAGATCGAAGGCGAGGTCACGAGCCTCGCCGACTTCGGCGCGTTCGTGCGGCTCGCGGAGGGGATCGAGGGCCTGATCTACACGTCGGAGCTGTCGGTTGAGCCCGTCGCGAAGCCGGCCGATGTGCTGAAGGTGGGCGACCGCGTGCGCGCCCTGGTGCTCCGCATCGACCCGGCCGAGCAGAAGATCTCCCTCTCGGTCAAGGCGATGCACGACCAGCAGCAGCGCCAGGCGCTCGCCGAGCTGGCGGCGCAGCAGGCCAAGACGCAGCGCTCGACGCTCGGCGACCTGCTCGCCGAGAAGCTGGCCCGCAAGGCGGAGGAGCAGGCGGGCGATTGAAGGAGGGGAGGGGAGCGGCTCCGCGGCGCACGCCGCCGCGGGCCGCGCGGAGGTGGGGTCCGTGGACGCGAGAGCGATGACGAAGAGCGGGCTCATCGAGAAGGTCGCGGAGCAGACGCCGCACATCTCGAAGAAGGACACCGAGGTCGTCGTCAACACGATCTTCGACGCGATGACGGAGGCGCTGCGGCGCGGTGAGCGCATCGAGATCCGCGGCTTCGGGAGCTTCCAGGTCAAGGTGCGCGAGGCGCGCGACGGGCGGAATCCCAAGACGGGCGAGATGGTGAACATCCCCGCCAAGCGCACGCCGTTCTTCAAGGTCGGCAAGGAGCTGAAGGAGATGGTGGACGGGGCGCCGGCCTCGTCCGATCCCGAGGACGAAGACGAGGACGAGGACAAGCTGTCGGCCTGACGCCGCGCGCGGGCCGTTCGGAGGCGACGCATGCGGGTGGTCCGGCGGCTGCTCGGACTCGCGCTCTTCGTGGGTGCCCTGGTGGTGGGCTGGGCCTTCGCACACCGCAATCCCGACGCGGTCAGCGTCGACCTGCTCTTCACCAAACCGCCGGGCCAGCCGCTCTGGCTGGTGCTGCTCGCGGCGTTCGGGGCCGGCGCGCTCTGCGCGGGCGCGCTCGGCCTCTATCACGCGGCGCGGCTGCGCTTGACCGCGCGTCGCTACCGGCGCGCGGCGGCCGGTCTCGAGGCCGAGATCCACCAGCTGCGCAACCTGCCGCTCGCCGCGCAACCGGGAGCGGTGTCGGGCGTCGTCGCGCTCGAGCACGTGGACCAGAACGGGTAGCGCGTGGCGTGGTGGAGGCTGGCACGCGCGCGCGAGGCGGCTGGCCCGCGCGATGTCTCGACCGCGATGCGGCGCGCCCTCGTGGCGGTCCTCGACCGCGATCTCGAAGCGGGCGAGGCGCTGCTGACCGAGGCGGTGCATCGCGACTCGCGCGACGTCGACGCCTACCTCGCGCTGGCGCGCCTCTACCGGCAGCGGGGCGAGATCGGGCGCTCGATCCACCTGCACCAGAATCTCATGCTGCGCCGCGATCTCGGCGATCCGGCGCGCTTCCTCGCCCTGTTGGGGCTCGCCGACGACTTCCGCGCGGGCGGATTCCTGCGCCGCGCGATCGCGGCCTACGAGGAGGTGCTGGCCGAGCAGCCGCGCCATCTCGGCGCGCTGCGCGCGCTCGTCGCGCTCTTCGTCGACGTGCGCGAGCCGCGCCGGGCGATCCCGCTGGCGGTCCGCCTGGCGCGTCTCGAGGGGCGCGAGCGCGGCGCCGCGGAGGCCGAGCTGCTCGTCGACCTCGCCGAGTGCGAGCGCGCGGAGGGGCACAGCGAGGCGGCGCGCAAGGCGCTGCGACGCGCGCTCCGCCGCGATCCCGGCCGGGTTCGCGCCTGGATCGCGCTCGGCGAGGTGGAGTCCGAGCTCGGCCGCACGGCGAAGGCGCTGGCGGCTTGGCGCCGCGTGCCGGCCATCGATCGCGGTGCAGCGGCGACCGTCTATCCGCGGCTCGCGGCGAGCTTCGCGGCGCTCGGCCGCGCGCGCGAGCACGAGGAGTTCCTGCGCGGCCTGCTCGAGGCGCAGCCCGAGGATCCCGTCGCGCGGCTCGCCCTCGCGCGGGCGATGGCCGGGCGCGGCGAGGCGGAGGAGGCGATCGGCGAGGTCCGGCGCGTGCTCGAGCGCGAGCCGGAGAATCTGGAGGCGCACGTCGTGCTCGGGCGCATCCTGCTCGCCGAAGCACGTACCGGGGAGCTGGCGAAGGCGCACGAGGAGCTGCTCGACGTGCTCGAGCGCCGGCGCGTGGCGATCGGCGGCGAGATGGGAGACGCCTTCGCGTGACGCGCGCCGCCCTCGACACGCCGATGATGCGCCAGTACCTGGCGATCAAGGCGCGCCATCCGGATGCGCTGCTCTTCTATCGCATGGGCGACTTCTACGAGCTCTTCCTCGAGGACGCCGAGCGCGCCGCGCCGCTGCTCGGCATCGCGCTCACCACGCGCGACAAGGGGAAGCCGGATGCAGTGCCGATGTGCGGCGTACCCGTCCACGGCGTCGACCCATACCTGAAGCGCCTGGTCGAGCTCGGCCACCGGGTCGCGATCTGCGAGCAGGTGGAGGCTGCGGGGCCGCCGGGCGCGCGCGCGGCGAGGCTCGTGCGGCGCGACGTCGTCGAGGTGATCACGCCGGGGCTCGTCGGCGACCCCGAGAGCCTCGACGCCGTGCACGAGGTCGCGGTCGCGGCGCTCGAGCCGGCCGGCTTCGGGCTCGCCGCCTTCGAGGCCTCGACGGGCGACTTCCGCGCGACCGCGGTCGACGGCCCGAGCGACGCGCTCCCCGACGCCGTCGTCGAGGAGCTCCGGCGCATCGGGGCACGAGAGGTCCTGGTCCCGACACCGCACGCGGAGCGGCTGCGCGCGGCGCTGCGCGGCTCGCTTCCCGACGCGGTCGTGACGGCGGTCGAGCCGGCGAGCTTCGAGCCGGCGTCGGCGCCCGGAGCGCCGATCGGCTTCGACGCCGGGGCGCGGGATCCGGCGATGCGCGCCGCCGCGGCGGTGCTGGCGTACGTCGCCGCGCACCAGCCCTTCGCGCTGCGGCACGCCGCACGGCTGCGCCGCTACGCGCTCGCGGACAGCATGGGGCTCGACGCCTCCACGCGGGCGCACCTGGAGCTCTTCGAGAGCACCGTCGACCGGACGCGCCGCGGCACCTTGATCGAGCGGCTCGACGCGACGCTGACGCCGCTCGGAGCGCGGCGCCTGGCGCGATGGCTGGCCTATCCGCTGCTCGATCCCGTCGCGATCGCGGCGCGGCAGGACGCCGTCGCGTGGCTGGCCGAGCGCGACCGGCTGCGCGCGCAGCTGCGGAGCCGTCTGCGACCGGTGCGCGACCTCGAGCGCCTGTTCGCCAAGGCAGCGCGCCCGGGCGCCACGCCGCGCGACCTCGGTGCGATCCGCTCCTCGCTCGCCGCGCTGCCGGCGCTGGCCGAGATCGCGGCGGCCCACGACGCGGGAGATCTCCCGGGCGCCGCCGCGCCGCCCCCCGCTTCGCTCCCCGGCGTGGAGCCGGTGCCCGAGGTGCTGCGTCTGCTCGAGGAGGCGCTGGTCGACGAGCCGCCGGCGGTCGCGCGCGGCTCGCGCGGCGCGGGCGAGGTCGGCTACATCCGGCCCGGCTTCCGCGTCGAGCTGGACGGGCTGCGCGAGAGCGCCCGAAAGGGTCGCGAGTGGATCGCGGGCCTCGAGGCGCGAGAGCGGGAGCGCACCGGCGTCGCCAGCCTGCGCGTGCGCTTCCACCCGGTGCTCGGCTACGGGATCGAGCTGACCCGCGCGAACCTGGGCCGCGCCCCGGCGGACTACGAGCGCAAGCAGACGCTGGCCGGTGCCGAGCGCTTCACCACGAGCGAGCTGCGCGAGGTGGAGAGCCGGGTGCTCGGCGCCCACGAGCGCGCGGCCGCGCTCGAGCGCGAGATCTTCGCGGCGGTTCGCGCGCAGCTGCTCGAGCACGGAGCGTCGATCCGCGCGGCCGCCGACGCGGTCGCGGAGCTCGACGCGCTCGCCAGCCTCGCCGAGGTCTCGCGCCGCGACGGCTGGACGCGGCCCCAGGTCGACGCGGGCGAGCGGCTCGAGATCCGGGGCGGCCGACATCCCGTGGTGGAGCCGCTGCTGCACGCGCGCGGCGGGGAGGGGTTCGTCCCGAACGGGACGGAGCTCGACCCTGCGGAGTGTCAGCTCCTGCTCCTCACCGGACCCAACATGTCGGGGAAGAGCACCTATCTGCGCCAGGTCGCGCTGATCGCGCTGCTGGCGCAGGTCGGGAGCTTCGTGCCGGCAGAGTCGGCGCGGGTGGGTGTCGTCGACCGCATCTTTACGCGGGTCGGCGCGTCGGACCGCCTCACGCAGGGAGAGTCGACCTTCCTGGTCGAGATGCGCGAGACCGCCGAGATCCTCGCCCAGGCCTCGCGCCGGAGCCTGGTGATCCTCGACGAGATCGGCCGCGGCACCAGCACCTTCGACGGCCTCTCGATCGCCTGGGCGGTGGCAGAGTACCTGCACGACGCGCCGGGGCTGGGCTCGCGCACGCTCTTCGCGACGCACTACCACGAGCTGATCGAGCTGGCCGAGGCGAAGCCGCGCATGCGCAACGCGCACTTCGAGGTCCGCGAGTGGGGGTCCGAGGTGGTATTCCTGCGGCGGCTCGTCCCGGGCGGTGCGAGCCGCTCCTACGGGATCCAGGTCGCCCGCCTCGCCGGCCTTCCGGAGCCCGTGATCGCGCGCGCGCGCGAGGTGCTCGCCGACCTCGAGCAATCACGGCACGGGAGCGAGCGCGACGCGCCGCAGCTCGCGCTCTTCGCCCCGGCCGCGGAGGTGCCCGAGCCGGCGCGCGGCGTGCTCGAGGCGCTGCGCGCACTCGACCCGGATCGCACCGCGCCGCTCGATGCGCTCCTCGCGCTGCGCAGCCTTCGCGAGCGACTGCGCCGGGGAGGCGAAGGATGAGCCGCAGGGTGCCGATCGCCCTCGCGGCGCTCGCCCTGCTCGGCGCAGGCCGTCCGGAGGGGCTCGGCGACGTCGTCTCGGTGCGCCACTGGAGCTATCCCACCTACTCGCGCGTCGTGATCGAGCTGTCGCGGCCGATCTCCACCGAGGTCCAGACGCTGCCGGCCGATCCCACGAGCCGCACCCCGGCGCGGCTCTTCTTCGACCTGCCCGGCGTGTGGGTCGGGCGGCAGTTCGACGAGCCGATCGCGATCGGCGACGGCCTGCTGCGTCGCGTTCGCATCGGGCAGAACACGCTCGGCAGCGCGCGGGTGGTGCTCGATCTCGAGCGCTGCGACGGTCACCGCGTGCGCGAGCTCGCCGCCCCCGATCGCCTGGTGGTCGACGTCTTTGCAGACCGACGGACCGCGCGATCGCACGGGCGCCGGCTCGCGCGCGCCCTGCCGATGGAGCTGCGCACCGTCCACACCGTGGTGATCGATGCGGGCCACGGCGGCGCCGACCCGGGCGCCATCGGGATCGGTGGTCTCCGCGAGAAGGACGTGACGCTCGTGCTCGCCAAGATCCTGCGCGGGCGCCTCACCCGGCGCGGGTTCGCCGTGGTGATGACACGCGACCGCGACACCACGCTGTCCCTGCTGGACCGAACGGCCCTCGCCGAGGGCGCGGGCGGCGACGTCTTCGTCTCGCTGCACGCCAACGCCGCGCCGCGCCCCGAGCTGGAGGGCGTCGAGATCTACACGCTCGACGAGAACGCACAGCGGCAGACGCTGCGCGTGGCCGCCCGCGAGAACGGCGTCGCGCCGCGCGAGGTCGACCCGCTGCAACGGCTGCTGGCGCGGCTGCGGCTCTCCGAGGCGTCGGCGCGCTCGGGGCAGCTCGCCGACCTCGTGTACGGCGAGATCGCATCCTCGATGGGCGTGCGCTGGCCTTCGGTGCTCGGGCCGGGCCGCAAGCATGGCCCGTTCTATGTGCTCTACCTGTCGGACATGCCGGCGATCCTGGTCGAGGCGGGCTTCGTGACCCATCCGGGAGACGCGCGGCGGCTGCGCGATCCGGCGTACCTCGATGCCATGGCGGACCAGATCGCCGAGGGCCTGGCGCGGTTTCGCGCGCTCTCGCGCCCGGTGGTGGCGGAGCGGACTCCGTGAGGGCGCCGGCCGTGGAGCGCTGGCTCTCCGAGCTCGGCGGGGGAGGGCCGATCGCGCGCGAGCGCGAGGGCGAAGTGCTCGGAGCCGTGCGCGGCTACCTGGCCGCGGCGCGCGAGGAGCTGACGGATCTGCATCGCGCCTCGCGCGCCGGGAGCCGGGTGAACGCTCTCCACTCCGACCTGATGGATCGGCTCGTGCGGCGGCTCTTCCAGCTCGCCGAGAGCGACTACTTCGCCAGCGAAGGCGATGCGGGCGACCGCATCGCCGTGCTCGCGGTCGGCGGCTACGCACGCCGCGAGATGTCGATCTGCTCCGACGTCGACCTGCTCCTCCTCCACGCCGGCCCGGTGACACCCTACGTGACGCGCATCGCGGAGCGGATCCAGTACTGGCTGTGGGACGCCGGGCTGACCGTCGGCTGCGCCACGCGCACGATCGCGGACACCGTGACGCTGGCGCGCGCCGACGAGACCGTCTTCACCGGCATCCTCGACACGCGCTTCCTGTCCGGGGATCCGGACTTCTTCCACGAGTTCAGCGACGCGCTGCGCCGCGAGCTGCTTCCCGACGCGGAGTACTTCCTGGCGCGCCAGGTGGCCTCGATCCAGAAGCGCCACGCCGAGTTCGGCGAGTCGCTCTACCTGCTCCAGCCCAACGTCAAGGAGGGAGCGGGCGGCCTGCGCGACTACCACGCCGCGATCTGGGCGATGCGCGCCGTGCTCCCGTCGGCGCGCGGTCTCGACGACCTGCTGCACTCCGGGCTGCTGACCGAGTCGGAGATGGAGGCGTACCGCAGCGCGCTCGACTTCCTGTGGCGAGTGCGAAACGAGCTGCACCTGATCGCGCGGCGCCGCCAGGACCAGATGAGCTTCGAGCTCCAGGAGCAGATCGCGTCGACCTTCGGCTATCCCGACGACGGCCCCGACGCGCCGCTCCCGGTCGAGCTCTTCATGAGCGACTACTACCGCCACGCGCGCGCGATCCGCAACTACTCCGAGCTGGTGCTCGAGCAGTGCCGCGCGCGGGCTCGGCGCGACCGCCGCCCTCCGCCGCCGGCGATCCCCGTCGAGGACGGGTTCCGGGTGGCCGGCGACCACCTCGAGATCCCGAACGCGAACCATCTGCGCGAGCGGCCGCTGCGCCTGCTCACGGCGTTCGCCGTCGCCCAGGAGCACGACGTGCAGCTGTCGCGGACGGCCCAGCGCCTCGTGCGCGAGAACCTGCACCTGATCGACGACGCCTTCCGCCGCGACCCGCAGGCGACCGCCACCTTCCTGCGAATCCTGGACGCCGACCGGCGCGTGATGCGCTCGCTCATGGCGATGAACGAGATCGGGCTCCTGGCCCGCTACCTCCCGGAGTGGGAGCACATCGTCTGCCGCTGGCAGCACGTGATCTATCACACGTACACCGTGGACGTACACTCGATCTTCCTGGTCGAGGAGCTGCGCCGGCTCTGGCAGGGCAAGTACGAGCGCGTGCTGCCGGAGCTGACCGAGCTGATGCGCAACGCGGAGGACCGCCCGGCGCTCTACCTCGGTTGCCTGCTGCACGACGTCGGCAAGGGCTTCGGCGGCGAGCACTCGAACAAGGGGGCGGAGCGCGCGCGGGTCTGCGTCGAGCGGCTCGGCCTCGACCCGGAGCGCGCCGAGCGCATCGTGTTCCTGGTCCGGCACCACCTCTCGATGTCCCACATCGGGCAGCGCCGCGACCTCTCCGACCCGCGCATGATCTCCGAGTTCGCGAAGCTGGTGGGGGATCGCACCAATCTGCGGAATCTCTACCTGCTCACCTTCGCGGACATGCGCGCGTCGTCGAAGTCGGGCTGGACCGAGTGGAAGGCAGCGCTGGTGCGCGAGCTCTTCGAGCGCACGGCCGAGGTGCTCGAGACCGGGCGGCCGGACGAGGGCGTCGCCTTCGCCACGATCGAGGCGCGCGTCGAGAAGCGACAGCAGGCGGCGCGCGACGAGCTGCGCGCGCTCGGAGTCGCCGATTCGAAGATCGACTCGTTCTTCGACGAGATGCCGCGCCGCTACTTCGTGTCGCACACGCCCCGGCAGATCGCCCGGCACGCGATGACGCTGCTCTCGTTCAGCGACGCGAAGCCGGTCGTGATGGGGGTCCGCGAGATGCGCGGCGGCTTCTCCGAGCTGATCACCTGCACGCGCGACGTGCACGGACTCTACTGGCGGATCGCCGGCACCCTCACCGCGCGCGGGATCAACATCCTCGGCTCGAACGTGTACACGACGCGTACGGGCCTGGCGCTCGAGGTGTACCGCGTGGCCACGCCGCCGGGAGAGGGCGAGGATCGGGCGCGCACGTGGGCGGCGTTCGAGGAGAGCCTGCGGCGGGTGCTGGCCGGCGAGCTGCGGGTCGAGGAGCTGGTCAAGCGCCGCCGCCGCCCGATCGGGGAGACCGCGACCCCGTCCCGGCTGCCGCCGAGCGTCGAGATCTCGAACGACGAGTCCGACTTCTACACGATCGTCGACGTAGCGGCGAACGACCGCATGGGCCTGCTCTACGACCTGACGCGCACGCTCGCCGACCGCGGTCTCGAGATCTACATCTCGAAGGCGACAACCGTGCTCGACCAGGTTGCGGACTCCTTCTACGTGAAGGACCAGCAAGGGAAGAAGCTCGTCGACCCGGAGCGGATCGAGGCGCTGCGCGCAGCGCTGCTCGCCGCGGTCCAGATGGAGGAAGCGGCGCATGGGACGCCGTGATCCGGCCGCGCCGGCCGCCGAGCTGGCGGCCGCGGTCGACCGCTTCCTCACGCACCTCGTGGTCGAGCGCGGGCTGGCGCGCAACTCGGTCGAGGCCTATGCGCGCGATCTCGCCCGCCTCGCGGCGCATCTCGAGGAGCAGGGGGCTCGGGGCGCGGCGCAGATCCGTCCCGCGCACCTGCGCAGCTTCGCCGAGGCACTCGCCGAGGCCGGGCTCGCGCCCGCCAGCCGCGCGCGAGCACTGGTGTCCGCGCGCCGCTTCGTGCGCCACCTCGTCGCGCGGGGCGTGCTGGCGCGCGATCCGAGCGAGGGGCTGCGCGCGCCGCGGCTCGGCCGCTCGCTCCCGCGCGCGCTGCCCGCGTCGGAGACCGAGGCGCTGCTCGCCGCCGCGGCTGCCGAGGGACCGCTGGGGCTCCGCGATCGCGCGATGCTCGAGGTGCTCTACGCGTCGGGCCTCCGGGTGTCGGAGCTGGTCGGGCTGCCGCTCGGCGCGGTGGACCGGCGCGCCGGGCTCCTGCGCGTGCTCGGCAAGGGCGGCCGCACGCGCATCGTGCCGCTCGGGGAGCCCGCGCTGGCGGCTCTCGAGACGTGGCTCGCGGAGGGCCGACCGGCCTTCGCGCGGGGTCGCGCCGCGGGGCGCGCCAGCGACGCGGTCTTCCTGTCGCGCCGCGGGAGCGCGATGACGCGCCAGAACTTCTTCGAGCGCCTGCGCGCGCTGGCGCTGCGGGCCGGGATCGCCTCCGACCGCGTGTCGCCGCACGTCCTGCGCCACTCGTTCGCGACGGACCTGCTCGAGGGCGGTGCGGACCTGCGCGCCGTGCAGGCGATGCTCGGGCACGCGGATCTCGCGACCACGCAGATCTACACGCAGGTGAGCCGGCAGCGGCTGCGCGAGACCGTGGAGCGCCGCCACCCGCGCGGGACGCGCGACCCCGCCGACTCGACGTCTGCGCGGTGAGCGAGGCCGTGCTCGCGGGCCTGCACCTCGCGCCCGCCGTCGCGGGGCTCGTCGAGTGTGTGCTGCGCGAGGCGGAGCAGCGAGCTCGCGCGGTGTACCTGGTGGGCGGGCCGGTGCGCGACCTCCTGCTCGGCCGGCCGCTGCGCGACGTCGACCTGATCGTCGAGGGCGACGCCGGTGTCGCCGAGGAGCTCGCGCGCGCCGCGTCGCCGCCCGGCGTGCAGGTGGTGAGCCACGACCGCTTCGGCACGGTGAGGCTCGAGAGCTCCGAGGCGGCGCTCGATCTCGCGGGCACGCGCCGCGAGCGGTACGCGCGGCCCGGCGCGCTTCCGAGCGTCGAGCCGGGAAGTGTCGACGAGGACCTGCTGCGACGCGACTTCACGGTCAACGCGATGGCGCTGCCGCTCTCGCGGGCGGCCCGGCGCGCGGCGGGATCGGAGCGCAGCGACGAGCCGGCGGTGCTGGCGCCGGATCCTGCGCGCGAGGATTTGCAGGCCCGCGTCCTTCGCATCCTGCATCCGCGGAGCTTCCACGACGATCCGACCCGCGCGCTCCGCGCGGCGCGGCTGTCGGTTCGACTCGGCTTTCGCCTCTCGCGCGGATCGCGGGCGGCGCTGCGCGACGCGCTCCGGGACGGCGCCTTCGGCGCCGTGTCGGGAGATCGGCTGCGGCGCGAGTTCGAGAAGCTCTTCGACGACGCGGCCCTCGGCGCCGATCCGGCGGCGGCGCTGCGGCGGCTGGCCGAGTGGCACGTGCTGGGCGCCCTCGAGCCGGGCCTCTCGTTCCCGGGCCCGGCGGCGGCGCCGGTGCGGCGTCTGGGACGGGCGATCGCTGCCCCGCCTTGGGCCCGGCGAGGGTCCGGGCGGGTGCGGTCTTGGGCGGTCGGGCTCGCGCTCTGGCTCGCGGAGGTCGAGGCGCCGCTGCGGCGGCGCGCGCTCCGTCGCCTCTCGGTGCGCGGGGAGGTCGCCGACCGCGTCGGCGCCTTCCCACAGGAGCGCGACCGAAGGCTGCGCGCGCTCGCGCGGAGCCGCGGGCGGGGCGCCGCGGATGCACTGCTCGGCGGCCTCGACGACGAGGAGGTGCTCGCGCTCTGGTGCTGCGCGCCGCCGACCGGACGCCAGCGCATCGTGCGCTGGGCCTTGGAGGACCGCGATCGACGCATTCCCGTGTCGGGTCGCGATCTCCTCGCCGAGGGCCTGTCCGGTCCGGCGGTGGGCGCGGGCCTGGCGCGCATCCGCGCCGCGTGGCTGGACGGCGCGGTGCGAAGCCGCGAGGAGGCGCTGGCGCTCGCCCGCGAGCTCGGCGGAACGGCGCGGCGTCGGGCGAAGCGCCGGTGACGCGGGCGGTTGCCCACCCTTGACCGATCGACCATACTGCGCGCACCCGGGCGGGCCTCCCCCCGCCGGCCCCGAGATCCTCCCGGAGCGAGTCCATGTCGTCCGCCGACGCCGAGGCGCAGCCCGTCGCGGCCTTCGAGCCGATTGCCGAGGGCGGCTCGGCCTGCCAGGTGCGACTTCCGCTCTTCGAAGGTCCCCTCGACCTGCTGCTTCACCTGATCCGCGAGAACGAGCTCGAGATCACCGATCTCCCGATCGCGCAGGTCGCGCGCCAGTATCTCGAGTACCTGGAGGTGCTGCGCGAGCTGCACCTCGACGTCGCCGCCGAGTACCTGGTGATGGCGGCGACGCTCGCCTGGATCAAGTCGCGCATGCTGCTGCCGGCCGACGGCGAGTCGGACGAGGCCGAGGAGATCGATCCGCGCGCCGAGCTGATCGCCCGCCTGCTCGAGTACCAGCGCTTCAAGGAGGCCGCCGAGGCGCTCGGCCGCCGGCCGCTCCTCGGTCGCGAGGTCTTCGCGCCCGCCGGCGTCGAGATCGAGCCGCCGCCCGAGGGCGAGCGCGAGATCGCGGTCGGGCTCCTCGAGCTGGTCGAGGCACTGCGCCGCGCTCTCCGCCAGGCACACGCCAGCGAGGGGGTCCACGAGGTCGTCACCGAGACCGTGACCGTCCGCGAGTGCATGGTGGCCGTGGTCGACGCGCTCGCGCGGTCCGAGGTCGTCGAGCTCGACGAGCTGCTCCGCGGCCCCGACGGCCGCACCTCGGTCTCGTACCTGGTCGCCACGTTCCTGGCGATCCTCGAGCTGGCACGCACCGCCGCGCTGCGCATCTACCAGAGCATCGACGGGCTCGGTGCGCCCCGCGGCCCGATCCGCCTGCGCCGCGCGCGCTCCGATCCCGAGGCAGCTCGCGCAGAGGAGGCCCCTTGACGTTCCGAGGAGATCCGATGGAGTCGACCGAGCGCCGCCGCGTCCTCGAAGCCCTGCTGCTGGCCACGCCGGAGCCTCTCACGCCCCAGCGCCTCACCCACATCGTCCCGGACCTCTCGGCGCGCGAGCTCTCGGCGGCGATCGACGCGCTGAACGCCGGCTACGAGTCGGTGGGCTGCGCGTTTCGGGTGGAGGCGGTGGGTGGTGGCTACCAGCTCCGCACCCTGCCCGAGTTCGCGCCGTGGCTCGCCGAGCTCCAGCCGACGGCGCCGCTGCGTCTCTCTCGCGCGGCCCTGGAGACGCTCGCGATCGTGGCCTACAAGCAGCCGCTCACGCGCGCGGAGATCGAGCACGTGCGAGGCGTCGACGTGGGTGCCGTGCTGCGCAGCCTGCTCGAGCGGAGGCTGGTTCGCATCGCCGGGCACCGCGAGGTCCCCGGGCGGCCGATGCTCTACGCCACGACGCGCCGCTTCCTCGAAGTCTTCGGGCTCGCGGCGCTCGGCGATCTCCCCACGCTGCGCGAGATCGAGGAGCTGCTCCGCGAGCGGGCGGCCGATGCGAGCGACGAGACCGCGGCGCAGCTCGCTGCGCTCGCGGCGGTGGCTCCCGCGCAGGACGACCCGCTCGAAGACGACGACGCCGAGGACGACGACGCGGACGACGCCGACTCACCGGCGCGCAGCCACTGAGCGCGCGGAGCGCCCCGCTCGCCTCTCGAACGCCTCCAGAAGATCCTGGCTGCCGCGGGCGTCGCGTCGCGGCGCGCCGCCGAGGCGCTGATCCGCGAGGGGCGCGTGCGCGTCGATGGAGCGACGGCCCACATCGGCGATCGCGCCGATCCGGAGCGCCAGGAGATCGCCGTCGACGGGCGGCCGCTGCCGCGCGCGAAGCCGGTCTACTGGCTGGTGCACAAGCCGGTGGGCGTGCTCACCACGACGCGCGATCCCGGCGGCCGCCGCACCGTGCTCGACCTCCTGCCGAGCGGTCTGCCGCGCCTCTTCCCGGTCGGACGCCTCGACGCCCCGACCGAAGGACTGGTGCTGCTCACCAACGACGGCGAGGCGGCGCAGGCGCTCCTGCATCCGTCGCTCGAGAGCGAGCGCGAGTATCGCGTGACCGCGCGCGGACGGGTCTCGGACGCGGCGCTCGCGCAGCTCGCGCGAGGGATCGAGCTCGAGGACGGATGGACGGCACCCGCGCGGGTCGGCGCAGCGCGGTTCGACGCGCGGAGCGGAGCGACGATCTTCTCACTGACGCTTCACGAGGGCCGCAAGCGGCAGATCCGCCGCGCGCTCGATGTGCTCGGCCATCCGGTCGTGCGGTTGGTCCGCACGCGCATGGGCCCGCTGCGGCTCGGCCGCCTGCCGGCCGGATCTGCGCGTCCGCTCGCCGCGGAGGAGATCGCCGCGCTGCGCCGCCACGTCCGCCGGCTGCTCGGATCCGCCGCCGAGCCGACCCGGCAGGCCGCCGGCAAGCGCGCCCCGCAAGCGGCCGGCAGCGTGCGCAAGTTCCGCTCCAGAGCTCGCCCAAAGCCTCCAAATTCATGCAGAAATACTTTGAACAACAATCGGTTTTCGGTTTAGGATGTCGTCTGCTGAGAGGCTCTGGACGAATGCTGCCGAAGCTGCGCTTGCTCTGCCCTTCCGGGGTCCTCGCCGCTGCCATCACCGGCGCCGCCCCGGCCCTCGCCATCACCGGCGTGTGTCCGGACGGAAGCATCTTCATCGTCCAGTCCGCGAGCGACGTCCCCTGCAAGGACGCCAAGCGCATCGAGCCGCACGAGGTTCCGCCGGTCCGGCCCGAGAACCTGCCGCGCCCGTATCTCTGGGAAGTCCACCGCGAGAAGCTCGACCCGAACAACCCCTACAACCTGGTCGATCGCGCCGCGCAGATGCGCAAGCTCGGCCGCAGCGACACCGACGGGAGTACGGGAGCGACTCCGCCGGGTGCCGATCCGGGGGCCAAGACCGCGTCCCCGCCCGTGGTTGCATCCGCGCCGCACAGCGCGGCGCCGGCGGCCGCGAAGGCCGGGCCGCTCGGGCTCGGACTGAGCAGCGGTGAGCTGCGTGATCTGTTCTTCGTGGTGGAGCTGCAGCAGCAGCACGCGCCCGCCACGTTCACCCAGGGTACGGCGAAGGGAGCGGAAGCCCTTCGGGTGTCCTTCGCGTGGTCGCAGGCCTTCGAGGATCGCGTGCACAGCGCGTCTGCGGCCACCAACGGGAAGCCGCTGCTCTTCAGCGTGCAGGCGGCCTCACCCTCGACCTTCCAGCCCAACTTCACGTTCGTGCAGGGGCCTGTCGCCTTCACGCCGAAGCGCGACGACGCGTCGCAGTTCGGCGTCCTCCAGGGTCACGCGGGCAGCCTCGCCGCGCGCGATCTCGCGCTCGGCTACGTCGTGCTGCCGTCGGGGCTCGACCTGGCGCGACCGATCGACGTGTACTGGGACGACCGCCGGCTCGCCGCGACCTTCCGCCCCTGATCAGCGCCGATAGGTGACGTAGACCTGCGTGTAGTAGAGCGTGCCGTCGGCGGCCTGCGCGATGCCGATGCCGGTCGCGTTGAAGGCCGGCGCCAGCAGGTTCTGGCGATGGACGGGCGAGGCGAGCCAGCCCTCGAGGATCTCCCGATTCGGGTCACCGCGACTGGTGAGGCCGACGTTCTCACCGGCCAGCGAGAAGCCGCTGGCGCCGCCGCGCTTCAGGCGGTCGACGGGATTGAGCCCCTCGGGCGTCTCGTGGGCAAAGTAGTGGCGCTGCGCCATGTCGAGGCTGTGCTCGCGTGCGACCGCATCGAGCACCGGATCGCGGCGGAGCTCGATCAGCCCCGCCTGGCTGCGCACGCCGTTGACCGACCGGTGCAGCTCGGCCTCGAGCGGGGTGAACTCGGCGGCCGGCGGCATCGAGGCCGGCCAGGTGGACGTGCCGACCAGCGCACCGCGCGCCTGCGCCGACGCGCTTCCCGGGCACAGCAGCCAGAGCGCGATCCAGACGCCGATCACGAACGCGGCGGCCTGCGAGGGCGTGCGCGGCACGGCCTACTGCACCGCCTGCGAGTCGTCGAGCAGCTCCCGCCGCGTCAGCTTGCCGCCGGTGTAGTAGGAGCGCACGTCGATCTTGCCGTCGCCGTTCTTGTCCTCGTCGACCTCGGTCGGGTTGCCCTTGGCGTCGAAGAGCGTGATGCGCTGGGGGTGGCCGCTGCCGTCCTTGTCCTCCGTGCGCCGCACCAGCTTGCCGTTCTCGTAGTAGTCGATGCGGTCGCGCACGCCGTCGAAGTCGGTGTCCTGCTCCTGTCGGACCACCTGGCCGTCGCGATAGAAGGTCCAGCTGTCGACCTCGCCGTCGCCGTTGGTGTCGGCGCGCCGCACCACGATCTTGCCGTCCTTGTAGATCGTCCACGCATCGGGCTGGCCGTCGCCGTTGGTGTCCTCCTCGATGCGGGCGATCTTGTCGCTGTTGGGCTCGTAGTAGATCGTCTTCTCCGGGCGTCCGTCGTGATCGTCGTCGAGGAGCTCGCGCTTGCGGCCGCCCTTCGCCTCCTGCACCCAGCGGTCGGGGCGCCCGTCGTGATCGCGGTCCTCGGTCTTGACCGTGGTCCACTCGGAGGCGGGTCCGGGCGCAGGGCTCGCGCTCGGCGCGGCCGCGGTGTCGGCCGGGGTCGTCGGGGCCACGCTCGCCTGGCGGGTGCGCAGCGCGGCCAGCTCGTCGGCGATCGAGAGCGACGGCTGCGACGCGCCGGTCGTGCTCGCGCTCGCCTGCGGCCCACCGGCGGCGGCCTGTCGCGCCTCGAGCTCGCGCTTCATCTCGTCGACCTGCGCCTGCTCGTGAGCGGCCTCGATCTGCTGCCGCTGCGGAACCGCCGCCTGCATGGGGGTCGGGACGCCAGGGGTCGCGGGCGAGAGGCCCGGGTAGCCGCCCTGGGCGTAGTTCCCGTTGCTCGACTGCGTGGAGGTGGTCAGCGCCTGGTTCAGCTTCTCGAACGGCCACAGCACCGCCGCGACGGGCCAGAGGATCGGATAGTCCCACAAGGGATCGCGGCCGGTGCCCTGCATCTGGCGCGTGTCGATCGTCGTCGCGCCGCCGAGCATCGTCATGTCGGGACCGGCCCCGTTCTGCACCGGCGCCAGCCTGGGCTGGCCGGGCGCGCCTTGCTGCGCGGCGCCCGGCGGGTAGTAGCCGGTCATCGGCGGAGCGGCCTGGCCCGGCGAGATGATCACGGCGGAAGCGCCCGTATTGAAGACCGGCATGTTCGGCAGCGTGTTGTTGAGAGGCGCCGCACAGCCTGCGAGCAGCAGGCCGACGCACGCCCCGGAGATCGCAGCGAATCGCAGCAGCATCTGTGTGCCTCGAAGCAGAGGGGTACCCCCCGAATGCGTGCAAGAAGCGTGCGGGAGGGCCAGCGATCGCCGATTCGCCTCGCGCCGACGCCTGGCTCGCGCAACGAGCTGCGGTCCATCTGCCGGTGCCGGAGCCCACGCATCCGTGGTAGCGCGGTTCCCATCCTGGGTATCCTGACTGCCACGTCATGTGCGGGCGCTTCTTCCTCTCGACATCGGGTGCCGAGATCGCGCGCCATTTCGGCCTGGTCGCGGCGCCGGATCTGGCGCCGCGCTTCAACATCGCGCCGGGCCAGGACGTCCCGGTGGTGCGTGCGCTCGGGCGCGACGACGGGCGCGTGCTCGAGCTGCGCCGATGGGGGCTCGTGCCGGGGGGCATCGAGGATCCGAGCCGGGGCCCGCGTCCGATCAACGCGCGCGTTGAGACGGCCGCGTCGCTTCCGATCTTCCGCGACGCGTTGGCGCGGCGGCGCGGCCTCGTCCCGGCCGATGGCTTCTACGAGTGGCAGCATCGCGGCCGCAGCGCGCGACCCTTCGCGGTCCGCATCCGCGGCGGCGCGCTCTTCGCGATGGCAGCGGTCTGGGATCGCTGGGAGCGCGGCGGAGCGGCGGTGCCGGGCGCGCCCGCGGCGATCGACAGCGTCGCCATCCTGACCACCGAGGCCAACGCGCGCATCCGTACCATCCACGACCGCATGCCGCTGATCCTGGCGCCCGAGGACTGGGCGCGCTGGCTCGATCCCGAGGCCCGCGTGGCTCCGCTCCTCCGACCCTGCCCGGCGGAGTGGATCGATCTCCATCCGGTGGCCACGAGGGTCAACGACGTGCGCGAAGACGACGCGCGCCTCGTCGAGCCCGAGCGCGATCTGTTCGGGCCCACCGCGGTCCCTCCGGCGCGAGAATGAGGACCGCGCTCGTCGTCGCGGCCCTCGCCGCTGCGGTCGCAGCCGCGCTCTACGCCGCGACGCTGGCGCAGGCCGGCAGCGAGTGCCGCGCCTGCGTGCGCTTCGGCGGCGGGGAGCACTGCGCGGCGGCGCGCGCCGGGAGCCGCGAGGAGGCCGAGCGCGCCGCCGTCGCGACGGCCTGCGCGGCGATCTCGTCGGGCGTCACCGCATCGATCCAGTGCGAGGCATCCGAGCCGCTCTCGATGGAGTGCCGCTGAGGCTCACGCCTCCTGGCTCAGCGTCTCGAGCTCGCGTTGGCGCGTCTCGGGGAGGAGCAGGAGGAAGATGCCCGCCGCGGCGACGCCGATCGAGAGCCAGCTCACGATCCCCGCCAGATTCCCGGCGAGGTCGTTGCCGACGATCCAGAGGCCGGCCATCGCGCCGATCGTCTGCACCGACTGCATCCACGCCTGCGACGCGCCGCGCTGCGAGGTCGGGAAGAGCTCCGTCGAGAAGGCGCGGACGACCACGTCGCCGGCGCTGATCGTGAAGACGATGAGCGCGAAGCACGGGGCGAGGCTCCAGCCGGGGCCGTGATAGAACGCCACCGACGCGAGGCAGTAGATCACGTAGGCGCCGCAGCCGATCAGGCGGCGCCCGAAGCGATCGCCGAGCCGGCCGGCGACGACGTTGCCGATGATCCCGACCCCGCCTGCGGTGAGCAGCATCGTCGAGTAGCGCCACGGCTCCCAGCCGTGCTGCGTCTGCACGAAGTAGGACGCGAACTGGAACACGGAGATGGCGCCGAGCGAGGCCAGCAGCCCCGCCTGCCCGACGCAGAACGCGCGCCACGGATACGTCCGCGCCAGCGTGCCGAGCGAGCGCAGCGAGGAGCCGAACGAGCGCGATGCCGCGCCGCGCTGCGCCTGGAGCTGCCGGAAGCGGCCCGTCTCCTGCAGCGTGCGTCGGAAGTGCGGGAGCAGGAGGGCGGGCACGACGCCCACCGCATAGAGCGACCGCCAGCCGAACGGGAGGTGGTCGACGAACGCGAAGAGCGCCGCCCCGAGGCCGTTCCCGATGTTGGCGAGGGCGCCGAGCATCCCGAGGCCCCAGCCGCGGTGCTCGGCCGGAAACTCCTCGATCAGCATCACCACGCCGATCGATGAGCAGGTGAGCAGCGAAGCGCGCGTCAGGAGCTGGATGCCGATGAACTGAGACGGCGTTTGGCTGAAGGCGGTCGCGAGCGTACCGACGCTCATCCCCACCATCGCGGCGAGGAACACGATGCGGCGTCCGAACCGATCGGCCAGCGGCAGCAGTCCGAAGGCGAGGAAGCCGCCGAAGCGCTCGAACGCCAGGTAACGGCCCACGTTGGGGAAATGGAGATCGTCGGCGATGTGCTTCAGCGCGGCCGAGAGCAGCGAGAAGTCGTACTGCTCGAAGAAGAGCCCGAGCGCCACCAGCGCGAACACCTGCATCAGCCGGGGCTCGATGCCGGCCGGCACGCTGCCGAGGAAGGGAGGGATCCACCAGGGATTGTCGCGCCACGCGCGCGCGCGGCGCCCCTGTCCGGGAGTCGCTTCGGGCGGAGCCGGTGCCGGAGCGCTCACTGCGGCACGGTAGCCCATGGAGACCCGAAGCGAGGTAGGCTCGCGCCGATGGCGCTCGCTCTCGCGGGAGACGAAGGGGGCTCGATGCGGTGGGCGTCCACCCTCTCCGAGCGCCCGGACGCGGAGGGCGCGGCCGCGGAGGCGAGCGACGCGCTGCGGTCGGCGCTCGGGGGTGCGCCGGACCTCGCATTCCTCTTCTGCTCGGACGCCTATGCGGCCGACTACGCGCGGCTCGCCGAGCGGGTGGTGGATCGCCTCGGCGGCGGCCTCCTGGTCGGGTGCAGCGGGCGCAGCGTGATCGGCGCCGGCCGTGAGATCGAGGGACACCCGGCGGTGTCGATCGTGGGCGCCCGTCTCCCCAAGGTGTCGCTCGCGCCGGTCCGGATCGCGGGCGACGGCTTCCCGCGCGGCGCGGAGGCGTGGCGGGAGGCCTTCGAGCTGCCGCCCGATCCCGCGCCGAGCTTCGTCCTGCTCGCCGATCCCTGGAGCTGCGACGCGGAGTCGCTGATCCGGCAGCTCGACGCCGACTTCCCGGCGAGCGCCAAGGTGGGTGGGCTCGCGAGCGGCGCCGAGCAGCCGGGCGAGAACGCGCTCTTCCTGGGCCACCGGCTGCACCGCGACGGGCTGGTCGGCGTGGCGCTCGCCGGCGACGTGAAGGTCGACAGCGTCGTGGCCCAGGGCTGCCGCCCGATCGGACACCCGATGTTCGTGACGCGCTGTCGCGGCCAGCTCCTCGTCGAGCTGGACGGCAGGCCGCCGATCCAGTGCCTGCAGGAGCTCTTCGAGCAGGGGAGCCGCCGCGACCGCGCGCTGATGCAGAGCTCGCTCTTCCTCGGCATCGAGATGCGGCCGGAGCTCTCGGAGTACCGGCGCGGCGACTTCCTGATCCGCAACCTGGCGGGGGCCGACCCGGGGACGGGCGTGCTCGCGGTGGCAGCGGCGCTGCGCGAGGGGCTGGTGGTGCAGTTCCACCTGCGCGATGCGCAGACCTCGGCGGAGGACCTGGAGGAGCGGCTCGCCGGCTATCGGCCGGGGCCGGGCGGCGCGCCGTCCGGCGCGCTTCTCTTCTCGTGTCTCGGGCGCGGCGCACCGCTCTACGGCCGCCCCAACCACGACAGCGACGTCTTCCGGCGTCACCTCGGAGCGATCCCGCTCGGGGGCTTCTTCTGCAACGGGGAGATCGGGCCGGTGGCGGAGCGCACCTTCCTGCACGGCTACACCAGTGCGTTCGGAATCTTCCGGCCGCGCGCGGAGCCGGCGCCGTGAGCGAGGTCTCGATCCGCCGCGGCCGCGCCGGCGACGTCGTCCCGCTGAACGACCTCTACAACCACTACATCCGGGAGACGGCGATCACCTTCGACCTCGAGCCGATGCCGCTGGCGCGCCGGGAGGATTGGTTCGCGCAGTTCGGCGAGAGCGGCCGGCATCAGCTCTTCGTCGCCGAGCGGGGCGGACGCCTGGTCGGCTATGCCTGCAGCCGGCCCTTCCGCGACAAGGCCGCCTACGACACCACCGCGGAGACGAGCATCTACCTGGCGCCCGAGGCGTACCGGCAGGGAATCGGCCGGCGGCTCTACGCACGGCTCTTCGACGAGCTCGCGGGTGCGGACCTGCACCGGCTCGTCGCCGGCATCACGCTGCCGAACGAGGCCTCGGTGGCGCTGCACGAGCGCGCGGGCTTCCAGCCGCTCGGCGTCTTCCGCGAGGTGGGCCGCAAGTTCGGCCGCTACTGGGACGTCCTCTGGATGGAGCGCGGGCTGTAGCCGAGCTAGCCGGCGGGCGGCTCTGCGTCCGCTCCGTCCAGCCAGGACAGGATGCGGGCGCGATCGGCGTCGAGGTCCGGCGCGGGCGGGCGGCTCGCGGGATCGGGCACCCCGTCGAGCTTGATCGGGTTGCCGGCCATCGGCACGCGGCCGGCTTCGGCGTCCTCGGTATGCACCACCATGTTGCGCGCGCGCACCTGAGGATGCGCCAGCACCTCGGCGACGTCCTGGATCGGCGCGCACGGGATGCCGGCGAGCTCGAGGCGCTCGAGCCACGCCGCGGTCGGGCGCGCTCGCAGCCGCGCCGAGAGCTCGTCGCGCAGGGCGTCGGCGTGCTCGGTGCGCAGCGCGTTGCTCGCGAAGCGCGGATCCGCTGTGAGCGCTCGACACTCGAGCGCGTCGGCGAGCCGGGCGAACAGGGTGTCGTTGCCCGCCGCCACCACGAGATGGCCATCGGCGGTCGGATACGCCTCGAACGGCGCGATCGAAGGGTGGCGGCTGCCGAGCGGACCCGGCGCCCGGCCGGTCGCCGCGAAGCGCGCGATGGCGTTCTCGAGCATCGCCACCTGGCAGTCGAGCATGGCGACGTCGACGCGGGTGCCGCGGCCCGTGCGCGCGCGATCCGAGAGCGCCGCGGTGACGCCGAGCGCGGTGAAGAGCCCGGCGTCCAGATCGCCCACCGAGGTGCCGACCCGCGTCGGCGCGCCGCCGGGCTGGCCGGTGATCGACATCACGCCGCCGAGCGCCTGGACGACGAGGTCGTAGGCGGGCCGGGTGGCCCAGGGCCCCGTCTGTCCGAAGCCGGAGATCGAGGCGTAGACGATGCGCGGATGCCGCGCGTGGACCGCCTCCCAGCCGAAGCCGAGGCGCTCGAGGACGCCGGGCCGGAAGTTCTCGACGAGCACGTCGGCACGCGCCACCAGGCGCTCGAAGAGGGCGGCGTCGGCGGGCTCGCGCAGGTCGAGCGCCAGGCTCTCCTTGCCCCGATTCAGCGACAGGAAGTAGGCCGAGCGGCCGCCGATCCAGGGACCGATGCGGCGCGCGTCGTCGCCGCCTTCCGGGTGCTCGATCTTGATCACGCGCGCACCGAGCTCGCAGAGGAGCAGCGTGCAGAACGGACCTGCGAGCACCCGCGTCAGATCGAGCACGACGGTGCCGGCGAGCGGACCCGCCGGCGGGCTGGGAGGCGGCATGCGCGGGGCAGGGTATCGTCCCGCCCTCGTGCGAGCTGCCCCCGACGTCCCGGTGCTCGTCGTGTCCGGCTTCCTCGGCTCGGGGAAGACGACGCTGGTGCGGCGGCTGCTCGACGAGTCGCGCGCGCGGGGCGAGCGCCTGGCCGTGGTGACCAACGAGTTCGGCGCGCTCGGCATCGACCGCGCGCTCCTCGGCGCGGGCGCTGCGAGCGCGGTCGAGCTGCCCGGCGGCTGCGTGTGCTGCGAGCTCTCGAGCGAGCTGGTCGACACGCTCGAGGCGCTCCGGCGCGAGCACGCGCCCGACCGGATCGTGATCGAGACCTCGGGCGTCGCGCTTCCCTACCAGACGCAGCTCTCGCTCTGGCGCCCGCCGGTGTCGGAGTGGGTCGGCGACGACATGGCCGTGGTGCTGGTGAACGCCGAGCAGCTCGCGGAGGGAAGCGAGCTCGGAGAGACCTTCGAGCAGCAGGTCTCGGCCGCCGACCTCCTGCTGCTGAACCAGGTCGACCGCGTGCCCGAGGCCGAGCTGCCGCGCCTCGAGGCCGCGCTGCGCGAGATCGAGCCCGAGGCGCCGATCGTGCGCACCCGCCACGCGGCCGTCGACGCGGCGCTCCTGCGGCCGCCCGCGCTGCGCGGAGCCCGCGATCCGGTGGCGGCCCGTCCCCACGCCCACGAGGCCTTCGAGACCGACGAGGTCGCGATCGACCCCGGGATCGAGCCCGAGGCGCTCGTCGCCCGCCTGCGCGCGCTCGGCGCGCTCCGCGCCAAGGGATTCGTCGAGACCGCGGAGGGACCGCGACTGGTGCAGGGCGTCGGCCGCCGTATCGAGCTCACCCGAGCCGCAGCGCCCGACCCGCGGATGGTCGGGCGCGTGGTGGTCGTGCGGCGCAAGCCATCCGATCGGCCGCCCGCGGCGTAACTTGGCTGGGCGGCGGTGTGGGTCCGGTTGCCGACACACCCGTTCCTCAGCCAAGCCCGCCCAGGCGCCCCGGTCCGAGCACGGCTCGGCCCGGGGCGCTCTTTCCACGCGGGCCGGCTCCGGTAGAGTCCCGCACTCCACTCCATCCCGGGCACTCGATGGGTCCGATCCGCGCCGAGATGCGGAGGCTGGCGACGCTCGCGCTGCCGGTCGCTGCCACGCAGGTCAGCACGATGATGCTGGGCGTCGTCGACACCCTGATGGTCGGGCGCGCGAGCGTCTCGGCGCTGGCCGCAGCGGCAATCGGCAACGTCTGGGTCTTCGGCACGCTACAGCTCGTGACCGGGATCCTGTTCGGCCTCGACCCGATCGTGGCGCAGGCCCACGGTGCCGGCGACGGCTCGCGCGCCGGGCTCGCGCTGCAGCGCGGCCTCGCGCTCGCGCTCTACCTGAGCCTTCCACTGGCCGCGCTCTGGACGGTCGGCGACGTCTTCCTGCGCCTCACCGGACAGGATCCGCTGCTCGCGCGCGACGCGCAGCGCTTCATCGCGGTGCAGATCCCGAGCATTCCCTTCTTCCTCGGCTTCAGCGCGCTGCGCCAGTATCTGCAGGGGCGCGAGATCGTGCGGCCGGCGATGTGGGTGATCCTGCTCGCCAACGGCGTCAACGCCGGCCTCGACTGGATCCTGATCTTCGGCCACGCCGGCTTCCCGGCCCTCGGGCTGGTGGGAGCCGGGATCGCGACTGCCGCGACGCGCGTCCTCTGCTTCGCGGCGCTGGCTGCGCTGGTGCGCGGCCTCGACCTGCACCGGGACGCCTGGCAGCCGTGGTCCGTGGCCGCCTTCGATCCGCGCGGCCTGCGCGAGATCCTGGCCTTCGGCCTGCCGGTAGGCCTGCAGACCTCGCTCGAGTTCTGGGCGTTCTCGGGCGCGACGCTGATCGCCGGCCGCCTCGGCGCCACGGCGCTCGCCGCGCACACGATCACCCTCAACATGGCGGCACTCGCCTTCATGATCCCGCTCGGCATTTCGCTCGCCGCGGTGACCCGCGTCGGGAACCTGCTGGGAGCCCGGCGCCCGGCCGAGGCGCAGCGCGCCGCGTGGGTCGCCCTCGCGCTCGGGGCCGGCGTGATGACGGCCTCCGCAGTGCTCTTCGTCGTGTTCCGCTACCAGCTGCCGCGGCTCTACACGCCGGACACGGGGGTGCTGGCGCTGTGCGCATCGATCCTTCCGATTGCGGGAGCGTTCCAGATCTTCGACGGGACGCAGGTGGTCGGCTGCGGGGTGCTGCGCGGGATGGGGCAGACGCGGCCCGCCG
>Ga0335085_10004245_pt1 | contig 23959 bp, 24 predicted proteins | sample Lox_Sample_45_FD_206712 | JGI IMG/M metagenome (GOLD analysis project Ga0335085, IMG submission 206712) | Soil microbial communities from Loxahatchee National Wildlife Refuge, Florida, United States - Lox_Sample_4.5 | ecosystem: Environmental > Terrestrial > Soil > Wetlands | place: USA...
ATGAGCTCGGGAAAACCAGGATTCTGCGCCGGACTACTCGTCGCGGCGGTACTGACCGCGACCGGCTTGCCGCGGCCGGCATCGGCCGCCGACGAAACCGCGACCCTCGCCGTGCCGGCGATCAATCTCGGCTTTCTCACGCGCTATATCGCGGAGGAAGAAGGCTTCTGGAAGAAAAACGGCCTCGAAGTGAAGGTCCAGCATATCCAGGGCATCGGCTCGATGAATGCGGTGATCGCCGGCTCGGTCGATTTCTCGATGTCTTCGGGACCCTCGATCACCCGCGCCAATGCGCGCGGCCAGAAGCTGACCGCGCTCGCGACCTCGATCTCTGAATCCGACGAATACATCGTCATCCGCAAGGAGATAGCGGAGGCCGAGCATTTCAATCCGAACGCACCGCTCGAGGAGCGCGGCAAGATCCTCAAGGGCAAGACCATCGCCACCGGCGGCGCGGGCGCGATCCCGGACATCGTCCTCAAGGTCGTGCAAAAGCTGTCGGGCGTGGCGCGCGACGACGTGCGGACGACGCCGATGCAGCCGCCCGAATTCATGGCCGCGTTCTCGCGCAAATCGATCGACGGCTTCGTCTCTGGCCCGCCTTTCACGCAGCAGGCGCTGATCGACGGCACCGGCGTGCTGGTCTCGGATGCGAGGAAAGGCGAACCCAAGCAATATTCGCCGGTGTCCTCGTCCTTGTTGCTCGCCCGCGCTTCTTTTTGTCCCGAGCATCGCTCGATCTGCCGGAAGATGGTGCATGGCCTGGTCGAAGCGGCAAAGTTCATGCACGAGCACAAGCCGGAAACGCTTGGGATCATCAAAAAGAACTTCAAGCTCGACGACAAGGTCGCCGAGGCGGCGTATGAGGGGCTGAAGGTGATGACGGCGTCGCCGCCGCTCACCACGCCGAAATCGCTGGAGAACGCAGATCTCATGAACATCGCCGCCGGTTTCATGACGGAATCGGATAAGCTCAAGGACTATGCGGCGATCATCGACAACGAGTACGTCAAATAAGGCGGAGAGGGGAGAGACGATGGCGATGTGGATCAAGGTCCGGCAATGGCTTCTCGGCTGCGCGCTGGCGGCGCTCGCCGCCGGTCCCGCGCAAGCGCAGCTTCACACCTCCCTCGCGCTGCCCTCGATCACGCCGGGCTTCACCGCGATCTACGTGGCGCAGGACAAGGGCTTCTGGAAAGATCAGGGCCTCGATGTCGCGGTGAGCCAGATCGCCGGCGTGGGCACGATCAATGCGGTGATCGCCGGCAGCATCGATTTCTCCGGCAGCACCGCCGGCACGCTGATCCGCGCCGCGGTCGCGGGGCAGCGGATGATGGCGATCGCCAATCTCACCGACCGGCCGATGGACGAGGTCGTGCTGCGCAAGGATATCGCGGCGGCGCGCGGCTTCGATCCGGCGGCGCCCATGCCCCAGCGCGCCGCGATGGTGAAGGGCCTGCGCATCGCCGTCGATGCGATCAACACCATCAACCACGGCTTCCTGCGCTATGTCGCGCGCAAGGGCGGGCTCGACGCCGACCGCGACGTCACCGTCGCGCCGATGCAATCGCCGACCATGGCGGCGGCGCTGGCGGCCAAGGCGATCGACGGGTTCTCGGTCTCGCAGCCCTGGACCACGGCGGTCGTCGTCGACGGCGCTGCCGTGCGGCTGGTCTCCGTGCCGGCGGACGATTTTCCCGAGCTCGTGCCGTTCGGCGGCGGCATCATCGTGACGCGGCCGGATTTCTGTCGGCAGCAGCGCGAGATCTGCATGAAGCTCGGCCACGGCATCGTCGAGGCGGCGCATTTCATGAAGGATCATCCCGCCGAGACGCTCGCCATCATCAAGCCGCGCTTCGGGACTCTTGATGAGAAGACCCTTGCCTCGGCTTTCGAGAGCTACCGTGCCGCGACGCCGGCCTCGCTGGCGCCGACCGCGCCGATCCTCGAGAGCTCGCAGAATTTCGAGATCAATACCGGCCTGACCAAGGCCGCGGACAAGCTCGCCTCGTTCGACGGCATGTATAGCGGCGACTTCGTCCGCGACGTAAAATAGCGCTGGAAGGAGACCGGCATGCCCGATACCGCGCTCTCGCATAAGACCGAGCCGCTCAACAAGCCGGTGATGCTGTCGCATGGCACCATCACGTGCAAGAATCTCGAGGCCTCGCGGCGCTTCTATGAAGAGTTCCTCGGCTTCGATGTCGTGCAGCATACCGAGCGCGGCGTCCTGCTGCGCAAGGGCGGGTATTGCTCGATCGTCTGTCTCGAAGTCGGCGACCATGTGAAGCCGGTCGATCGCCAGCATCATTGGGGCCTCGATCTCGCCACGCGCGCGGAGGTTGATCGCGCCCTGGCGCTCGCGCATGAGCTCAAGGACAAATACGGCATCCATCAGATCTCGCGGATCACCGACCATCACGGCGGGTATTCGTTTTACTTCCGCGATCTCGACGACAATTACTGGGAGTTCCAGTATGTCGGCGGCGGTCAGATGACGGGGCAGGGACGCTACGACCAGTTCTTCGCCCGGGGCGACGTCACCGAAAAGAACAAGCCCGACTGGGACCGCTGAATTCTTCCCTCGCGTTCGCGTAAACCCGCCGATCTCTAAGCTTCCATCGGCGTGCGCTGGTGGGGCTTTGCCGCGAATACTCGATTTAGTGGCAAATACTATGACCTATTGTGCAACGCGAAATATCCCTAAAGCCTAGTTTTCGACATAGGTCCCTTCGCTGAACGCGGATATTTGCCGCGCGTTTCATCCGCTCCAGCTAATTCATCTGAATGAAACACTCACCAATCGAAGTATAGATCGTTAAGATTTTAAACGATCGTGCGAGCGAAAACTTGGCTATTCGTATAATTACTTAGAGGGTTCACCCTAATTTCGTCTCGCAGGTGCGAAGGATATTTGTCTGTGTGACAGTAATTCTTCAAACCTGAGGGGACCAAACATGCGTATTCCGGCAATCGTTGCATTCAGTTCGGTGTTGTTGGCTGCGGGGCTGAGCCAAGCGGCACCTGGCGGCGGCGGCGGCGGCGGCAACACGGGTTCGGCGACGGCGAATGTGACCGCCACCGTCGTGGCGCCGATCACACTCACCAAGACGTCGGATCTTTCCTTCGGCGATTTCACCTCGGATACCGCGCCGTGCACCGTCTCGATCGGCGCGACCAGCACCCAGACCATCACCGGCAATTGCGCCCCGCTGGGCAGCGGCTCGGTTTCGGCGGCGGCCTTCACGGTCGGCGGCTCGGGCAATCGCAGCTTCACGACGAATGTCAGCGCGACCTCGCCCAATCTCAGTGACGGCGCGGGTCACACTATGGGCCTCACCTTGCAAAGCAACGCTCCGACCCACCTGACCAACGGCGCCGCGACGGTCAACGTCTATGGCAGCCTCGCGGTCGCGGGCAATCAAGTGGCGGGTTCCTACACGGACACGGTCACCGTGACGGTTTCGTACTGATCGATGACATCGACATGGCGCCGCGGCGGGGAGAACGCGGCGCCATGCAACGCCTGGAGATCAACAACACGGGAGCAGGCGTGAACGCCTGATCGCAAATGAAGCACATGGGAAACGCCCTGGTTCTTTCTTTCGTCGCTCTCGCCGCGGCCGCCGTCACGCTCGCGACGCCGGCGCGCGCCGATCTTCTGTTGACGCCGCAGCGCATCGTGTTCGAGGAGCAGGATCGCGCCGCGACGCTGACCCTCGTCAATAAAGGCAATGCGACCGAGACCTATCGCATCTCCTGGAAGCAGCTCCACCAGCTTCCCGATGGCCAATACAGCGAAATCCAGACCCCCGGGCCGGGCGAGCATTTCGCCGACGACATGATCCGCTATTCGCCGCGCCAGATCACCCTGGCGCCGGGCGAGCAGCAGACGGTGCGGCTGATGCTGCGCAAGCCGGACAATCTGCCGGCGGGCGAATACCGCTCGCATCTCGCTTTCACCGCCGAGCCGCGCCCGATCGAGGCGCCGTCAGCCGCCGGTTCCGGCGGCACCAGGAATGTCGGCGTGCAGCTCGCTTTCGTCTATGGCGTGTCCATCCCGGTGATCGTGCGCCAGGGCCAGCTCAGCGCCAGCGCGACGCTGGCGATGAATCTGAAGCCGGCGAAAGACGGCTACGACATCACGGCCACCATCGGGCGGAGCGGCACGGAAAGCCTCTATGGCGATCTCGTCGCCCAATACCAGCCGCCGAACGGCAAGCCGGTGCCGCTGCAAGAGGTCGACGGCGTTTCGGTGCTGCTGCCGAACAGCCAGCGCAGCACGACGCTCGGCGTGACGCTCTCGCCGGAGCAGCGCCGTGCGGGCGGTCAGCTTCTCCTCCTCTATCGGGCGCCGCCCGAGGCCGGCGGCGCCACGCTCGCGCAAGCCAAGCAGCCGATCAGCTGATCTGCCGGCAGCACAGGGTGAGGGCGTGCGATGCCGCGCCTGGCGGGGTATTTGCTTGCCGCTGTGATGCTTCTTGGCGCGGCGCTGAGCGCGCATGCGGCGGACAAGCCCGACAAACCCATCGCTCCGCCGGCGGCGGCTGCACCGCAGACCGAGGATTTGATCCTCGAGATCCGGCTCGGGCGATACGAGGTGGCCGATAGTTTCGTCGCGCAATTCGGCGACAGCGTCACCTATCTCCCGGTCGCGCAATTCGCCGAGGCGCTGGAAATCGGCGCCGATCTCCATCTCGATCGCAAGACGGTCTCGGGCAAGGTCGGCGCCAAGCCGGTCGCCTGGTCGATCGATGCCACCAAGGGCGTGCTCCGGCACGCCGGCGACGAGGAAGCGCTGCCCGCGGGCAGCTTTTTTGTGGCGAGCGACGACATTTATCTCGACAGCCGCCTCTTCGAGAAGATCTGGCCGCTGACGATCGCGGTGAAGCTCAATCTGTTGCGCCTCACCATCGAATCGAAAGAGCCGCTGCCGATCGAGGAGCGCCTCGCGCGCGAGGAAGCGCATAAGCGGCTGCGCAATCAGTTCGTCTATCCCGATTTCCCGCAGCGCGCGAGCCCTTATCGGCTCTGGAGCATTCCGCAGGGCGATTTCCAGTTGTCCTCGCAAGTCGATCGCTCGCAACCGCAGCAGCAATATTATTCGGGCCTCGCGACCGGCGATCTCCTCTATATGACGGGACGGCTGTTCATCACCGGCGCCGATGTCAAATCGCCGCCGGATGTGCGTTTCAGCCTGTCGCGCGCCGATAGCGCCGGCGGCGTCTTCGGCCTGCCGGCGATGAAGCAGTTCGCGCTCGGCGATATCACGACGCCGGCGTTCCAGAACATCACCAACGGCCGGCTCGAGCGCGGCGTCGTCGCGTCGAGCTTTCCGCTCGATCTGCCGAGCGGCTACGACAATACCGTGATCCAGGGCGATGCGCTGCCGGGCTGGGAGGCCGAGCTCTATCGCAACGACACGCTGCTCGATTACCAGGTGGTCCCGGCGCAGGGCCAGTATCGCTTCATCAATGTGCCGCTGCTGATCGGCACCAATATCCTGCGCGTCGAGCTTTATGGTCCGCAGGGCCAGCGCCGCGAGGATGTGAAGCGGCTCTATGTCGGGCCGGGCGTCGCGGCGCCGGGGCAGGGGTATTGGCGCTTCTCGCTGAGCGACGCGAACCAGACGCTGGTGGAGATGAACCAGAGCAGTTCGCCGCTCTTCGGTTTCGGCAACGAGCCGCGCTCGGGCCCGGTCGGGAGCGCCGAATATCTCTATGGCATCAGCCAGGACTGGTCGATCGGCGGCAGCGTCGTGCGCGCGCCGCCCAACAATGCGACGGTGCCGGTCTCGCCCGATGCGAAGAATTACGGCTCGGTTATTCTGCGTACCAACCAGCTCGGCATCTTCTTCACCGAGCAGGCGACGGCGTCGGAGTCCGGCGGCACCGCTTTCGATAGCGTGGCGCAGGCCACCCTCTGGGATTACGGCCTGACCGGCGAATATCTGCGGCTCAACAAATTCCAGAGCGAGGCAATCGATTTCGGCGCCGATGCGCTGGTCGAGCGCGCGCGCATCCATCTCGACGGCGATTTCGGTCCGCTGCCTTTCATGGCCGATCCGGTCAATTTCGCGGTCGAGGGCGTGCGCGACCGGTTCCAGAGCGGCCGCGTCGACACGTCGTTCCTGCATTCGCTCTTCCTGCGCTTCGGCCGGACCTATCTCAGCAACAGCGTCAGCTTCGCCCAGAACCAGGCGACGGGTGCGACCACCAATACGCTGCAGGGCATCGCCACCGGCAACCTGCTGCTCGGCAAGGTGACGATGCGCGGCCAGCTGCAATATGCGCCGCAGGATTCGTTTCAGCTTCAGAGCTTCAACGGCACCGGCGAATATCGCTGGTCGCCCGAGCTCCTGACGCGCGCGACCGTCGATCAGACGCTCGTCGGCAAGAGCATCACCGGCTTCGGTCTCTCCGTGTCGCGCGATTTCGGCAGCTTCCTGCTCGGCGCCGGCGGGCGGGTCGGCACCGACGGCAGCCTGACCTTCGGCCTGACGCTCTCGGTCTCTTTCGCCGGAACGCCGAGCGGCCATCTGATCACGAGCTCGAAGCCGATCGCCGATCGCGGCTCGCTCGCCGCGCGCGTGTTCCTCGATCGCAATCTCAACGGCATCTACGATGCCGGCGACCAGTTGCTGCCCAACGCGGCGCTCGATCTCGATCATCGCAAGGATTTCGGCGAGCAGACTATCGGCGGCGATATCGTTCAGACCGGGATCGAGCCCTATCGCCGCACCAACATCTCGGTGAACGAGGCGAGCCTGGCCGATCCTTATATGAAACCGGTCGACGGCACGTCTTTCGTGCCGCGCCCCGGCCATATGGAGCGGATCGATCTGCCCGTCGTCGAGACGGCGGAGGCCGAAGGCGCGCTGCAGCTCGCCGATCCGAGCGGACCGCGGCCGCTCGCCGGCATCAAGATCCAATTGCTCGATGCGAGCGGCAAAGTCGTGCAGGAAACGAGCTCGGCCTATGACGGGAATTTCTATTTCGCCAAGCTCATCCCCGGCCATTATTCGGTAGCGGTGGAGAAGAGCGCGGGCCGTGCCGCGGCTTACGATTTCGTGCTGCCACCGGCTTTCGACGTCGCGCCGGGCGCGATCAAGACCGGGCTCGGCATCACGGCGCGACCCGCCCGGCAATAGCGCCGGAACGGGCTATTCGAAATCGATGAAAATCGTGCGCAGGCCGGAGGCGCCGCTGTCTTCGCCGCGGACGAGCCGCAGCGAAAAAGCGCGCGGTGTCGCGGCCTGGACGGCCGGACGCTCCGCGCCGCCGATGCCATGGATGATGACCGGCACATGGACATTCGCCGTGACGACGGCGACCGCGGCGGCATGCTGGTCCGCCGCGGCGGGCATGAAAGCCATCACCGCGCCGATAACGCCGCCGAGCGCAACGTGCCGCGGCGCGTTGCGCATGACATTCCCAAGGCTGGACATCTGCACCACTCGAACGGGCGCCCGGTTTCTGCGCCCACCCGGTTATTCTTGATCCAGAGGGTACGCGCCTCGGCTGGTCCCGGCCAGCGGTATCGATTCGGCTTTAGGCTAAACTGCCGCGATTTTTAAGGTCTTCCTAACCGTGCTCTCGGGGTTTTCGCGGCGGCGGTCTTGCCGGCGCCCGCGCGGAAGTAGAGCAAGGTCGCTTTCGCATCGCTCGGCGCCTGGTCGATCGAATGACGCTTGGCTGCGAGGAAAACCTGCGCCTCGACGCCGAGGCCGGCGGCTTCGGCGGCGGGGGCGAGATCGCTGAAGCGATATTTGCGGTAATGCGCATGCACGCCGACATGCGAGGCATAGGTGGTGACGATCAGCGCGCCGCGCTTCTTCAAGACGCGGCGGGCCTCGGCGAAGACCGCCGGCAGCGGCACATGGCCGATCGATTCAGGAAAGATCACGATGTCGAAGCTCGCGGCAGCAAAAGGCAAAGCGCGCGCATCACCGCCGACGCCGCGCGTCAGGCCGTTGCGCGCCGCGCGTTTCAGCATCGGATGCGCGGGATCGAGGCCGGTGACGCGATGGCCTTCGCCGACGAGAAATCCTTCGAGCTCGCCATTGCCGCAGCCGACCGAGAGGATGTCGCGCGGCTTGTCGCCGAGCTCGCCCGAGAGCCAGCGCCGGAATGCCGGCGAGCTCGACGAATAGGTGAAGTAGTTGCTGTTGCTCCAGCCTTTGTCGCCGATGCCGCGATAGAAGCGATCCGGCGAGGCGGCTTTCTTCTTTTTCGCGACCGGCTTTTTCTTCTTGCGCGCCATCGATCAGGACTCTGTTGGCTGGCGGATGGGGTGAGATTCGAACTCACGGTGGGCTTGCACCCACGCCGGTTTTCAAGACCGGTGCCTTAAACCACTCGGCCACCCATCCGCTGGCAGGTGTCGAGCATTAGCAAATTCCGGCCGGGCGAGGGAAGGGCGCTCTCAGCGCGGCGCGCGCATGAGCGCCGCCCCGGTGTCGACGCCGAGGATATTTGCAAATCGCGCGTCGGCGTGCTTAGCAACCGCATCGCGCCGAGCGATCAGGGGCGTTGGGAGGAGAAGCGGCCATGGCCGAGACCGGACCCGATCCGGCAATGCTGGCAAAGCTCGATGCACTCGAACCGCGCGAGGAACTCGTGGTGCGTCTCGCCTTGCGCGAGGTGCACGATAGCGTCCGCGCCGATCGCGGCTTCAACGATCGCGTCAAGAAGCTGCTCGAAGAGGTCAATCCAAGGCCCCCTGAAATGGCAGGGATCCTCGCCGAGGCGCGCGAGGTCGAGAAGAACTTGAGGGCGCGCGGCAAGGCTTAAGCCTGAGCGCGGCCAAGCGATCAGCCCCGCCGCGGCGGGGCTTTGCTTTATTCGGCGCGCGCGTCGGTCAGCGTGGCGTAGCGCATGTCGACGATGGTCTTGGCATCGATGTGGATCTTCTGCATACCTTGCGCCTCGTACCAATCCAGCATGCGCTGCATGTCGCCGAGATTGACCCGCGCTTCGGGCTCGACGTAGTTGAGGCCTTGCACGATGACCTCGGGCTTCTGGTTGAGGCCTTTGGCCATGAGCGCGATCAGCTCCGGCGCGCTCGGCTGATCGGCGCGATTGCCCTGCGCATCGACGAAGCCCGCATCCCACGTCTTCGCCGCCTTGCGGAACGCGGCGAGGAAGCGTTTCACCGTATCGGGCCGCTCGTTGGCGATCTTGGTCGACGTCACGGTGCCGGTGACGCTCGAGCCATGAACCTCGTCGTCGAGCCAGGCGAGGAACTTGCCGCCGCCCTTCGCCACCACGGCGTTGAGATTGGCCGAGCTCATGATCGAGGCGTCGATCTGGCCGCCGGTCAGGGCCGAGGCGACATTGCCGTTCGATTGCAGCCCGACGACGCGTACCTGCTTGATGTCGATGTGGTGCTTCTCGAGCATCCGCGCGAGCGAATATTGCAGTGGCGAGCCGAGCTGGGTGATGCCGACGGAGTGGCCGGCGAAACCGTCGAGCGAGGTGAGACCGGCGGCGTAGGCCTGATTCGAGACGATGAAGCCGAGGCCGTGGAAGCCGGGATGCTCGACCGTATCGCCGCCGATGACTTTGAGCGCGCCCTGATTGGCGAGGACGAAGAATGCGTCGGTCAAGCCGGCCGAGCCGAAATCGACATCGCCGCTGGCGATGGCGACGACGATCGGCTGGGCCGATTCGAACGGAACCAGCGTCGCATCGAGCCCTTCGTCGCGGAAAAAGCCTTTGGCGTCGGCCACGACCAGCGGAATGCTGGCGAGCGAGGTCGAAACGATGCCGACGCGGATCTTCTCGGCGGCCGCGCCGGTCGTGACGGCCAACGCGAGGGCCATGCCGAATGTCAGGCACCCGACAAGACGGCGAAAACCACGTAGGCGCGACCCAACCATCGCCTTATCCTCCCTGGAGCGCGGCTACACGATCGCGCGCTTCGGGCGATTATGCGCCGGGCGGCCTCCGGCTTCCAGCCGGTGCGGCCGCGAAGGAACGACTTCCCGCGCACAAGGGTTTGCATGTCATCCACCGAAGCGTTGGGGCTCCGGGGACGATCGTTGGTCGCGAGCATTGCGGAGGGTCATTCATGCGCCATCATATTCGCTTCGGTTTGTCGAGCATCGCCCTGGCGACGCTGTTCCTGCTGCCGCCGGCGCTGGTCGCGGCGCAAACGCCCGAGCCGGCGGCGGGCAACCCCGCGATCAACACCACCCCGAAGCCCTCGACCGGCGGCAGCGTCTCGTCTGGCTTGGGCAACGCAGCCTCGCCAGGCATGGCCTCGCCCTCGAACGAGGCCAATATCCCGAAGGGCTCCAACCCCGACAGCGGCAGCGGCAATCTCAGCGCCGGCAGCGGCGCGACGCCGTCCTCGACCGCGTCGGATAATTCGCAGCCGAGCCAGACGGGCAACAATCCGCAATCCTCAGTCAATGATTCGCGGCCGAGCCAGACCGCGACCAACCCCGATGCCGGGACGAGCGGCAGCGCGGCCCCGGATGCGAGCGATTCCTCCGCGCAAGGCAAATACGCCGCGCCGCCGACCACCGATGCGGAATAGGCGCGTCAGCCGCCGTAATGCGCGCTGCTGACCTTGCCGCGGAAGACGGCGTATTGATAGGCATTGTAGACAACCATCACCGGGATCAGCAGCCCGATGCCGAGCATCATGATGACGAGGGTGAGGCTGTCCGAGCCGGCGGCCGCGGCCGTCACGCTGCGCGGCACGAGATAGGGATAGAGGCTGGCCGCAAGGCCGCTCAGCGAGCACAGGAATATCCCGATGCTCCAGGCGAAGGGCGCGTGCTCGTAGCCCTTCCATAGGGCGCGCGCCAGCATGGCTGAGCAGAACACGGCAAGCAGCGGCGGGATCGCGAAAGCGCTGACGATGCCGTGGCCGAACCATTTCTCGGCGACGAAGGGATAGAGGATCGGCGTCCATAGCGAGATGCCGGCGGCGGCGATCAGCATCAGGGCGCCGGCGACCCAGGCGGTGCGGATTGCATGCGCCTGCGCCTCGCCCTCGGTTTTGACGATGAGATAAGTCGCGCCCAGCAGCACATAGCCGAACACGACGCCGAGCGCGACGAGAACGGAGAAGGGCGAAAGCCAGTCGAAGGGTCCGCCGGTGAAGCGCTCGCCGGCGACGCTCGGCCCGGCGATCAGCCCGCCGAGCGCGAAGCCCTGGCAGAGCGCCGCGATCAGGCTGCCGATGCCGAAGGCGTAATCCCACAACCGCCGATGCGCGTGCTCGCGATATTCGAAGGCGACGCCGCGGAAGATCAGCGCGAAGATCATCACCATGATCGGCAGATAAAGCGCGTTGAGCACGATGCCGTAGACCATCGGAAAGGCGCCGAACAGCGCGCCGCCGAGCACGACGAGCCAGCTTTCATTCGCGTCCCAGACGCTGCCGAGGCTCGCCATCATGATGCCGCGGCGCTCCTCTTCGCGCACGAAGAGCGAGAGCACGCCGATGCCGAGATCGAAGCCGTCGAGCACGACGTAGAAGGTGAGGAAGAGCCCGACGAAGCAGAGCCAGACATCGATGAGGAAGAGATGCACCTGGCTGTCCATCGCGCGGCTCCCTCAGATCTCGCCGGTTCCCGCCCGATGGCCTTCGGGCGTGAGCTGGCGCGGCGCGCGCGACGGCGCGGGCAAGGTGAGATCGGGACCTTTGCGGATGATTCGGCAGGCGAAGATGACGAAGGTCACGAGCAAGAGGCTGTCGATGACGAAATACGCGGCCGTGGTAAAGCCGACGCTGCCCACCGAGAGCGCCGAGGCGGCGTCGCTGGTGCGGAGCAAGCCGTAGATGATCCAGGGCTGGCGTCCGACCTCGCGCACCGTCCAGCCCATATCGACGGCGACATAGCCCAAGGGGATCGACGCGACCCAGGCCCAGAGCAGCCATTTCTGCTGGGCGATGGTCTCGAGCCTCAGGCGGCCTTTGAGCGCCGCCCAGCTCGTCCACAGCATCAGGAAGAACAGCGCGAAGCCGATGCCGGCCATGATGCGGAAGGCGTAGAAGATCAGCGGCAGGAGCGGCGGCTGGTCTTCCGGCGCGAAGTCGTGCAGGCCTTTCACCTGGCCATCGAGCGTGTGCGTCGCGAGGAGGGACAGCGCGCGCGGGATGGTGATCTCCCAATCGTTGCGCTGCGCGGCTTTGTCGGGCCAGGCCAGCATCGCCCAATCGGCGGGCTGACCCGGCTTGTTCGTATCCCAATCGCCTTCGATCGCCGCACCTTTGGCCGGCTGGTCGGCGAAGACGGCTTGGCCGCTGGCGTCGCCCAGCCAGATCTGCAGCGGCGTGACGAGCACCGCCAGCGCCACGGCGAGGAGGAAGGATTTGCGGAAGAACGGGACAGCGTTGCCGCGCAGCAGATGCCACGCGCTGGCGCCGCCGATGACGAAAAGGCTGGTCTCGAGGCAGGCGACCCACATATGCGAGACGCCCCACGGCATGTCGGGGTTGAAGATCGCGCGCCAGTAATCGTCGATGACGAAGCGGCCGTCCGCCATGTGGCCGCCGGCCGGCGTCTGCATCCAGGAATTGGCGACCAGGATCCAGAAGGCGGACATCGAGCCGCCGAGCGCGACCATCGCCGTCGCGAAGAGATGCATCCCGCGCGGCACGCGGTCCCAGCCGAACATCATGATGCCGAGGAATCCGGCTTCGAGCATGAAGGCCATGGCGCCTTCGAAGCCGAGGATGTTGCCGAAGAACCCGCCGGCGACGGTCGAGAAGGCGGCCCAGTTGGTGCCGAACTCGAATTCCAGCGGCAGGCCGGTGACCACCCCGACACCGAAATTCAGCAGGAACAGCCGCCCCCAGAAGCGCGTCTGGTGATACCACACAATGGCGCCGGTCTTGACCCAGAGCGATTCCGTGACGACGAGGAACAGCGACAGGCCGATCGTCAGCACCGGCCAGAGGATATGGAACAGCGTCGTGATCGCGAATTGCAGGCGCGAGAGAAGGACGACGGTGTCTGCGGCGCTGCTCATCCTGCACCCTTGGGCTGCGGGAACGCTCTCCGATACTGACGAGGCGGGCGGCCCGCGCCAAGAGCAAGAGACGTGGCGTTACGTCGCGCTCCTCGCGTTCCGGCCGCGGGCGCCGGAATTGCCGTAGAGATGCCATGCTCGTGCCGTTTTGATCGGGCTCGATGGGGCAGAGGCCGCGAGGGGAGGGTTGCCCTGTCTGACGCTTCCGATACTTGGCGCAGCGATGGCCGGGAGGCCGTCGATGTTTGCATCTGCACCTATCGCCGGCCGCAGATCGCCGCGACACTCGCTGCGATCGCGGCGCAGACGGGCTGCGCCGATCTCGCCATCCGCGTGATCGTTGCCGATAACGACACAAGCACGGAAGCCGCGGATCGGATCGTGGCGCTGGGCGCGACACTCGGCCTCGATCTCCTCTATGTGCACGCGCCGGCGCGCAATATTTCCATCGCGCGCAATGCCTGCCTCGACGCCGCCCGCGCGGACTGGATCGCGTTCGTCGATGACGACGTCGTGCCGTCGCCCGTCTGGCTGCGCGAGCTCGTCGCGGAAGCACGCCGCGGCCGCTGGGAAGCGGTGCTGGGCGAGGTGCGCGCGGTCTACCCGGAGGAAGCGCCGGCCTGGGTGCGCGACGGCGATTTCCACTCGTCGCGCTGCGTGCGCAAGCGCAATAAAATCGTGACGGGCTATACGTCGAGCGTGCTGCTGCGCCGCGACTTCGTGCAGCTGCACGGCCTGTCCTTCCAGATCGAGCTCGGCCGCAGCGGCGGCGAGGATACCGATTTCTTCTATCGCCTGGGCGATGCGGGCGGCCGGATCGGTCATGCGCCGGCGGCTTTGGCGCAAGAGCCGGTGCCGCTGGAGCGCACGACGCTGGGCTATCTGCTCAAACGCAATTTCCGGCAGGGCCAGACTCACGCCAGACGGCTGCGGCAGGTTTCGCCGCGCGCCGTCCATCGCTTCCAGCAGGGGCAAATCGCGCTGAGCAAGGCCGTGCTGTTTGGCGCCGCCGCGCTGCTCCATCCGAAGCGGGTCAATCGCAGGCTTTATCTGGCGCGCGCGGCCCTGCAATGCGGGGTGGTCGCGCGTTTCGCGGGTGTCGCGGACCTTCATCTCTATTGAGCGCCGCGGCGGCGTCCCTAAGGACCCCAGATCTGGATTTTCCTCAGGCTGAAGCGGAATTTGTTGTTCGGCCCGCGATTGTTGGCGCCGCCGAAATCCGCCGTGTGGATCGATCCGACCGGATCGGGATTGTGCGTGCCGAGCGCGAGATTGACGAGCAACTGCACGCCGACCGGCTTGCCGGCATCGTCGCAATATTGCTCGGCGGCGAACGTGCCGATCGGGCGATCGTCGACGAAGATCGTGATGTTGTAATTCGGCGCGATCTTCGCCCCGAAGCGATGAAAGCCTTGCCCGAGATCGCCGCCGGGCCGGTAGTCGAAGGTTCCCATGTTCCAGGGCTGCGCCTGATACCGCGTCGCCGTCGTCTCGTCGCGGCCGGGCGGATCGCCGCCGCCGCGCATGAAGCAACGGGACGGCGTGCGCGAGCCGTGCAGCGTGCTCGACATCAGATCGGTCTTATTATCGTAGGTCTCGATGATGTCGATCTCCGGCCCCCAGCTCGACGAGCCTTGCGGCGTTCCCGCCGCGTGACCGAGCGTCCACCATGCCGGCCACGCGCCGCTGACCGAGGGCACGCGACATTCCAGCTCGTAATAGCCGATCGGGCTCGGCGAGGGCACGTTGTAGCGCATCATCAGCGAGGTGATGCTGCCGTTGCCGCGCGCCGAGGCGATCGGTCCGCCATTCCAGATCGCGACGATATCGCCGTGATCGGCGGCAGGGACGAAATTCGGGTTGCCGTCGCTGCGATCGGTCGTGTTGTAGGTCTGGCATTCGTCGTTGAGCCAGCGCGGCGTCTCGTTCATGAACCAGCCGGCGCGCAGCCAATCGCTGAAGCGTGCGATGTCGTTGCCCGGCGCCGTGCCGAAACGCCACTGCGCCTTGCGCTGCCAGCCGGTGCCTTGTGTCGCGGCGGGCGCCGTGTCTTGCGCGCGCGCGGTTGCCGATCGCCATGACATGCCGACAGGGAGGAGGAGGGAGGCGGCGGCCGCTTTCAGCACGTCGCGGCGTCCGGCTTTCGGGGGAATGAGGGGGTGCGCCATCTTATGGCCATGCTGCCGTCGCGCTCACAACGCGTACCGCGCGATTTGGCTGCAATCTTTGCGGGGAAATTCCCGCTAGAGTGAGCGGCAGGATCACAGCCGGGCCGTGCCATGCCGAAGAAGAAAGCCCCCGCCAGCCTCTCGCCTGAGGAGATGCGCGTGCTCGAGAAGCTCGTCGATCGCGGCGTGCTGATCGCCGTGCCGCCGAAGCGCATGGGCAAGCCGCGGCCGGTGATCTCGGCGAGCCTGACCCCCGGCGGCCAGAATATCCTCCTTTATCTCTCGCAAGAGCCGGCGCAGCTCGATGAGTGAGGATGCGGCCGGCGGCATCGGGCCGGCGACCTACCACATCATGCTGCGGGCAGGCGGCGCCGCCGATTTCCGCCGCGCCGGGTCGGTGCGGCTGGCGGCGCAACCGGCGCGCGGGACAATGGTCGAGATCGATTGCGAGGGGCGCCGGCTGCGCGGCCTGGTCGAGGCGGTCTTCGTCCCGCCCGGCTGCGAGGAAAACTGCATCGGCACGCTGTTTCTGGCCGAAGCCTGAGAACATGATTAACGGATATTAATCCTGACCCGGTGCCCGCGCGCACGGGTTGAAGGAAGGTGATTAATCCTCGCTTAAGGCGCCGGGGCTAGGCTTACCGCGAAATGCCGGCCTTCTCCTTATCCAAGCTCGAGCGCCTCCGGGTGATGATCGTCGATAATTCGCCGATGATGCGCGAACTCGTCCAGAGCGTTCTTGAATCCGTCGGTGTGAAGCACTTCCTGTCTGCCGGAGATGGCAGCAAGGCGCTCAAGATGATGCCGGCCTTCGGTCCGCATGTCGCGTTCGTCGACTGGGAGATGGAGCCGATGAACGGGCTCGATTTCGTGCACGCGGTGCGCAAACTGCCGGAAGCCGACAATCCATTCCTGCCGATCATCATGCTGACCTCGCATGCCGAGGAACCGTGGGTGATCGAGGCGAAAAATGCCGGCGTGCACGAATATCTGATCAAGCCGGCGACGGGCGCGGCGATTCTCGCGCGATTGGCTTCGATCATCAACAATCCGCGGCCCTTCGTCCGTACCGATGATTATTTCGGCCCGGCCCGCCGCAACGAAGCTGCACCCCGAGACGTGACAGGACTCTGACCATGGCGTCGTCCAGCTCCCAAGGCCGCGGTTACGTCGAGTTGCCAGCGCGCGCGCGGCTGGCGGAATTCGCCGGAACGGAGTTCGACTCCAACACGTTCAGCCGCGCCGAAAGCGCCGTCGCCAAGATTCTGGAGCGCTATCCGACCTTGCTCGCGGACGAGGTCAGCAAGCTGGTCGCTGCTTGGGAGGCCGCACCGCAGCAGCTCACCAGCGACGCGGTTGCTCCGGTCTTCAGTATCGCGCATGAGATCGCGGGCTATGGCGAGACTTTCGGCTACCCGCTGGTCACGATTTTCGGCCGCTCGCTTTGCCGCCTGCTCACCATGGGCGATCTCAACCGCCAGCATATGGGAACGGTGGTCGATGCGCATATCGCGACGTTGCGCGTGATCGTGCGCGACCGCATGCAGGGATCGGCCGGCGCGCTCGGCCTTCAGCTCGCCTCGAGCCTCGATCAAGCGATCGACAAGTTCAATCTCGCCGCCGGCCACGAGAACAAGGCCCGGCTGAGCGACGAAGTCGCGGCGCTGCAACCAAAGAAATAAGGCGCGCTCATCTAGCGCCGACGCGGCGGATGGCCCAAAATGCCGGCCATCCGAAAACGGTCCACGATGGGAGGAACTGAATGGAACCCTTGCCGAAGGGCGCAAATTTCATCCGCGCGAAGATGCTGTGGGAAATCGGGCTGCATATCGCCGGCAACCCGCTGACGCCGTATGGCGGCAATCGCGACACGTGCATCACCGTGGGCAGCGGCGGCCAGGACACATTCAAGCCGTGGCTGCGGCTCGGCACCGGCTCGGCCATCATGGCCGAAGATGTGTGCCGCGGAAATCTCGAGATGGCCTTCGTCAATCCATCGGCGATGCTGACCCAGGCCTATCGCGGCGTCGGCATCTTCAAGCAGAAGCTGCCGGTGCGTGTCGTCGCCTCTTATCCGAGCTGGGATCGCTTCGTCGTCACCGTCAATCCGAAATGCGGCGTCAAATCGCTCGCCGAGATGAAGGGCAAGCCGCTCAAGATCTCGGTGCGCGAGGATCCGACGCATTCGACGCACGTACTCGTCGAGCAGGTGCTCTCGCTCCACGGCTTCAGCTTGAAGGATGTGGCGAGCTGGGGCGGCAAGCTCGTGCTATGCGGGGGGCCGGGCGATGTACGGCGGCTCGATCCGGTGGCGAAGGGCGAGATCGACATGATCTTCGACGAAGGCATCAAGACCTGGCTGCCGAATTCGATCGCGGCCGGCATGGTGCCGCTCGATCTGACCAAGGCCGAGTTCGACCATCTGACGGCGCTCGGCTGGCGCAAGAAAGCGATCCCGGCCGGCAAGATGGGCGTCAAGCAGACCCACGATTGCATCGATTTCAGCGGCTGGCCGATCTATTGCAGCGCCAATCTCGACGAGAAGACGGTCTATGACGTCTGCGGCGCGATCGCCGCGCGCGAATTCGAGATGCCCTTCGAGGAAGACTATAAGGGCATCGCGCAGCTCGGCCGCGACACCGAAGAGACGCCGATCGACGTGCCGCTCCATCCCGGCGCCGAGCGGTGGTTCAAGGAACACGCGAAGTGACGACCGAAGGTCGTTACTCCCGACAAGCCGCGTAACCGCGCGATCCGGGGTCCATTCGTCGGCAGATGCGATCGACGAATGGGCCCCGGCTTTCGCCGGGGCGGGTACGATCTTTTATTGATGCAAATGGCACTCGACCATGCGCGCGCCATCGCGCAGGGTCGCGGGCCGCTGCGTCTTGCAAACCGCCATGACCTTCGGGCAGCGCGGATGGAACGCGCAGCCCGGCGGCGGGTCGAGCGGATTGGGGAAGCCCGGGCCGAGCGCGAATTCCGGCAGGCCGCGCGTCGGGTCGGGCGTCAGCACGGAATCGAGCAGGGTCTGCGTGTAAGGATGGCGCGGCGCCGCGAAGATTTGCGCCGTGGGGCCCGCTTCGATGATGCGGCCGAGATACATCACCGCGACGCGGTCCGCCATGTGCTCGACCACGGCGAGATTATGCGTGACGATGACGAAGGTGAGGTTGAGCTCGCGCCGCAGATCCTGCAGCAGATTGAGGATCTGCGCCTGCACCGAGACGTCGAGCGCCGAGGTCGGCTCGTCGCAGATCACGATCTCAGGGCTCATAGCCAAGGCGCGGGCAATGGCGATGCGCTGGCGCTGGCCGCCCGAGAGCTGGCTCGGATAGGCGTAGATCAGCCGCCGCGGCAGGCCGACCAGCTCCATCAGCTCCTCGACGCGGGCGCGGCGTTCCGCGCGCGTGCCGATATTATGCACATCGAGCGGCAAGGCGATGATCTGCGCCAGCGTCTTCCTCGGATTGAGCGAGGAGTAGGGGTCCTGGAACACCGGCTGGACGCGGCGCGCGATCTCGTTGCGGTCGATCGATTGGATCGGCTGGCCGCCGAAATAGATCTCGCCGCTGGTCGGCAGCAGCAGGCCGAGCATCATGCGCGACAGCGTGGTCTTGCCGCAGCCGCTCTCGCCGACGATGGCGAGCACCTCGCCGCGCTTCAGCGCGAGATCGACGCCGTCGACGGCACGCAGCGTTTTGGCCGAGGCGAACAGGCCGGCGCCGATCGCGAACATCCGCCCGACGTCGCGGCATTCGAGGACGGTATCGCTTTTGACCGCCGCCTCGTTCATTCGGCGGCTCCCAGCGCTTCCGAAGCGCGGCGCGGCTGGGCCGGCGTGCCGAGCGGCAACAGGCAGCGATCGGCGCGGCCGGGTCCGGTCTCGCGCAGCGGCACCGGCGCCCGCGCGCAATCGGCGAAGGCTTGCGGGCAGCGGTTGCGGAACTGGCAGCTCGCGATCGGCCCGAACAGCGACGGCACCATGCCGGGGATCGAGCCGAGCGGCGCGCCGGGCCGGGTCTTGCCCGGGATCGGGATGCAATCGAGAAGGCCGCGCGTATAGGGATGGCGCGGCGCCGAGAAAACCTCCTCCGCCGTGCCGGTCTCGACGACCTGGCCGGCATACATGACGATGACGCGATCAGCCATGCGCGCGACGACGCCGAGATCGTGGGTGATGAGGATCAGCGCCATGTGATATTCGCGCTGCAAATCGTCGAGCAGATGGAGGATCTGCGCCTGGATCGTCACATCGAGCGCGGTCGTCGGCTCGTCGGCGATGATCAAGGTGGGCTCGCACATCAAGGTCATGGCGACCATCGCGCGCTGGCGCAGCCCGCCCGAAAGCTGATGCGGATATTGGCCGAGACGGCTCGAGGCGGCGCTGATGCCGACCTTGTGCAGCAGATATTCGGCGCGCTCGCGGGCCTGTTTCTGGTTGCCCTTGCCGTGCCGGACGTAGATCTCTTCCATCTGATTGCCGATGGTGTAGACCGGATTGAGCGAGGTCATCGGGTCCTGGAAGATCATCGCCATGCGATCGCCGCGCAGCGCGGCGCGATCTTTGGCCGAGAGCCGGGCGAGATCGCGGCCCTCGAGCTCGAGGCGCTTCGCCGACAGCCGCGCGCGCCGCGGCAGCAGCCCCATGATGCCGAGCGAGGTCATGGTCTTGCCGCAGCCGCTCTCGCCGACGATGCAGAGCGTCTCGCCGCGGTCGACATGGAGATCGACATCGCTGACCGCGCGCAGCGTCCCGCTGGGCGTATCGATCGCGACCGACAAGCCTTCGACGCGCAGGACTGGCTGCGGCTCGCTCAATTCCGGCCTGCTCAATTTCGCCCTTCCGGCGCGGTGATGTCGCGGATGCCGTCGCCGAGCATGTTGATGGCGACGACGAGGACGAGGATGGCGATGCCCGGCACGGCGACGAGATAGGGCTGGAAGAACATGAAGTTCCGCCCTTCGGAGATCATCAGCCCCCAGGACGGCGTCGGCGGCCGGATGCCGAGGCCGAGGAAGGAGAGCGCCGCCTCGACCAGGATCGCGACCGCCATCTCGAGCGAGGCGATGACGATGATGTGGTTGAGGACGTTGGGCAGCACTTCGCCGAGGATGATGCGCAGGCGCGAGGCGCCGACCGCCTCGGCGGCGGTGACGTAATCCGCGACGCGCGTCTGCTGCGTCACGCTCCTGGTGACGACGATGAAGCGGTCCCAGAACAGCACGCCGAGGATCAAGGTCACGCTGAACACCGAGCCGCCGAAGACCTCGATCAGCGACAGGGCGACGAGAATGCCGGGCAGGGCCAGCTTCACGTTGACGAGATACATGACGACGCTGTCGACCCAGCCGCCGAAATAGCCGCCGATGAGGCCGAGGCTGGTGCCGATGATGCCGGCGATCGCGGCGGCGCCGAAGCCGATGGTGAGGGAGACGCGCGCGCCGTACATCAGCCGCGTCAGGTAATCGCGCCCCATCGCATCGGTGCCGAGGAGATGCGCCCAGCTGCCCTTCAGCGCCCAGACCGGCGGGATGAGGCGCTGCGACAGATCCTGCGCGTAAGGGTCGTAGGGCGTCAGTAGCGGCGCGCAGAGCGCGATGAGCACGGTCGCCAGTACGATGGTCGCGCCGAAGAGGAAGCCCGGATGGGTCAGCGCGCGCCGGCGCATGATCATGTGCGGCGAGGGCGCTTCGATCTCTATCTCGTAGGTCGGCGCCGGCGAGGAGATGATGACGCGGTCGCGCTCGATCGAGGTCATGGTTTCCCCTCTCAGCCCAGCCGGATGCGCGGATCGAGATAGGCGTTGATCATGTCGGACACCAAGGTCAGCAGGATGTAGCAGAACGACACGAAGACGACGATCGACTGCACCACCGGGAAGTCGGTCCGGAGAATCGATTGGAAGGCGAGGAAGCCGATGCCGTTCAGGGCGAAGACCGATTCGACGATCACCGAGCCGCCCAGAAGGAAGCCGAGCGAGACGGCCGTCAGCGACACGACCGGAAGGATCGCGTTGCGCAGCGCGTGCTTGAACAGCACCGAGCCGGTCGAGAGCCCCTTGGCGCGAGCGGTGCGGATATAGTCGCTGTCGAGCGCATCGAGCATGCCGGTGCGCGTGAGGCGCATGATCGCCGGCATCACCGAGGTGCCGAGGGTGATCGTCGGCATGATGAAATTCGAGAAATGGTCGGTGCCGGAGATCGGCAGCCAGCGCAGGCTGACGCCGAAGACGATGATGAGGATGAGCCCGAACCAGAAATTCGGCATGCCCTGGCCGAGGACCGCGAGGCCGAGCGATGCCCGGTCGATCCAGCTATTCGGGCGCGTCGCCGCGACGACGCCGAGCGGGATGGCGATCAGCAAGGCGAAGACCAGCGACATGATCGAAAGCTGCACCGTCACGCCGATGCGCTGGCCGATCAGGAAAGTAACCGGCTCGTTGGTGAAGAGCGAGCGGCCGAGATCGCCGTGCAGCGCTTTCCACACCCAGTCGAAATATTGGATATAGAGCGGCCGGTCGAGGCCGTAGAGATGGGCCGTGTTGGCGATCTGCGCCTGGGTCGCGGTATCGCCGGCCAGCGCCGAGGCAAGATCGCCCGACAGCCGCAACAGGGTGAAGCCGATAATGGAAACGGTGATCGCGACGAGCAGCGCGATCAAGGCACGATGGATCAGAAACCGCGACATGGCAGGCGTTTCTCGCGTCGGAACTCCCTGTCGACCCGCCGCGACGCTATCGGGATTTTCTTGGGCGCGGGCGGCGGTCGAAGCCTAGCACTGGCCCCGGCGCTTTGAAACGGGCTTGTGGCTGCAATCCCACGGCCATCCGGCGTGGGCGAAAACAGCGTCCGGTTGTGCGTCCGGCCATCTCCCACGCCAATGCGCTTGCGGTTCGGCGCGCCCTGGCCGAAACTTTCCCGCAAAATTCCGCGAGGGGAGGCGAGCCATGCGCATGCTTTGGGCGGGGATTCTCGGCTTGGCGGGGCTGCTGGCGCTCGGCGCGGCGCCCGCCACGGCGGGCAAGGCCGACGATACGCTGCGCATCGCGGTCGTCGATTGGTGGAGCACGCTCGACCCCTATCAATTTCCGCTCGACGAGGCCGGGGTGTTCTACCGCGGTGTCTATGAGACGCTCATCCGCTACGACGAGCGCGCGCACAAGCTCGTGCCGCGTCTCGCCAAGGCCTGGCGCCAGGTCGACGACAAGACGGTCGAATTCACGCTGCGCGACGACGTGACATTCCATAATGGCGATCATTTCGATGCCGACGACGTCGTCGACACCTTTCGCTATCTGATCGATCCGAACACGAAGCTCCGGTTCAAGGACGTCTTCACCTGGATCGACAAGGTCGAGAAGCTCGATCAATACAAGGTCCGGATCACCGCCAAAGCGCCCTTCGCCACCGAGCTCACCGGCTTCGGCTATCGCTTCTACATCTATGATTCGAAGGTCCTCAACAAGCTGGAGAACAAAGCCGATTATGGCCGGCTGGGCGCGATCGCCACCGGACCTTACAAAGTCGTCTCGCTCGACCAGCAGAAAATGGTGCTGGCGCGGTTCGATGATTATTACGACAAGGGCCGCCGGGCGCCGGTCAAGAACATCGTCGTCACGCCGATCCCGGATCGCCAGACCCAGGTCGCGCAATTCGTCACCGGCAATATCGACCTCCTCCGCAACCCGACAGCGGACCTCGCGCGCGAGATCGCCAAGGACCCGAACAGCCGGGTGACGCCGATGCATAACGGCCTGCTGATGTACATCACCCTCGATGCCGCCGGCCGCTCGGACAACAAGGTCATGACGGATCAGCGCGTCCGCAAGGCGTTCATGGAGGCGATCGATCGCCAGGAATTGGCGAAGACCGTCATTCCCGGCGGCCAGATCGCGCAGCTGCTCGATGGCATCTGCGTTCCCGCCGATGTCGGCTGCGTCTCCTCGACCAAGCCGCCGGCTTACGATCCCGAGGATGCCAAGAAGCTCTTGGCGGCGGCGGGCTACCAGGACGGGGTCGATCTCGAATTCGACGTGCATGAGCCGCTGACCGAGATCGGCCAGGCGATCGCCGGCCAGCTGCGCAAGGTCGGCATCCGCGCCAGTGTTCGCTCGCTGCCGCTGACCCTTTACGTGCGGCTGCGCGGCGAGGGCAAGCTCACGGCGTTCCTCGGCTTCTACCCAACCAACGCGCAGCCGGATATGGACAACATTCTGGACCTCTTCTTCGACGGCAACCGCGACTATTGGGGCGCGGATCCGGTGATCAAGGAAGCGCAGAAGCTCGGTGCCATGGAGCAGGACATCGAGAAGCGCGGCGACATCTACAAGCGGGCGATCGACCAGGTGAATAACAAAAATTACATCTTGCCGGTAGCCGACCTGCCGATGGTCTTCATCCACACCAAGGATGTGGCCGTGCGCGAGAATCCCCTCACGCCGATCAACACCGACGTCAACGATTTCCGCTGGGCGCCGTAACCCTCAGGCGGGTCGTGGGCGCGCCTTGCGGGGTTTCCCACCCGAAAGCCGCTTGCGATCCGCAGCGTTCTGTCAGACACTCCCGGCAAAAGTTTTGCGGGGAGGTATCCGGTGCAGAAAATTTTGGCGGGGATTCTCGGTCTGGCGGCGCTGCTGGCGATCGGCGTCGCGCCGGCCGCCGCGAACAAGGCGAACGATACCCTCACTATCGGCGTCCACGATTGGTGGAGTACGCTCGACCCCTATCAATTCCCGCTCGACGAGGCGAATGTCTTTTATACCATCGTCTACGAGACGCTGATCGGCTACGACGAGCGCG
>Ga0335085_10004246_pt1 | contig 23957 bp, 22 predicted proteins | sample Lox_Sample_45_FD_206712 | JGI IMG/M metagenome (GOLD analysis project Ga0335085, IMG submission 206712) | Soil microbial communities from Loxahatchee National Wildlife Refuge, Florida, United States - Lox_Sample_4.5 | ecosystem: Environmental > Terrestrial > Soil > Wetlands | place: USA...
TCCGGGCGGTACTCGACTTCGGCGCGGCCGGCCTCGGTGACCCCGCGACAGACCTCAATCCGGCCTGGAGCATCTTCAGCGAGGACTCTCGTCACGTCTTCCGTGACTTGGTCGGTGCCGACGACGACACCTGGCGCCGCAGCCGCGGCATCGCGATCAGCCAGGCAGTCGGGCTGGTTCCGTACTATGCCGTCACAAACCCAGCGCTGAGCGCGCTGGGCAAGCGCATGCTGCGCGAAGTCCTCACCGACGCCCGACGCAACGGCTAGACGAATACATGCTGCCGAGCACGACCCCCTGCTCAACGCGAACCCCGCACCTAGCGCACCATCGCATGCGGCCAGGCGCAGACGCCCGGCACGTGCCCGTTGCGTGCCCGATCGCACGTGAAACGGCGGTAAGCCGCGGTAGCAGGCGGCCAACCTCGCCCGGCCTGGACCTGCAAGGGGCGCTGGTCCCTCGCTCGTCCTTGGTGATCTCCTAAGCACAGTGGCCGCCCTGCCGTGGCGTTCCCGGGGCCTTGCCGTCCGGGAGCTTGTGTGCCCGCCTCAGGGACCGGACCCGGATACCAGCCAGATAACTGCCTATATGCGCACTCGGCTAATCTTTGACCTCCCTCATCCCACGTCCGTACGGCTAACAGGTGTGGGCAACGCACCTCAGCACATGCAATCCGCCCGCCTGTCAGGCGCAGAAGTAGCAGCGGACCTTGGCGGCTGGAACTTGTTGCCGGAACACCACTTTGACATCAGTGTCAGTCCCGGCCAGCCCGTGAAGTACAGCCACAAGTTGCTCTTCGCGCTGTTCGAAGCCGTCGATGCTGTCCTCACCCGTAAGGATAACCTCCGGCGAATCCGACTGCTTATTGGCAAATAATGACTGCCCTCCCGAACGACGCGGGCTATGGCCGGAACTGAGACGTCGGGCATTCCTCTCCCATGTCACCGAACAGGCAGCTCACCGTAGGCCTGACCAGGTCGGCCCGGCCGGTCAGGTAACGATGGATGCGGTTCATCACGGTTTCCCGGGTGCGGGTTTGCCTTCGGTCAACTGCCAGTGTGCGCAGGCCCGCGACCAGGCCGCCATATGACGTTCTGCATATGCCCATGGCTCAGCATCGGAGTAGCGTGGAAGCAGCTTTGCGGGAAGGAGCGCATGGTGACGGCTCCGGTAACGGCCAGCGAACGGGATCTGCGCGCGCTGGCGGCCATCGTCACCGAGGACCGGCCCGACCTGCCAGCCGGGGAGGGATTGCCACCCTCGCTGCTCGATGACCTCATGGGCTTGATCCCCGGCGATTGCCTGACGGTTATGGGCCTTGACAGCGGCAGGCAGGAGAACTGGTTCGGATACGACGTCCCGGTGGAGGATGACTTTGACATCGTCGGGGATGCAAGTCCGGAGGAGTTCTGGGACAACTACTGGGCCAGCGACTCCTGCTGCTATCCCGACCGCACCGGCGACCTGCGCAGCGTCACGAAGATCTCGGACTTCTACTCGGCCAGGCAGTGGCATTCCACCGGCATGTACCGCGACACTCTCCGTCCGGCAGGATTCGAGCATCAGCTCGCGCTGTGCCTGCCCCCTGGCCCCCGGAGAATCGCCGGGCCCGGGCAGACCGTGCGGCTGCTCTTCAGCCGCGGGCCCGGGCTGGACTTTTCCGAGCGCGACCGGGCGGTGCTCACGCTGCTGCGCCCTCACCTGCACCAGGCATACCTTGATGCCGAACGGCGCCGCCGGGGCATGCCTCAGCTGACCCGGCGCCAGTGGGAGGTGCTGCGCCTGGTCGCTGCCGGGTACACCAACGCCAAGATCGCCCACCGGCTTGGCGTGTCCGAGGGAACCGTACGCATCCACCTGCAGAACATCTACGTCAGGCTGCAGGTATCGAGCCGCACCGCCGCAGTCACCCGCGCGTTCCCAGACCTCACCACTAGTGAGTACTGAAGCCAATGCGGCAGTGCGCCTGACCAGTACAGCCGCAGGTCCTCCAGTCGGGGCCACTTCCCTTACAAGCAAGGACGCAGGCTGGCGACGGTCGGTGAACTGCTCGGGCAGCATCAGCACACCGCAGGAGCGGAGATGAAGCCGCCGATCTGCTGGCGGAGCACAAGCCAGGCGCCACCGAACTGCGCATTCTGGCCGCCTACGTCGAAGCCCTCGGCGGGCGCCTGGAGATCATCGCCGACTTCGGCGACCAGCGGCTCGCATTCGCCGAACCCGGTACTGAAGCAGCTTGACCCGACATCGGCCCGGCACGCGATATCCCGCAGCCGCCGGTAACACAACGTTACTGAATGAACGGCTCGCCCGCCGAGTGAGCGTCGAAGCACCATGCCGTCGATGTTGTTTTCGCCTGTCGGACATTCAACGAAGGTAAGTAACTCTCGGGGAGCCAACGCAGGCAGACGCTACGCGACGTCCTCCGACGGCCAGCGATAATAGTCGCTGCTAGATGGCTTGCAGGGCGACGCCGGGCGACGTCCAGCGCCGCTGCGACGGTACCCTCTAAGAGGAGGTCAGCGCCTGGATGCCCAGGCTCGATGAGGTCCGCTCGCTGCGGCTGCGGCCCGGCGCGGCGGGCAAGCAGCGGTGAGCCGTTCGGTCCTGCCCCGGATCGCGCTGCTGGCGCTGATCTGGGGGTCGGCGTTCTTGTGGATCAAGCTGGCCGACCGCGGCTTCTCCCCGGTTGAGGTCACCTTGGCCCGGCTGGCCCTGGGCGCGGCGGTGCTGTTCGCCATCGTGTGCGTGCGGCGGGAGGCCATCCCGCGCTCGGGGCGGCTGTGGGTGCATATCGCGGTCGCGGCGCTGTTCGCCAACGCGGTGCCTTACCTGCTGTTCGCGGTGGCCGAGCAGCACGTGGACTCCGCCACGGCCGGGATCATCAACGCCACCACGCCGCTGTGGACGATGGTGCTGGCCCTGGCGGTGCGGCACCAGCACAGCGTGACGAGCTGGCAGGCGGCCGGGCTCGTCGTGGGGTTCGCCGGGGCGGTGCTGATCTTCACGCCCTGGCGCACCGCCTCGGGACTGGTGTCGGCCGGCGGTCTTGAGTGCCTGGCGGCATCGGTGAGCTACGCGGTCAGCTACATCTACATGGACCGGTTCCTGGCCCGCCGGGGAATCGGCGCGGTCGTGCTGTCGGCCTGCCAGCTCCTGGTAGCAGCCGTCCAGCTCGCCATCGCCCTGGCGGTCGCCGGAGCAACAGCACCGCATATCACGGCCGAGAGCGTCACGGCGCTCGTTGTCCTGGGCGTCGTCGGGACCGGGTTCGCGTACGTGCTGAACTACCAGATCATCACCAGCGAGGGCGCGACGGTCGCCTCGACGGTGACCTACCTGCTGCCGGTGGTGGCCATCGTGCTCGGGGTCCTGGTCCTCGGCGAGACCGTCACCGTGATCACGCTCGCGGGCATCGCGCTCGTCCTGGCCGGAGTAGCCCTGACCCGACGTCGGGTGAAAGGCAAGCAGGTGACCGAGGCGTGATCGCAGCGTCGTTCGTCATGAATTGTGGTACGCGCCGCCGTCACGGGCGGTGGCGCGTGAGGTCCACTCGGCGACGACCTGGGTTCCGTCGCTGACGACGTTGGTCAGCTCAAGAATCAGCGGTGCGTCCGGGCTGAACAGGGCCGGCATTTGACCAGAGGGCCGGAGAGCTGAGAGCGTGACAGCGATGAACGAGCTGTCACGTGCCGCCGCCGCGCCTTGGGCTAGGCGCGGTTCCATGTTCAGTCAGGCCGGCCTGGCCAGGCCAGTGGACTGGGCCACACCGCGTGATCTGGATCGGCTGCGCGCCAGCCGCGGGCGCGGACCACTGAGTAAACCGCTGGTGCCGACGAGTGTTGCATCGCCGCGGCTGGGCGAGGAGCTGTTCGCGCGGCTCCTGGCCTATGGCACGCCGCAGGAGACTCACCGGCGCGATGTGCTGTTCCGGCCGGGTGACGTAGACGCCGATCTGATCGTGGTCGAGCGGGGTTCGGTCGAGGTCGTCAGGACCGCGACGGGCAACGTGCCCGCCGCGACCGTTGCGGTGGTGGATGCGGGCGGCTTTGTCGGCGAGCTGAACCTGCTGACCGGGCAGAACGTCTACTTGCGGTGCCAGGTGCGGGACGCTGGAACGGTCTACCGGGTGACGCCCGAGCGCCTGCGGCAGCTCATGGCAAACGACGTCGAACTGTCTGACATCGTGTTCAAGGCGCTGATCGCCCGCCGGGAACTGCTCCAGCGCAGCGCGGCCGCCCTGGCGGTGGAGATCGTCGGCGGCGCCCGGTCGTCGGCGGCGCTGGCACTGCGGACCTATGCCGCCCGGCAGCGCCTGATCCACCTGTGGTTCGACGCCGACACCCCCATGGGCCAGACCATGATGGATTCCTCCGGCCTGACGCAGGACGACCTTCCCGCCGTCGTCCTGCCCGACACCACGCTGAAACGCACCACGCCGGGTGAGCTGGCCGACAAGCTGGGCCTGTCCTACCGGCGCGCTTCCACCAAGCCGGCTGACGTCACGATCGTCGGCGCGGGGCCGGCCGGACTGGCCGCCGCCGTTTACGGGGCGTCCGAAGGCCTGGACACCGTGCTGCTGGACGCCGTCGGCACCGGCGGGCAGGCCGCGGCCAGCTCCCGGATCGAGAACTACTTCGGCTTCCCGTTCGGCCTTTCCGGTGCTGATCTGACCGGACTGGCCGTGCTCCAGGCGCTGAAGTTCGGGGCCCAGCTGGCCAGCCCCTGCCAGGCGGTCGAGCTCGACACCAACCGGAACGGCGACCTGCTGCGCCTGCACCTGCAGGGCGGGGAAGCCATCGACAGCAAGGCCGTCGTCATCGCGACCGGCGCCCGCTACCGGACGCTGCCCCTGGAGCGCTGGCCTGACTTCGAGGGCGCCGGTATCTACTACGCGGCCACCGAACTGGAAGCCAGGGGATGTACGGGCAGCCCGGTCACGGTGGTCGGCGGCGCGAACTCGGCCGGCCAGGCGGCGCTGTACCTGGCCGGGCGGGGCAGCGAGGTCTCGCTGGTCGTCCGCGGCCAGGACATCGCGACCGAGATGTCGGCCTATCTCGTCGACCGGCTGCTGGTCCACCCGCGGGTGACGGTGCGGTGCCGGAGCGAGGTCACCCGGCTGGACGGCGGTGACTTCCTCGAGGAAGTCAGCATCACCGACCGGACGGCGGACACCGTGCAAGCCCAGCCATGCGCGGGTTTGTTCTGCTTCATCGGCGCCGAGCCCGCCACCAGCTGGCTGACCGGGATCGCCACCGGGGACGACGGCTTCATCCGGACCGACGTCCAGCTGACCGACGATGACCTCGGGCCGGCCTGGGCCGCGCTGGGACGGCGGCCGCTCCCGTTCGAGACCAATGTTCCCGGCGTATTCGCGGTCGGCGACGTCCACTCCGGCTCGATGAAGCGGGTAGCCGCGGCCACTGGCGAAGGCGCCAGCGCCATCGCCTCGGTACACAAGGCCATCGCCGCACTGGCCTGACGATCAGAGGATGCGGGCCGGTTCCTGCCCGCGGAGAGGTGTCCGTCATGTCGTCACTCCTGGCTCCGAACGCATCGCTGGAACGGCTGTACACGGGTACCGAATGGGGCGAGGGCCCGGTCTGGCTGCCTGGAATCCGGGCCCTGCGCTGGAGCGACATCCCCAACAACCGGATCCTGCAGTACCGCGCCGATGACGGGCAGACGATCGTCTACCGGGACAATGCCGAATTCACCAACGGCCGCATACTCGACCTCAACGGCGACGTCGTGCAGTGCTCACACGGCCGGCGCGCGGTCGAACGCGACGCCGACGGGGAGGTCACCGTCCTCGTCGACCGCTGGCAGGGTAAGCGGCTCAACTCGCCGAACGACGTGGTGGTCGCCGCGGATGGGTCCGTCTGGTTCACCGATCCGCCCTACGGCATCCTCTCGAACACCGAAGGCAGGAAGGCCGACCCCGAGTACGGCGGGTGCTACGTCTTCCGGTTCGACGAGCAGCGCGGCGAGCTGACCCCCGTAGTAACGGACATGGTGCATCCGAACGGGCTCGCCTTCTCTCTGGACGAGCGGATCCTCTATGTCTCGGACACCGCGGGCGGCCGGGACGAATCCGTGCCCCGGGCGATCCGCGCCTACGACGTCAAGGATGGCGCGTGCGCGAACGGGCGGGTCTTCGCCGAGATCGAGGTAGGCGTGCCGGACGGTTTCCGGGTTGACGAAGCCGGGCGGCTGTGGAGCTCGTCAGGAGACGGCGTGCGGGTGTTCACTCCGGGCGGAGAACTCCTGCTGCATGTGCCGGTGCCGGAGGAGGTCGCGAACCTCTGCTTCGGTGGCCCGGACGGCCAGGACCTGTACATCGCCGCGGCGTCCAGCCTCTACCGGATCAAGACGACGACTCACATCGCCCCACGCCCAGGCCAGGGCTGAATCCCCGCAGCGGCAGCAGAAAGCATGCTCAGCGCCTGACCGGGCGAGACGGGCAGGGTGACCGGGGCGGATCGCATCCTCGTTCGTTATGAATCTGGCCGTAACGGGCTGGCCCGGAAGCTGACCTCGGCCGGGACCTCCTCCCGCCCGCCGTGATGCGTGCTTCGACCAAACCGCGCGCGCGCTCACTACCCTCGTCGAAGGTCGCTACGAAAGCTGACGATGCTCATCGCCGGAGAGGCTGGTGCGCCTGTTGGGGCCGGGTCTACGATCTTCAGACCGCAGTGTTCCCGCACGAGGGGAAGCTCGATGACGATCTACATGTACCAGGCCTCCTACACCGCGAAGTCGATGGCGGCTCAGCTCACCGAGCCGCACGACCCGATGGAAGCGATCAGCCCGGTACTGGAGGAACTGGGCGCCAAGGTCCTGGTGGCAGGCTTCCCGTTCGGGGAGTATGACGTGCTCATCGTGTACGAGGCACCCGATGACGTGACCGCGGCCAGCGTCGCGATGGCGGTCGCCGCCGCAGGCGAGGTCAAATCGGCGAAGACCACGCGCCTGCTCAGCGGGGAGGAGTGGCTCGAGTCCTTGCGCAAGCGCAGGATCGTCACCATGAGGAAAGCGCGCTAGCGAAGACCGTCAGACGCCGGCGCCGGCCGTGGCCCCGTGAGCTAGACGCCTTCGGCCACCGTGAGCTGGGTGAGCTTAGGCGGGGCAGTTAGGCGTCGACCAGCGGCACGGCCTTGTGGTGATGGGCTTCGAGGTACCGGCGCGTCATCAGCAGGGCGGCGATCCCGTCCCCGACCGCGGAGCCGAGCTGCTTGGTCGATCCCGAGCGCACGTCGCCCGCGGCGAAAACGCCCGGCAGGGACGTCTCCATAGTGGGGCTGGTGGTGATGAACCCGCCGGCGTCGCGTTCCACGGCGTCCCCCAGGAAGCCGCCGTTGGGCTTCATCCCGATGAACACGAAGGCCGCGGCGGCCGGGAACCGGAGGATTTCGCCGCTGTCGCGGTCGCGGGCCACGACGGCGGTGAAACGGCCGCGGTCACCTTCGAACTCGAGAATGTCCACCCCGGTGTGGATAGCGAACTGCGGGTCGGACCGCACTCGCGCCTGGAGGACCGGCGAGGCGGACAGGCCATGGCGGGCCAGCACCCGCACCCGCCGGGCGAATTCGGACAGGTGCAGCCCCTCCTCCAGGGCCGAGTTGCCGCCGCCGATCACGACGACCTCCTCGGCTCCCTTGTAGAAGGGCCCGTCGCAGGTCGCGCAGAAGTGAACGCCGATGAGGTCTTCCTCCCCGGGCACGCCGAGGCGCTTGTACTTCGAGCCGGTGGCTACGATCACGGCGTGCGAGGTGAGCTGCTGCCCGGATGACAGCGAGGTCACCAGGTCGTCGTGGTCGCGCTGCACGCCGGTGACGGGTACCGCCGAGACGAGCTCGACGCCGTACCGGCGGCCCTGGGCGACGAACCGGTCGGCCAGTTCTCCGCCGGAGATGCCCTCGGGGAATCCCGGGTAGTTGTCGACCCGGTCGCTGATCCCGGTCTGGCCGCCGAGCGCGTTGGCCTCCACCACCACGGCGTCGATGCCTTCGCGGGCGGCGTAGATGGCGGCGGCCAGCCCGGATGGGCCGCCCCCCACGATGACCAGGTCATAGGCGGACCGGTCGGCCTTGAGGCTGAGGCCGATGCGCCGGGCCAGCGCCTCGTCGCTCGGGTTCACCTCATGCGTGCCGTCCGGGTAGATGACGGTGGGGATGATCTGCCCGCCGTCCTGCAGCTCCTTGAGCCGTTCGATGGCCCTCGGATCGGTGTCGATGTCGACGAAGGCGTAGCGGACCCGGTGGGCGGCGAGGAATTTCTTGACTCGCTTGCAATGCGGGCACCACGGGGCCCCGTACACGGTCATGGCAGGCTCGTGCGCAGGGATCACCGCCTCAGGTTAGCCCGCCGCGGTACTCACCTATCCGGGGACCACACTGGGACCATGGAAGAGACCCGATGGTGATGCCGATGGCGGGACGCGTGGCGGCCGCGGTGATCGGCGGGCTGCTCGTGCTCGCGTCGGTGTCCAGCGTCACCGGGACGCTGATCGTATCCCGTTCGGTCAGCAGCCGGCTGACGCGGTGGGTGGACCGGATCGTCGATTGGGCTTACCGGCTGGCGGTGGCGCGCGCCGCCGATTACCGGCGGCGGGACCGGCTGCTCGCCACCCAGGCGGCGGCGATCCTGCTGGCCCAGCTGGCGGTGTGGCTGATCGTGGCGTATGCCGGGTTCGCCTTGCTGTTGTGGCCGTTCGCCGCCCGCGGCCTGGTATCCGCCTTCACCGACGCCGGGTCCTCGCTGTTCACCCTGGGCTTCGCCGTGCCGGCCGGGGCGGTGCCGGCCGTGATCGTGTTCCTGGCCGCGGCGGTCGGCCTGGTCATCCTCACGCTCCAGATCGCGTACCTGCCGACCCTGTACGCGGCGTTCAACCGCAGGGAGACCGACGTGGCCCTGCTGAACGCGCGGGGCGGCGTCCCGTCCTGGGGCCCGGAACTGCTGGCGCGCACCCACTACGCGCTGGGGTCTGGCATGTCGACCCTGGACACGATGCCGGAGCTGTACACCCAGTGGGAACGCTGGGCCGCGGACGTCGCGGAGAGCCACACCACCTACCTCCAGCTCGTCCGGTTCCGCTCACCGCAGGCGCTGTCGTCCTGGGTCACCGCGCTGTTGGCGGTGATGGACTCGGCCGCGCTGTTCCTGGCCCTGTCCCCCGCGGCCGCGCCGGTGATACCGGCCCGGCTGTGCCTGCGCGCCGGGTTCCAGTGCTTCAACCGGATCGCCCAGGCGATGGGCATCGACATCCCCGACGAGCCCGACCCGGGCGCCGGGATCGCCTTGACCTACACCGAGTTCCTCGGGGCGGTCACCCGGATGCGTGAGGTCGACTTCCCGATCGAGCGCGATCCGGCCGAAGCCTGGCCGGACTTCGTCGGATGGCGGGTCAACTACGAGCGGTCCGCCTACGCGATAGCCGCGGCCGTCTACGCCGTGCCGGCGCGGTGGTCGGGTCCGCGCCGGCAGCCGGAAGCGCCTATCGCTCCGATACGCCCCGGCCGCGGCCGGCCCCCTAAGTAGCCCTAAGTAGTCTGGGAGGTTCACGACAATGGCTGCCCATCCGCTAGATCAGGCCGTCTTCGGGGCGGTCCTGCCCGAGGACATCAACTGGGAGCCGTTCCCGGCGTTCCCGCCGTCGGCTCGCCTCGCCGTCGTGGTCGGCGATACGTCGCAGGCCGCTCCGTACGTGACCAGGGTCAAGGTACCGTCCGGCGTCAAGCTGATGCCTCACCGGCACCGTGAGGACCGGGTCTACACGGTCATGTCCGGCGTGTTCTACATCGGCGTGGGCGAGCAGTTCGACGACGCGAAACTGCGGGCCTACCCGCCGGGTGCGGTGATCGTCCTGCCGGGTGGCACTCCTCATTTCCACTGGGCGAGATCCGGTGAGTACGTGACACAGATAACGGCGTTCGGTCCTATCAGCCTTGAATACCTGGACCCGGCCGACGACCCGCGGAACCCGTGAGCCGTCGATGATCATCACCGGCTCCGACGTCACCATCAGCCCAGGTTAGAAGTGAGCTCGGCCACGATGTCGGCCGCTGGCTGTGACTCCCGGGCGAGGGCCACACCCTGTCCGGCCCACATCGAGAGCGCTTCGATGTCACCGGTGGTGCCGGTCATCGGCGGCGCCGGCTCGTAGCGGACGATTGCCTCGCCGGAGGCGAAGCGCGCGATCACGTCGCCCTCCCCCGGCCGCTGCGCCAGCGGAGGGCGACCCGCGGCCTGCCATACGTCGGCGGTTGAGTTGCGGAGCGCGCGGTGAGGAGAGTCGGGCCAGCCGGCTGAGTAGAGGTTGTCGTATCGCTGCGGATCGGTCTCGGCCGCGGCTATCAGCCGGCGCCGGTAGTCCTCGTGGATCGGCATCTCCTCGGCCAGCAGGAACCGCGTGCCCAGCCAGGCGGCCTGGGCGCCCAGGGCGAGCACGGCGGCGACGCCGCGAGCGTCGCCGATCCCGCCCGCCGCGATCACCGGCACCGGCGCCACCGCGTCCACCACCGCGGGCACCAGGGGCAGGGTCGCGACGGTACCCCACACGTGCCCGCCGGCTTCCCAGCCCTGCGCGACGATCACGTCGACCCCGGACGCGACGGCCCGCCGTGCTTCCTCGGCCGTGCCGACCGTGTGCAGGACGATGCCGCCGGCGTCGTGGACCTGCTCGACGTAGCCGCCGGGATCACCCCAGAAAAACGAGACGATCCGCAAGCCGGCCGCGAGAGCCTGATCAAGACGACGATGGTGATCCTCGGTGAGAACGAGGTTTCCGCCGAACGGGCGGGCGGTCAGCGCCGCTGTCTCGCGGACGACCGCTCCGGCGTCGTCAGACCAGGTGAGCGTCAGCATGCCGAGCGCGCCGGCGTTCGAGACCGCCGCGGCCAGCGGGGGGATCGCGGCCATGGGGGCCTGGACGATCGGCTGCTCGATGCCGAGCAACTCGCAGACCGGCGTGGTCACCGCCTTCACCCCTTCTCGGCCCGGTCGTCGTACGAGGTCGGCGCGGATCCGGGGGACCGCCGGTCCCAGCCGTGGAAGGGTGAGTAGTCGCCCGCGTCCCAGGCTTCCCGCAGCCCCGGGACGCTCAGGTCCCAGTCCGGGCGGATCTCGCTGGTGGCGGCGCGCAGGTCATGCCACAGGTCGGAGAACGACGGACGGCCCCAGAACCAGTAGCCGTTGTAGACGGTGTGCACGACAAGCCCCGGCTTGAGCACCAGGGTGTGCGGGATCATCGGGTTGTGCTCGGGGTCGGTGTACTCGGCGATGTCCAGGTCCTGCTGGACGGTCCGGCCGGGATCGGACAGGAAGGTCCACTGGGCGCCTACCGACGCGCGGAACTCCTGCAGGGTGTGATGGTCGTCGGTGGCGATGGTGGCGATCTGGGTGTAGGCCACCGCGACCTTTGGGTAGTTGGCCGCCAGTTCGAGGTGCTGCTGATGCTCTTTCGGGCAGTAGTTGCCCCGCGCCAGGGTGAGGATCAGCGGATCGCGGCCCTGCAACTCGCTGAGCGTGCGCACCGTGCCCGTGTGGTCCGGGAGAGCGTAGTCAGGGAAGATACCGCCAGGTCTGATGTCAGGACGCATGAGACCCACCCTTACACCCAGCGCCGTCCCGTCGCGCCCGTGAAGTCACTGGCCGACACCCTGGCCGGCCGGGGCATGCCCGGCGGGATGATCTCGCTGTCCGCTGACGGGACGACGTCAGCGCTCGCCGTCACGGTTCCGGCTGATCGATGCCGAGGATACGGCGGGCGTCACCGATCGTGGCCGGCTGCCGCCCCAGCCGCTCGACCAGGTCAACGAGGGAGCGCAGCAGGTCCAGGTTGCCTGGCTCCCCGGGTCCGGCCCAGTCCTCCAGGCCGACGCGGACGTGACCGCCGCGGCGGATCGCCCGCTCGGCCAGCCCGCAGCCCACGACGTCCCCGCCGAGCACGGCCACCGACCACGGCAGGCCGGACGGCTCCAGCAGCTCCAGGTAGGCCTCCAGGCCGACCGCGGTCGGCGGCAGGCCGAACTCGAGCTCCCCGCCGAAGTAGAGCTTGACCATGGCGCCGGCCGGCAGCCGGCCGGCGCGCTGCCAGGTCAGCGTGGCCCGCAGGAAGCCGGGCTCGAAGACCGAGATGCTCGGCGCCGCGCCGAGTTCCGCGCTGCGGGCGAACATGTAGCCGATGTCGGACAGGGGGTTGGCGTAAGGACCGTCGCCGGCGCCGCGGGCGATGCTGCCGTCACTGGTCAGGCCGAGATTGACCGAACCGGGGTCGACCAGGGTCATGCCGCCCAGGCCCAGGCGGGCCAGCTCCTCCACGTGCGCCCACCGCCGCTCCACCGGGATGCCCCGCGCCGCGGCGGCCATCGTCGGGTACATGAGGAGCTCCGGGTAGCGGTCAAGCACCGGCCGCCAGGAGGCAAGGTAGGGCTCGACCGCGTGCACCCCGTCCGGGGTGAACATCGGCTCGTCGTTGTGATTGTGGATGATCGACGCGCCCAGCTCGACGGCGGCCAGGGCGATCTCGGCGATCTCGTCCGGGTCCCGCGGCACGTGGCGGTTGCGGCTGCGGGGCGTGGCACCGTTGACGGCCAGCTCCAGGATCACCGGGTCAGGCATCGCAGCATTATCGCGCGAGCGTGTGAGCGGGGCGAGATGGCCAGCCCGTTCGGTATGAATCTGGTTGTACCGGCCGCATTCTCCCTGATGCTGAAGTGACCAGCGGTACGCCAGTCCCGCCGCCGCCCTCATTCGCATGGACTGCGTGGCCCCCTGGGTACCAAAGACGGTACCCAGGGGGCCACCGAGCCTGTTGGGCCGCGCCGCCGCAGACCTAGGGTTGGCTCCCTGTACACCATGGGCACCACGAGTAGCATCCGCCTCGGCACCCGGGAGAAGAGATAGGTGTCGATGGCACATAGGACGTGTAAGAACCTGCCCGATGGCACATCGACTCCGAACGGTGCGGCGCGGGAGCGACACGCGTGGGACGTAAGAGAATCTTGAGGCGCAAGGTTGGAGTGGTGCGCGTGGGATCTTGAGGTGCGAGGCGGGGCGGTGTGGGGTCAGGACGGGGGGCGGTGCCAGGCCGGAGAGCACGTCATCGCGGGGATGCGGGAGGTCATCGACCGGCACGGCTGCCCGGTGATGTCGGCCGCGGCCCAGGTCGTGCCCGGTTCCCTCGGGAGCCGCGCCGAGGTGCTCGGGGCCGTGGTCCTGGCCCGGCTGAGCTGACCGGCCGCCTGATCTCAGGCCGGCCGGGTCGCCGGCGCCGACGGCCGGGTCGCGCGTGTCAGGGCGTTGGGATCATTGGGGATAAAGGTGTTGATGAACGCTATTGAGATTGCGTGAACCATTAGGATTAATGTTCGCGAGCTGGGGCTTATTTCCTGTCCGTACCACCATGGCGCACGCTGGGTGGGTTATCCTCTCTGACCTGCGGTAAGAATGGGGAGGGCGCGGTGCGACGGCGGTACGAGCGGTGACGGACGGCCACAACGCCGACGGCCGGGCCCCGGCCGGGGCGCATCGCGCACAGCCCGATGCGCCCTTTATGGACTGGGCATTGACCCAGTCGCCGATCGCCATGGCAATTCATGACCAGGACTTGCTGTGCCTGCGGATCAACGACCGCATGTGCGAGATGTTCGGGCTCAAGGAAAGCCAGCTGCGCGGACGCCGCCTTACGGATGTCCTACCTGGTCCGCAGTACGACGCGATGGAACGCTACATGCGCCAGGTGCTCGATACGGGCGAGCCGGCGCAGCGGTCGACATACCGCCGGGTACCCGGCGAGACCAGGGAACACGCCTGGTCGGTCTCCGTATCCCCGCTGAAGGATCAGGCCGACCGGACGCAGGCGGTATGGATCGGAGTGCTTGACATCACCGAGCAGTACCAGGCCCGGCAGCGGCTGACCCTGCTGAACGAGGCTGGCACTCGCGTCGGCACCACCTTGGATGTCACCAGGACCGCCCAGGAACTGGCCGATATCGTGGTCCCGCGGCTCGCCGACCTGGCCATTATCGACCTGCTTGAGGCCGTAATCAGCGGCGATGAGCCGAGGCCGGGGCCGCTCGCCGGTACCATCGCGCTGCGCCGCGTCGCCCATCAGTCCATCTTCGAGGGTGTCCCCGAGGCCGTAGTCAAGCCCGGGGACGTCGACCTTTATCCGGAAACCTTCCCCTCAGCCCGCTGCCTGGCTACCGGCCAGACGGTGCTGACCGGCGTGGACGACCCGACGTTCATCTCGTCGACCGGCCACAACCCAGCCCGGGCGGCCATTATCCGCCAATTCGGGATCCACTCGGTCCTGTCGGTGCCGATCCGCGCCCGCGGAGTCACCCTCGGCGCCGCGGTCTTCCTGCGTGGCCAGCGCCCGGATCGTTTCGAGCAGGACGACGTGCTGCTCGCCGAGGAGCTCACCGCCAGAGCCGGCCTTTCTCTAGACAACGCCCGCCGCTACACCCGCGAGCGGACCACCGCGCTGACCCTGCAGCGCAGCCTGCTGCCGCAACGGCTCCCCCGGCAATCGGCAGTGGAGGTCGCCAGCCGCTACCTGCCCGCCAGCGCCCAGCTTGGCGTGGGCGGCGACTGGTTCGATGTGATCCCGCTCTCCGGAGCCCGGGTCGCCCTGGTGGTCGGCGATGTCGTCGGCCACGGAATCCACGCGTCCGCCACCATGGGCCGGCTGCGCGCGGCCGTGCGAACGCTCGCCGACGTCGACCTGCCGCCCGACGAGCTCCTCACCCGCCTCGATGATCTGGTCAGCCGGCTCGCTGCCGATGGGGGGGCCGACGAGGGGGCCGATGACGGCGATGAGGCGGAGAACGAAATCGGCGCCACGTGCCTGTACGCCGTCTACGATCCGGTCTCCCGCCGGTGCAGCCTGGCCCGCGCCGGGCATCCGCTACCCGCGCTGGTCACGCCGGACGGTACCGCCAGCTTTCTCGACCTGCCCGCCGGGCCGCCGCTCGGCCTTGGCGGTCTGCCCTTCGAGAGCAGCGAGGTCGAACTGCCGGCCGGGAGCGTCCTCGCTCTCTATACCGACGGCCTCATCGAGTCCCGCTACGACGACATCGACCTCGGGCTCGAACGTCTGCGCCGCGCATTGACCCATCAGGACCGGTCGCTGGAGACCACCTGCGACAACGTCCTCAAGGCCGTTCTCCCCGATCGTCCCGCGGACGACGTGGCCCTGCTCATCGCCCGCACGCACGCCCTGGACGATGACCAGGTCGCCACGTGGGACCTGCCTGCCGACCCCGCCATCGTCGCCGCCGCTCGCCGGCAGGTAGCCGAACGGCTCGCGAACTGGGGTCTTCACGATGCGGCGTTCACCACCGAACTGGTCGTCAGCGAACTCGTAACCAATGCGATCAGGCACGCACAGAGCCCGATCCAGCTCCGCCTCATCCGGGACCGGACGCTTATCTGCGAAGTCTCTGACGGCAGCAGCACCGCTCCGCACCTCCGCCGGGCCCGCGCCTTCGACGAAGGCGGACGCGGCCTGTTCCTCGTCTCCCGGCTCACCGTGCGCTGGGGGACCCGTCAGACCCCGCATGGCAAGACCATCTGGGCTGAACAAGCCCTTCCCGGTCCCGATAGCGGGTGACCAGGCGCCGCGCTAGGCCGGACGCCCGGCCGCGATGACGACGCCGGGCGGGGGCGGTTCGGCGTAGAGCAGGTCCGCGAGGGCGGCCCGGCGGGCCAGGACCTTGCGCTGGTTGACGTAGCCCTTGTCGGTGATCTCGCCGTCGTCCAGGCTGGCCGGGCGGGCCAGGACCAGCAGCCGCTCGACCCGGGCCGCCGAGCCGGCCGCGGCGTTATGGGCGCCCAGGGCGCGGGCCAGGTGGGCACGCAGCGGCTCGCTGGTGATCAGGTCGCCGTCCGGTTCTGGCTCCGGGCCGAGCAGGGTTTGGGCCTCGGCCGGGTTCAGCCAGGCCAGCCCGCAGACGCAGGCCCGGTTCTCCCCGGCCAGCACCACGTCCGCCAGTACCGGGATGGCCGACAGCAGCGCGGTGCGCACCGCGCCCACCCGGACGAACGTGCCGGTCGCCAGCTTGAAGTCCTCCGCGATGCGGCCGCGGAAGACCAGGCCCGCGGCTGGGTCACCCGGTTTGCCTGGGTCGCCCGGTTTGCCTGGGTCACCCGGTTTGCCTGGGTCGCCCGGGTCGGCGAACGCGACCGCGTCGCCGGTCAGGTAGAACCCCTCGGCGTCGAACGCCTCGCCGGTCAGGTCCGGGCGGGCGTAGTACCCGGGCGTGACATTCGGGCCCTTGACCCGGATCTCGTAGGCGCCCTCCTCGGCCGGGACCAGCTTGACCTCCGCGCCCGGCAGCGGCACCCCGATGCAGCGGGCGTCGGTGAACGGGTAGTGCGCCGAGGTGACCGCCGGGGCGGTCTCGGTCGCTCCCCACGAGCCGGTCACCGGCACCTCGCGCCCGGCCGTCTTCTCCGCGACCGCGGCCAGCCGCTCGCGCAGCGCGGTCGGCAGCGCGGCCGCGGCGTTGAACATCAGGCGCAGGCGGGAGAAGAACCGGCCCGCGAACGCCGGATCGCCCTCCAGCGCGGGGACCAGCTGGGCGTACCCGGCGGGCACGTTGAAGTAGACGGTCGGCGGCACGTCGGCCAGGTTCGCGACGGTCTGGGCGAACAGCGCCGGGACCGGCCGCCCGCCGTCCACGTACAGCGTGCCGCCGCTGGTCAGCACCATGTTCACGTTGTGGTTGCCGCCGAACGTGTGGCTCCAGGGCAGCCAGTCCACGATCACCGGCGGCTCGGCGGCCAGGAACGGCCACGCCTGCCTGATCATCTGCTGGTTGGCGGCCAGCATCAGGTGCGTGTTCAGCACCCCCTTCGGGGTGCCGGTCGATCCTGACGTGAACAAGATCTTGGCCACGTTATCGGGGCGCAGGCCGGCGAACGCCGACGCCACCGCCGCTCCCGGCTCGGTGCTCAGGAGAGCCGGCAGGGGCTCGGCCCCGGGGCGGTCGCCCCGGCTGGCGATCACCGGGACGCCTGGCAGGGCGTCGAGGGCCGGCCCGAACGGGCCCGCGTCCTCGGCGAAGACCGCACCAGGACCGATCAGCTCGGCGATGGTCCTGATCCGGGCGTGGTCGCGGCTCTGCAGCGAGTACGCCACGCTCACCGGCGCCACCGGGATCCCGGCGGTCATCGCGCCCAGCGTTACCAGCAGGTGGTCGACGCTGTTCCCGGACAGGATGAGCAGTGGCTTTCCTGGTCCCAGGCCCCGGTCGAGCAGGCCCTGGCCGATCGCGTCGGCCGCGGCCACCGCGCCGGCGTAGGTGACACGGCGCCAGTCATGGCCGTCCCGTTCGGCGATCATGGGCTGATCCGGGGTCAGCCGGACGTGCTCCCGCACGCTGTGCACCACGGACACCGGGTGCTCCCCCAGCGGCTCCGTCGAGCGCAGCAGGACCGCGTCGCCGTCGCGGGCGGCGGTGACGCGGGGCGTTGCGAACAACGGGGAGGCGGCACTGCTTGTCATCGTCACGCTCCCATCATTCACAACCCTTAGGGTGGCTGGGTATGCGCACCCTGCATGTCGGCCTGCGGGTCAGCGAGCTCGAGCGGTCGCTCGCGTTCTACGCCGGCGTCGGTTACACGGTGGCCGGGAGCGTGGAAGGCACCCCGTTCGGTACCTTGTTCATGCTCCGGCTGCCGGGCGATGAGTTCATCACGATCGAGCTTGTCCACGACCCGGCGCGAGGCGCGGTCGACCTGGGCACCGGCCTCAACCACCTGGTCATCCAGGTCGAGTCGCTGGAGGAGACGCTGGCCGGGTTGGCCGCGCGCGGGATCGCGGCCGACCCGCCGGTGGCGCCGGGTGGCACGGACGGGCCACGGACCAGCTGGATCACCGACCCGGACGGCTACCGGATCGAGCTGGTCCAGTGGCCGTCCGGCCACCCTGACGGCATGACCGAAGCCGACTTCGCCTGAGGCTGCCTTCGGCGCGGCCTGCCGGTGGCCAGCGGCAGCGCTAGGGCGCCAGCTGGGGCGGCTGAGGCGACCGGGGCGACCGGGGCGGCAGCCAAGGATCTCGGTGGCCCACAGGGTACGTAAGAAGGTACCCGGGGGGCCACCGAGTCCAATCGTGGCGGCCATCGAGCGCTGGGCAGCGCCCCATCGGCACCATAAAGCTCATGGGTCACAAGAGCCCCATTTAATGTGGTGGATCCGGGTTATGTGGTTGATTGAGTGCACGATAGGCCCCCTGATCAACCACACAACCCAAATCAACCACGCTAACGGATGAGGCAGGTCGGCTCGCGGATAGGCGGGTCGGCTCGCCGCAGTAGCACCTGCACCAATAGCTCCGCTGCAAGCCGTGCGTAACAAAGATCGCGGTGGAAAAGGCTTATGCGGGCGGGCGGCTAGGGTCCGGCATGGCAGCGGGCTTTCGTGGCTGGCGGCCGGGAGGGTTCGTGGCTGGCGGCCGGGAGGGTTCGTGGCTGGCGGCCGGGAGGGTTCGTGGCTGGCGGGGAATCTATGCTGCGGTTATGTCCGAGGCTTCTGATTTTGGTGCTGGGGTCTGACGCTCGCGGGTGCTTGAGTTTCTCGACGGGCACGCGGCGGAGATGGTCGCGGACCTGGCGGGTCTTGTGCGGGTGCCGAGCATCTCGGGGACCGACGAGGAGAACACGATCCAGGGGGTGCTCGGCGAGCGCCTGGCCGGCGACGGCCTCGAGGTCGACGCCTGGGCGATCCCGATGGCCGAGACGCTGGCGGCCGGGGACTTCCCCGGGATGGAGGTCGAGCGGGCCGAGGCGCACGGCACGGTCGGCCGGCTCCCTGGCACCGGGGACGGCGCCTCGCTGATGCTCAACGCGCACGTCGACGTGGTGCCGCCGGGGGACCTGGATCCGTGGGGCGACCAGGTGCCGTTCTCCGGCACGGTCGCCGCGGACACGGTGTACGGGCGCGGCGCGTGCGACATGAAGGCCGGGCTCGTCGCCTCGCTGTGGACGGTGCGTGCCTTCGCGGCGCTCAAGGTGCCGCTGCGCGGCGACCTGATCCTCGGCACCGTGGTGGGCGAGGAGGACGGCGGCCTGGGCACCTACGCGATGCTCCGCCGGGGCTGGCGCGCGGACGCGGGTGTCATCCCCGAGCCCACCTCCCTGGATATCGCGCCTGGCAACAGCGGCGCGCTCACCTTCCGGCTCATCGTGCGCGGGCGGCCCACGCACGCGTCGCGGCGGACCTCGGGGGTGAGCGCCATCGAGAAGTTCGTCCCCGTCTTCGCCGCGCTGCGCCGCCTCGAAGCCCGGCGCAACGCGGTCAAGCACCCGATCATGGAACGCTGGGACCTGCCGATCCCGATCGAGCTCGGCACGATCACGGCGGGCGACTGGGCCTCCTCGGTACCCGACCGGCTGACCTCGAACGGGCGGATGGGCGTCGCTATCGGGGAGGACGTGGCGGACGCCCGCCGGGCCCTCGAGGAAGCCGTCGCCGAGGTGTCCGCCGCGGACCCGTGGCTGCGGGAAAACCCGGTCGAGGTGGAATGGTGGGGCGGCCAGTTCGCACCCGGGCTGACCGACGCCGACGCCGCCATCATCGGCGTCGTCGGGCGTGCGCACGCGGCGGTGTCCGGCCGGCCCCAGGCGACCTGGGGCACGCCGTACGGCAGCGACCTGCGGCTGATGACGAACATGGGCGGCGTCCCGACCGTGCACTACGGGCCGGGTGACGCCAGCCGGGCGCACGCGCCCCGCGAGTCGGTGCCGGTCTCCGAGCTGCTCACGGCCGCCCGCGCGCTGACCCTGGTGGCCCTCGAGCACTGCGGGACGCGGTAACCCGGCCGGACGCCCGGCGGCGAACTGGTGAACGGGCCGGCTTCCCGGGCAGATTCGGCCGGGGAAAGCCGCATAGAAGGCTCGCTGCTGTGTAGGCAGGAGACATGAACAGCAGACCGGTCGTGGCCATGGCCCTGGGCGGGGTCGGGGGATTCAACGATCATGACGCCGGGGTACTGAGCGCGGCCCATGAGTGCGGCCTGACGCCAGACATCATCACGTGCACCAGCGGGGCTATCTTCTGGACCCACCTGTACCTGACTGATCCTGGCTCGATCCGGGCCGAGGTGGAGCGGCAGACCGCAGCGGTCAACGGCGCTACTGCCCTGCAGGTCGCTGTGCTGGGCGACCCGGGCGTCTTCCGGCCGGCCTACGCCTCGTACCTGGCGCGATGGTTCACCCCGCCGTCGGGGCCGCCGGTCCGGGCATTGCTGGACCGGCTGTTCCCGGCGCAGCTGTACCAGCCCACCCTATCCCGGGAGTTCTTCGCCCAGGTCGCCGTGGATCTCAGCCAGGCCAGCACGCCGGTGGCGTTCAACGCCTACGCCATCAGCAGCGGACACGAACTGGTCTTCTGCAACCAGGCCGCGTTCGGCTTCCTCGGCCTCTCCCCCGGGCACACGCGCCCGCACGACATTCCCGGCGATGACATCGTCACGGAGTACCGGCCGATCGACGCCGACGCGGTCAGGGCCGCGCTGTGGCTCACCCTGTACGGCTTCGGCAACCGGTATCAGGGGAAGATCGCCATCGACGGCGCGTACCAGCGGCAGCTCATCATGTCCGAGCTCACCTGCTGCGACGTCATCTACGCCATCAAGCCGCAGGCCAGCGCGTGGCGAGCCCGGCCGCCCGGCAACTACTTCGAGGTCCAGGATTTCGTCACCGAGATGTCCCTCAACGCTTCCTTCGCCGCCGAGGTAGCAGGTCTCCGGGCGGCCAGGCAAGGCGATCCCCGCGGCCCGATCACGATCGAGCCCATCACCCTGCACCGCCCGCTAGGCTACTTCAACTACTTCGTCGAGAAGCTGCGTAACTACACCGAGGGCTACGAGCAAGCCAGCAGAAGGTTCCGCCGCGACTCAGCCGACGTTACGTGATAGCACCCGCGTCACCGCAGGATGCTGGTACCGGCCGGGCCGCTGAGGGTGGCCACGAGGGCCGGGGCCGCCGCTGAAGTCACCGGGATGACGTCGATGCCGGCCCCCAGGGCCATGAGCGCCGGCGTGACGGACGCGGGCTCTGGATGCTCGATCCGCAGCGACTGAAGGCTGAGTCCCGGCGGTGCTGACCTGGCCGGATGCGCGGTGTCACCCCAGTAGATGAGGAACGGGACCACATCGTCGGGCCGGTCGCCGTCCGTCGCGCGCCACCGCAGCATCGTCCCGGCGGGCTCGACTCGCTGCCCATCGGTTACCTGGCCCGGGTCATAGCCCTGGCTCTGCGCGTCGGCTACGGCCTGGTCGATGTCGTCGCACGCGATCGCCCAGCCCACCAGCGCGGCGCGGGCGAGGCCGTCGAGGCCGAAAGGACGCGGTCCGGGGGGTGCGGGCTGCCCCGGGTCGGGCGCGATGATCTCGAGGTACGTCCGGGGACCGAGCGCGAGCAGCGCATTGTGCGTGCCGAGCCCGGTGTGGCTGCCGCCGGCCCGGGCCCGGACGCCGAAGCGGTCTTCCAGGTCGGCGACGGCCGCGGTGAGATCAGGGGCGGCGTAGATGAGGTGGTCGATCAGCATGTAGCGATAGTGCCCCGGCCGTGACCTGCTGCGCCATGCGCTCGCGCAGGGCGCGGCGCAAGATCTTGCCCGACGTGGTGCGGGGCAGCATGGCGGCGAACTCGATGTGCTTGGGAATTTTGTAGGCGGCGATGCGGGCACGCAGGTCGTTCCTGATCGAGTCCTGGTCGTGGCCGGAGCCGGGCGCGAGCACGGCCGATGCCGCGACGGCCTCGCCCCACTTCTCGTCCGGCACCCCGTAGGCGGCGCACTCCAGGACGCCGTCCAGGTCCATCAGCGCGCTCTCGACCTCCGCCGGGTACACATTCAGGCCGCCGGAGATGACCATGTCCTTCTTCCGGTCGACGATGCGGAAGTAGCCGCTTGAATCACGGACGGCCAGGTCGCCGGTGTGCAGCCAGCCGCCCACGACGGCCGCGCGGATCTCGGCCTCGTTCCAGTAGCCCTGGAACACCAGCGGGCCGCGGAGGAGCAGTTCGCCGATTTCGTCGTCGGGGCGTCGCCGCCATCATCCCGGCCGATCTTGGCCTTGCTGTACCAGCCAGCCACCCACTCCGATGCGCCCATGCGACGGGGTCCTTAGCTGCTGGTCCTGTCCGCTGGCACCGTCCGGAGGTTCAGGGACGGGCGGCCCTGGGCACCCGCTAGGGTGCGTCGGATCTCCTCGGCCACCGCGGCAGCTTCGGACCGTAGCTGCCGGGGCGTGAAGCGCATCACGATGATCTGATACCAGCCCATGCGCCGACCGCGGCTGAGTGTCTTCTCGTGGTCCTCAGGGGACAGGTGCCATTCGCGCGAGTCGACCTCGATGGCGATGCCCAGCTCCGGCCACCAGGCGTCAGGCCGGGCGATGAACGTCCCGTCGGCGTCGTAGAGCGACGGGTTGAACAGCGGCATCGGGATTTTCGCCTTGATCAGCAGGTCCTTGAGGTCGGCCTCGGCGGTGGACCGGATTCCGTCCGCCACGTCCCCCAGCGCCATCCGGAACAGGCCCGAGCCGGGCCTCGGGCCTTCATCCAGTTCGGCCGCCAGGTCTCGTATCAGGCAAGCCCGGCGCTGTACGGCGCTGGCCACGATGGCGCGCACGTCGCGCAGGCTGGTCAGGCTGTGCACGGTGTCGGCGACGGCGCGCGCCGGGGGCACGTACCGGATCGGGCCGCGCTCCCAAATCCGCTCCGGCATCCGGGTGGTCCGGCGCATGCGGACGAACTCCACGTCGTGCCGCTGCCGGGTCACCGGAACCAGGACGTCAACCAGGTCCGGCATGGTCGTCCCGATGCGGTGGCAGCGCAGCGCCGCCGACCCGGTGACCAGGCTGCCGCTGCCCGCGTACAGCAACGCGGCCATTTCCTGCTGAAGCGGCGTCGGAGTCCCGCTCATGGCCATGTAGACGCCCGGCAGCAATGTGCGCCAGGGGCCTCCCGGCCGGAGCCGGTGCCGTAGAGCACCGGCTGTGAGCCCAGTGTCGGGCACTTGATGGCGCGCGATGACGCCAAGCTGTTCAAGCAGGAGCCGGTCGAGGGAATCCAGCCGGGGTCGCATGGTTCGGGCCATGGAGACATCATGCGATTACAGTCCGACAAAACCGTGTTACGCATAACGCGCGCATTGCCCCGCACCAGCCGGGCGATCACTCTCCCTGTCCGCCCGGAACTACATGAGTTTCACATTCATGTCGCTAGAGCTACATGAATGTGAAACTCATGCTGTATGGCCAGGGGCTTGAGTGGGCTGCGTTAGCTGGTTTGGTGCTCACGGGAGCGGCGGGGCACGCGGGAGCAGCGGGGCACGCGGGAGCAGCGGGGCACGCGGGAGCAGCGGGGCACACGGGAGCGGCGGGGCACGCGGGAACGGCGGGGGGAACGGCGGGGCTATCGGGAGCAGCGGGACTCGCAGCACGGGCTGGGGGTGGGCTGGCAGGGGTGAGGGCTGGCGGGGGTGGGCGCATTGACAACCAACCGGCCGGTAGGTAACTTCGCCTCAAGATCGCCCACCCGGCATGAGGGGCTCACCAGCCACGACGGGCCACCCGATAGGAAGGGCCCCGATCTGAAAGGCCCCGATCTGAAAGGCCCCGATCTGAAAGGCCCCGATCTGAAAGGCACCGCATGGCGGAACAGTTCGGCCCGGTCAGCGTGGCGGTCAGCGACGGCGTGGCGACCGTGACCGTCGACAAGCCGCCGGTCAACGCGATGGGACGCGAGGTCCTCGCGGGCCTGGGCGGCGCGGCGGAACGGGTCGGGCCCGCGCCCGAGGTCCGCGCGGTCGTGCTCACCGGCACCGGCCCGGCCGCGTTCATGGCGGGCGCCGACATCGGCGAGTTCCAGGCGCTGCGGGCCGAGCCCGGTGCCATGGACCGGCACAGCCAGCTGGCGCGAGCGGTGTTCGACGCCTGGCAG
>Ga0335085_10004247_pt1 | contig 23945 bp, 20 predicted proteins | sample Lox_Sample_45_FD_206712 | JGI IMG/M metagenome (GOLD analysis project Ga0335085, IMG submission 206712) | Soil microbial communities from Loxahatchee National Wildlife Refuge, Florida, United States - Lox_Sample_4.5 | ecosystem: Environmental > Terrestrial > Soil > Wetlands | place: USA...
GCCCGCGGAGCCCCGCCGTAGGAACGACCGCCGATCGAGTGATAGATCCCGAAGATCGAATTCGTCGGCCACGACGCCTCCCTGTTCTGGTCCCCGCCTGTCCGGGAGCCCCCTGCGATGGAACGAACGAACCATAGAAGGTGTGGAGTTTCCGCGCTGTACGTCGTCGATGAACGCAGCGTTTCGAAGCCGTTCATCAGCGCGGCGCGTGCGGTCCGCGATGCCATGATCGTGCGCATGCGCGATCTCCGCGGGCTCCCCAAGGCCCATCTCCACGTCCATCTCGAAGGCGCGATGCGCCCGGAAACGTTGCACGAGCTCGCCGGGGCCGCGGGGATCGACGTCCCGCCGATTCGGGGCTTCGGGAGCTTCGCCGCGTTCTCCGGCATGTATCTCGCGGCGTGCGAGGTCCTGACCTCGGCCGGCGCGCTCGCACGACTGACTCGCGAGGTGATCGAGGACACCGCGAACGACGGTGGCGTCTGGATCGAACCGGCGGTCTACCTGCCGCACCACGATGTCCGGCTCGGCCCGCCCGAAGCGACGCTCGAGACCATTCTCAGTGCTGCCGCCGACGCCGCGAGCGCGAACGGCATCGGCGTCGGTGTCGTCGTCGCGGCTGATCGCACCGTCGATCCGGCGGATGCCGTCGCCCAGGCGATCCTCGCGGTGAAGTACGCCGACCGCGGCGTCGTCGGATTCGGTCTCGCCAACGACGAGGCCGGGCACCCGCCGGAACCCTTCGCAGAGGCGTTCGCGATCGCCCGGGAGGCCGGGCTCCTGGCCGTCCCCCACGCCGGCGAGCTGGAAGGACCGGAGTCGGTCCGCGGGGCGCTCGACGCGCTCGGCGCCGACCGACTCCAGCACGGCGTACGGGCGATCGAGGACGCCGATCTCGTCCGGCGCCTCGCCGACTCTCCGGTCTGCCTCGACGTCTGCCCGACTTCGAACGTCATGCTCTCGGTCGTTCCCGACCTCGCCGCCCACCCGCTTCCGGCGCTGCTCGCCGCGGGAGTGAGTTGCAGCCTCAACGCCGACGATCCGTTGCTGTTCGGTCCGAACCTGCTCGACGAGTACGAGTTGGCCCGCTCCACGCTGGGCCTCGACGACACCACCCTCGCGCACGTCGCTGAGTGCTCGATCGAGGCGTCGGGCGCGCCCGCCGAACTCAAAGCGCGAGCGCGCAATGCCATCGGCGGCTGGCTCGCGGCCGGCTGAGCACGCGAGCGTGCGAGCGCGCTAGGAGATGAGCGCGGTCGCGACCACCTCGCCCGTGGTGCCGTCGATCAGGCCGACGTCGGTGACGTGCGGTCCCGGGAGGCACGCGAGCGACGAGAGCATCACCTGGAACAGCGGCTGCGTCAGGGTCGGCGCGTCGAGACCGATCTCGACCGCCGCGTCCTGCACCTGTTTCTGCGCGGCGGCCAGCTCGGCCGCGGGGAGCGGTGAGAGGATGCCGGCGATGGGCAGCGCGACCTGCGCGAGGACCGCTCCCGCCCGGACCACCGCGACACCCCCGCTCGACGCGATCACGGTGTTGGCAGCCAGCGCCATGTCGTACGGATCGCGGCCGAACACGACGAGGTTGTGCGTGTCGTGCGCAACCGTCGTAGCGACCGCACCCGTCCAGTTGCCCCACCCCGACAGAAGCGCGGCGTACGGCACCGGCGTGATCCGACCGTGGCGGTGCACGGTGACCTGCACGATGTCGCCGTCGGGGATCTGGACGACGCCGTCGTGGACGGCGACGTCGCGCTCGTCCCAACGCGTCATGACGGCGTCGGCGATTACGCGCATGCGATGCGTCCCGTCGGGCGCGTCGAGATGCAACAGCATGTCGGCGGCATCGAGGTGCGCGAGCTTCATCGTGTCGAGCGGAGGGTCGCTCGGACCCTCGACGACGTCGACGAGCATGCGCCCGCCCGACGCGACGAGCCGGCCGTCGGTGAGCACGTGGTCGGCGGCGAACGACTCGACGTCTCGCAGCACGACGATGTCGGCGCGGCGCCCGGCCGCGACCAGACCGAGGTCGGCCCGCTGGAGCCGGTACGCGGCGTTGTAGGTCGCGCAGCGGAGCGCGAACACCGGATCCATCCCGTACGCGACGAGCCGGCGCAGGAGATGGTCGATGCCGCCGTCGCCCAACAGCGTGAGCGCGAAGAGGTCGTCGGTCGCGGCGACCAGATGGGTGGGCGGCAGCGGCAGGCTGTTCACCTCGGCGACGATGCCGGGGAGGATCGGATCGATCATGCCCCGGAGCTCGACCGTGAGACCCGCGCGCAGCTTCTCGAGACAGTCCGGCTCAGTGAAGATCTCGTGATCCGACGTCATGCCCGCCGCGAGGTATGCCTGCAGAACGGGGCCGGTCAGGCCGGCGGCATGGCCCGATACGAGCTTCCCGCTCTCGATGCCGGCCGCGACGACGTCGATCATCCGGTCGGCGCCACCGAGGACGCCGATCATGTCCATCACCTCGGCGAGCCCGCCGACCTCGTCCCACGACAACATCTCGGTGATGTCGGGCCCGTAGAGATCCGCGCCCGAGAGCTCGAGCCCGGGCTGGGGCGGCACGCACGACGGCGCCTGCACGATGAAGCGCACCGGAAGACCGCGGCTCGCCTCCACCGCGTACCGCACGCCCGCGACGCCGGCGACGTTCGCGAGCTCGTGGGGATCGACGAACACCGTCGTCGTGCCGCGCGGGCAGACCGCCTCCGCGTATCCGCCGGGCGTGAGCATCGACGATTCGAAATGGACGTGCATGTCGACGAAGCCCGGCGCGACGAAGCGACCGGCGCAGTCGATCACGTCGAGCGCATCAGCCCGCGAGCCGCGCTCGTGCACGCTCGCGATCAGCGGGCCCACGATGCCCACGTCCGCCGAGCGCATCTCGCCGCAGCCCACGTCGACGACCGTGCCGCCCGACAACAGAAGATCGAACGGCACCTTTCCCTGCGCGGCCGCTACCGCCCGCGCCCGCACCGACGCTTCGACGTCATCGTTTCGCATGTTTGGCTCCCGTCGTCATCGTGCGTCGTCCTCACTCGTCGTCGCCCGTGACCGGTGAGGTCACCAGGTCGGCGAGGATCCGGCGCAGCTCGATCGTCATCCGGTCGGCTTTGACGTGCACCTCGGTGGTGAGCTCGAGCGGCAACCGCAGGTCGCGATACTGCTCCTGCAACGCAAGATCCTCGTCGAGTATCTTGCGCTCGAACGCCACGCACTCGGCCAGGCGCGCATCGTCGTCGCCGAGGTCGTTGCGGTGAACGGTGGTGTAGATCCGGCAGCTTGTGTCGTCCTCGGGCTGGACGTAGAAGTCGAGCACGTTCGTGCCGCCCGCCTCGACGTAGTCGATGCGCAGACATATCGAGAACGGCGCGCGATATCGATACTCGAGCACGCGCTCCTGCAGCAATGGGCGGACACCGGCCGCGACTCCGGGATCCTCGCGGTTGGGAAACGGGTGCCGGCTGTACACCCGCATTCCGAAACCCTCTCGCTGCACGTCGAGTTCGAACTGAGACGACTCCGGCGCGCCGATGGTCGCGGCATGCACGAACGGGAAGTGCGCCATGTCGAGGAAGTTGTCGATCATCAGCCCGGCACCGACGGCAGCCGTGACCGGTTCCAAGGAGCCGTGCACGAACGCGGGGTCGTCGGCTTCGGGAATCTCGAGCAGCTCCGTGCGCGGCTCTTCGGGCGCGAGAAACACCATTCCGTGCTGCTCCGCCACCGCGGCGGGCGTCGTCGCCACGGCCCGGGGCGGAACGCGCTCGGACCCGCCGAGCGACGGGATCTCGCGACACGCTCCGGTCGCGTCGAAGCACCAACCGTGATACCCGCAACGAAGGAACGACCCGTCGACGCACCCGGCCGAGAGCGGCGCGAGGCGATGCGGGCAGCGATCGGCGAACGCGGCGAGCGTCGAACCGGCGGCCCCGACGGGCAGGCGGACGAGCACCCAATCGTCGCCGAGCAAGCGCGTCTTGCGCGGCGCGGCCGTGACCTCACTGCTGCGCGCGACCGGATGCCACGCGCGGCGTAGTGCCGGATCGGCATTCGCCAGCATCCGAGTCGGGTCCACCACTACCGAGCGAGCTCCTTGTCGAGCGCGGCCATCTCGTCGTCGAACAGGCGGTGCAACGCCGCCTTCTCGGTTGCGTCGAGCCACGACGCGTCGATGCCGTTGTGCGCCATCTGCTTCGCGATCTCCGGCGGATAGTCGTTCTGCCCGATGAAATCGACGTACTCCTTCCCGATGTCGGTACGGAACATCGTGGGGTCGTCCGAGTTCAGGTGCACGAGGAGGCCGGCATCCATCATCCCGTTGATCGGGTGTGTCGTGAGATCGGGCCAGCCGTAGACGACGGCGGTAGATGTGGGACAGCACGTGAAATGGATCCCGTCCTCGCGGCATCGCTCGACAACCGCCTGGTCTTCGAGGATGTGGTAGCCGTGGTCGATCCGCTCGCAGCCGAGCAGATCGAGACAGGTCGAGATGTTGCGCGCGGGTCCGTCCTCGGCCGCGTGACTCGTCAGGTGCAGGCCGGCCTCGCCCGCGGTGCGGAAGCACTCGAAGAAACGTTCCGGCGGATCGGGGGCCTCGGCCGCGTCCATACCGAGGCCGATCAACTCCTCTCGCCGATTGGCGATCACCTCTCCGGTCATCTGCAACGCCATCGCCGGGGAGTCCTGGCGGTAGACGTCGGCGATGAGGCGGCAACGGACACCGAGATCGCTCTCGGCCGCTCGGCAGCCGTCGATGAGCCCGTCGATGATCGTCGCCATCGCGACGCCGCGGGTCGTGTGCAACGTCGGGTTGAAGAACATCTCGCGGTACTTCAGGTTTCCGAGCCGGGCCCCGTCCTCGAGTGACTCGTAGGCGATGCGGGCGAAATCACCGGCGTCGATCACCGTGGAGTTCACGAGGCGGAAGATCTCCAGGAACTCGTAGATCGTCTCGTAGTCGTAGATGCGATCGATATCGACGGTCGGCAGCGCGATGTCGTGGGCGCGAGCGAGGTCGGCGACCGTCTGCGGGCGAAGTGTGCCCTCCACATGGCAGTGCAGCTCGACCTTCGGCAAGCGACGCAGATACTCGGCGTACTCCATCAAATGCTCCTCACGCGTGAGCGGACAACGACTCGGACATGACCCTCTGCACCGACGCCGCTCCGTTGCGAGCGGCGTCGACGAGCTCGCGCAGCCAGCGGCGGTACTCGATCGACACGCGGTCGGTCCGCACCGATAATTCGAAGCCAGGCTCGAGGACGAGCTCGGCCGGTTCCTGATTGCACACCACGGGCTCGTCCTGGTCGAGAATGATCTGCTGAAAAGCAATGTACGGCGCGTCGTCGCCTTCGCGGTCGTCGTCTCGGGCGACGAACCAGAATGTGCGGCTCGTCCTTTCGTCGAGCGGCGATGCCGTCATCCAGAGGTGCCGACGCGCGCCGGACTCCAGGTGGAACTCGATGTCGACCGTGCACGGGATCGGCATCCGGTAGCGCGAGTGCCCGTACAGCGCTTCTCGCTCGGGTTGCATCGGGGGCGGGTCGTAGCGGAACCGCAGCTCGCCGCCGGTCCGTGTCACCGAGGGGATGGGCGGGACCGGTTCGTCGCGACGACCGAGCGTGCCGTCGTGGACCCACGCGAAATGTGCGAGGTCGACGAAGTTCTCGACCCGCCGCAGTGCAGACGTCGGCCAGGTGTACGGCTCCCCCATGAGCACTCGCATCGAGGCGTCCTCCCACGCGGGATTGGCGGGAACGACCGTGCCGGCCGCGCCGTCGATCCGGACCCAGACCAGGTCGTACAGCATCGCGACCTCGAAGGTCTCGAGGCACCGCCCGACCGGGAGGGGTCCGTCTGGGGTCGCTGGGATCTCGACACATTCACCCGCGGGCGAATAGCGCCATCCGTGGTACGCGCACCGGATCGAATCGGACTCGACCCGGCCGAGCGAAAGCCGCGTCGATCGATGCGGGCAGCGATTCACCGCCGCCATCACGGTGCCGCCGACGTCGGCCACTATGAGCTCGCGGCCGAGCAAGCGAACCGCGAGCGGGTGCGGAGCCGAGTGCTCGATCTCCGCGCGCGTGCACACGGGGTGCCAGAAGTACTCGAGCGCACGGGTCACGCTCATACGTCCCAATCCCGGAACGCGTCGATCATCTGCCCGACCTCGGCGCCGAGGGGGTAGAGAACGGGGCAAGTGCAGCCCGCGTGCACGTACTCGCGTACCTTCGCCCGGCACTCTTCGGGTGTTCCCGCGGCCGTGATGAGCTGGACGACGTCGTCGGGAACGAGCTTCGACGCGGCGACCACCTGGTCGTGCGTGGCCGGCCATGTCAACACCGAACCGATCTCGTCGAGCAGCTCCGCGGAGACGCCCGATGCCTTCATGATGTGTGGCTGTTGCCCGAGGTACTGCGTCACGAGCATGCGCGCGGCGTCGAGCGCAGCCTCGCGATCATCGTCCATCGAGCAGACGACGAGCTGCGGGCGGTCGATGTCGTCGATGTGCCGGCCCGCCTTCGCGGCACCCTTCGCGAGCGCGTCCATCGCGGTCAGGTTGTACGCCGGGGACACGAGGTAATTGAGCAGCGCGCCGTCGGCGATCTCACCGGCGAGCTGCATCATCTGCATCCCGGTGGCGCCGATGACGATGGGGACGTCCTTCGCTCGCCGCTCCTGGTGCACGTAATCCAGCTCGACGCCGTCGAGATGCACGAACTCGCCCTCGAAGCTGACGGTCTCCCCCGCGAGCAGGGCGCGCACGGTTGTGACGATCTCCCGCATCGCCCGGAGCGGGCGATCGCGCGAGACACCGACTTTCGCCGCGAGCGGATCCCACCACGCGCCGATGCCGAGAATGACGCGGCCCGGCGCGAGATCGTCGAGCGTCGAGAACGTGGCTGCGAGGAACGCCGGGTTGCGCACCCACATGCTCACGACACCTGAGCCGAGCTTGATGCGCTCGGTCGCGGCGCCGTACGCGGCGAGCGGGATCGTCGCCTCGCGCACGAGGCGGCTCTCGGCTTGCCATACCGCCTCGAAGCCCGCGTCCTCGGCCGCGCGAGCGAAGTGCATGCCGTCGCGAATCGGGTGCGCATCCTGCAGGTACAACGCAACGCGCGTCATCATCACTCCTCGAGCCGCGCGTGTAGTCGCGCCGCTTGCTCCGCGGCGCGGGCCCGTACCTCGGCCGCGTCGACGCGGGTCGGGCCGTCCTCATCGAACACCGTCTCGCCCGCGACCTCGACGCGCACGGGATGTATGTCGGTCGTGTACGCGAGATGCCACGCGTCGGCCGGTTCGTACGACCATGTCACCTCGTCGTCGCGCGCCTCGGGCACGAGTGAGGTACCCGCCGCAAGCCACGCCCATGCAGTCGCGGGAGAGAACGTGACGTCGTCGGCGCGCGCCAGCGCGACGGCGAGCCGGAATTCCTCCAGCATGTCGGCGCCGATGCCGTCGGTGCCGAGAGCCACACGCGGGAACCGGCCCGGGCGGCTGTAACCGACCCCGTTGTTCAGGTTCGAACGGGGATTGTGCACGACGACGCCGGGCAGCGGGCGCTCCAGATGGACGGCGTGGGCGAGGATCCAGCGATCGTCGGCACGGGGGGCGAGCCTTTCTCCCGCGCCCGCGTCGACGGGATCCTCGGCGACGTGCACGTGCACGCCGACCCCGAGGTCGGCCGCGAGGCCACACACCGCGTCGAGCGTCTCGTCGGAGAGCGTGAAGGCGGCGTGCGCGCCGACGATGCCGCGGCCACCCGCGCGCAGGAACCGCTCGTTCTCCGCGAGCCCGGCCTTGGCGCCATCGGTGCCGTTGCGATCAGTGACCTCGTAGCAGCACACGACGCGCACGCCGACGTCGGCGCACGCCTGTGCGATCACATCGAGACTTCCTTCGATCGCGTTGGGGCTCGAATGGTGGTCGACGATCGCCGTGGTTCCCGATTCGAGCGCCTCGAGGGCTCCGAGCATCGCGCTCCAGCGCAGCATCTCATGGTCGAGCGCGCGGTCGACGCGCCACCAGACGCCCTCGAGAATCTCGGTGAAGTTCCGGGGGGTGTGGCGCGGCGCAGGCATCCCCCGGGCGAGCGCGGAGTACAGATGGGTATGTCCACAGACGAGACCGGGAGTGGTGCTGGTCACTGTGCCCGACGCATCGGCAGCATCGAGCGCCACTCACCGTCGAGGTCGTGCAATGCGGCGGCGACGGCACCGGCCGTCGGCACGAGCCCGATCTCACCGACGCCCTTGATGCCGTAAGGCGCGCGTGGTTGGGGTTCTTCCACCAGGATTACTTCGATCGGCGGTACGTCCTTGGCGCGGATGATCCCGAGTCCGCGCAGCGTCATGAGTGTCGGCCGGCCCTCGCTGTCACATGGGAAGTCTTCGCTCAGCGCATACCCGAGGCCCATGTGCACCGCGCCCTCGATCTGGCCGACGCACTGCATGGGGTTCACCGCGCGCCCGACGTCGTGGGCCGCTACGACGCGCTCGATCGCGCCGGTGTCGCGATCGAGAACGACGAGCTGCGCGGCGTAGCCGAACGCAGAATGGATAGTAGGCTGTTCGACGCCCGCCGAGATCGAGCTCGTCCAGTCGACGCGGTACTCGCCCTGGTAGTCGACGCCGATCCGGCATCCGTCCGCGCGGGCGGTTCGGCACGCGTCGGCGACGGCACCGGCGCCCATCAGGGTCCCACGAGACCCCGTGGTCTGCCCCGCGCCCAGCTCGCGCGTGGTGTCGACGATCACACGAACCCGTGCCGGGTCGATCCCCAACTCCTCGACGGCGACCTGCGCGGCAACGGTGTGCACGCCCTGGCCCATCTCCGTCCAGCAGTGCCGGACCTCGACGACGCCGTCGGTCTCGAAGCGGACGACCGCGCGCACGATCTCGAGGAAGCCGTTGCCGAGGCCGGAGTTCTTGAGGCCGAGACCGAGCCCGACGGCCTTGCCCGCGGCGACCGCGGCGTCGTAGGCCGGCTTGATCGCGTCGAGGCAGCGTTGCGCGCCGCGACTCCCGTCGTCCATGACTTGTCCGGGACCCCAGACCTGGCCGGGAGCGATCGCGTTTCGCCGGCGTATCTCCCAGCCGCTGATTCCTACCTGCTCGGCGAGCCGGTCCATCGCGCCCTCCATCGCGAACTGGGCCTGGTTCGCGCCGAAGCCCCGGAACGCGCCGCACACCGAGTTGTTCGTACGAACCGCGAAGGCCTCTACCTCGATCGCGGGCAGGTGGTAAGGACCACTCGCGTGACCGGCTGCACGCTCGAGCACTTTCATCCCGACCGATGCGTACGGTCCGGAGTCGCCGATCATCCGCGCCCGCAGCGCGGTCAGCCGGCCGTCGGAATCACAGCCCACCGTGAGATCGATCCGGATCGGATGCCGCTTCGGATGAACGAGCAGCGACTCCTCGCGCGAGAGCGTGCACTTCACCGGCGCGCCGAGCAGATACGCGGCCAGAGCCGTCTGCGCCTGGTTGGCCATGTCCTCCTTGCCGCCGAAGGCACCACCGTTCGACACCAGCTCGGCGACGATTCGCTGTGGATCGATCCCGAGCACAGACGCCACCTGATCGCGGTCGTCCCAGACACCCTGGCCGCCCGAGTACATCGTGAAGCGGCCGCCGGATTCGGGCACCACGAGCGTTGATTCCGGCTCGAGGAACGCGTGCTCGATGCGCTGCGTCTGGAAGACCTCGTGAACGACATGGGCGCTCGCGTCGAAGGCCGCGTCGACGTCGCCACGCGCGTACGCGGAACGCGAGAGCACGTTGCCGTCGAGCTCCCATACCGCATCGTCGTCGTCATCCAGCGCGGCGACCGCGTCGGCCAATGTTCGCAACACGCGGTACTCGACCTCGACAAGCTCGGCCGCCCGCCGCGCAGTGGCGCGGTCGTCGGCGACCACAAAGGCGAGCACGTCGCCGAGGTACGAAGTGCGTCCACCTTCGGGAATGAAGACCGGCCAGTCCTTGTGGATCAGCCCGACCCGCAACTCGCCGGGGACATCGGCCGCGGTGAACACGCGCACGACGCCGGGAACGGCGGCCGCCGCGGTCGTGTCGATGCACAACACGTCGGCGCGCGCGTGGTCGGCGAGGCGAACCGCACCGTGCAACATGCCCGGCTGCCGGATGTCATCGACGTAGGGCTTGTCACCCAGCGCGAGATCGAAACCTTGATAGCGCGTGCCGCTAGAGCCGACGCCGCCGAGCGGCTGCAGTTCGCGCGTCTCCCCTTTCGCGAGCAGCTCGACCGCGTCCAGGATCTTCACGTAACCGGTACAGCGGCAGAGGTGCGCACCCAGATGGCGGGCCGCGGTTTCCCGGTCGAGCTCCGCACCCTTGCGCTCGAGGAGCGCGCTGACGCGCATCAAGATGCCGGGCGTGCAGAACCCGCACTGCAATGCCCCCGTCGCGGCGAACACCGATGCCATGTGAGCGCGAGCTTCGGTGGGCAGGCCCTCGAGCGTCGTGATGGATGAACCCTCGATCTTCGACAGCGCGAGATTGCAACTGACGACGGCCTTGCCGTCGACGAGAACCGTGCAGCATCCACATTGACCCGACGGGGAACAACCGTCTTTCGGCGAGCAGACGCCCAGCTCCTCGCGCAAGGCCGCGAGGAGGTGCGGGTGCCCCTCTCCAACTGAAACCTCCGAACCGTTCAGGGTGAACGAAACCATTCCCGGCTAGCGTCCTCTCCAGTTCGACAAACTGTCAACGCACATCCGTTGCATTCGCGTGAAATCGGCCCCAGGCTCGACCTCGATGCGCCCAGGCGTTCCAGAGATTCTCCTCAATCCCGGCCGCAGGCACGACCGAGTCGTGGAACGGCCCGAAGTTCTTCCGGCGCGGTTCCACCGTCGCCTTCCAGGCTACGTGCCGACGCGCGTCGTCAACGCGCCAGAGCTTGCGGCGCAGCTCGGTCTCACGACGCTCCACGTCAAAGACGAATCGCATCGCCTCGGGCTTCCCTCGTTCAAGATCCTCGGCGCGTCATGGGCGGTCTACCGCCTCCTCGTCGGCCGGCTCGGTCGAGAACCGCAGTGGCAGACCTTCGACGAGCTACGCGGCGCGCTGGCGCCCCTCGGCCCCCTCACCCTCGTCGCCGCGACCGACGGCAATCACGGGCGCGCGGTCGCCCACATGGCCAAACAGCTCGGCTACCACGCGCGGATCCTCGTGCCCGCGGGAACCGCCGCGGCCCGCATCGACGGTATCCGGAGCGAGGGTGCGAGTGTCATCGTGGAAGACGGCACGTACGACGACGCAGTGCGCGCGTCCGCCGCGCTCGCCGCCGACGACGTTCTCGTGGTGTCCGACACGTCGTGGGAGGGCTACACCGACGTTCCCAAGACCGTCATCGAGGGGTATTCCACGATCTTCGCGGAGGTTGACGAGCAACTCGCCGACACACCGCCCGAAGTCGTTGTGGTGCCCATGGGGGTCGGCGCGCTCGCGGCCGCGACCGTGAGCCACTATTCGTCCCGATCCACGATCATCGTCGTCGAGCCCCTCTCGGCCGCGTGCGGCCTACGGTCCGCGCAGGCGGGGCACCCGGTCGAGGTACCCGGACCGCACGACTCGATCATGGCGGGCCTCAACTGCGGGATGGTGTCGATCATCGCGTGGCCCGCGGTGTCGCGGGGCGCCGACGCGTTCGTCGCGGTCGACGACGCCGCGGCCGAGGACGCTATGCGCGACCTCGACACCATCGGGGTGGTCGCCGGCGAGACAGGCGCCGCATCGCTCGCCGGACTACGCGCCGTCACCGAAGCAGGGACACCTGACGTCAGTGGTCGCCACGTGCTCGTTCTCTGCACCGAGGGCGCGACCGATCCCGTCGCGTACGAACGCATCGTCGGGCACGCGCCGTGAGCGGGCGCTCGTCAGCTGCCGCCGAACAGCGCGCGTACGCATGCTCGGAATCGTTCGACGTCGACGCCGAGCGCGATGCGCCAGGGCGCGAAACCCGGAGGAACCGATTGCGTGGATCCGTTCAGGGCGGTGAAGAACGGTGCGCGGAAGTCGACGACCGTCGTCCCCCAGGCCGCATCACCCCCGCAATCCACCGCGAGCGGGAGCACCGGCGCGTCCTCGATGATCTCGGGGACCGAGACCGCGAGGACGGTCAGCAGGTCGTGACAGGGCGTGTCGGGGGCGGTGAACGTCGAGCCGAACCGGCGGTAGAAGTTCAACGGCGAGTCGAGAAAGCGCGCAGCCGGCGTGCGGTGCTCGGCGAGCAGCTCGAACTCGGCCGGACGCAGTGTGGCAGCAAGGGTCACGTCGAGACCGATCAGCATGGGCGACCGGGTCCACGGCGCGAGCACCGCTCGCTGCGCGGCGAGCGGGTCGTGCGCGACGTTCGCCTCACCGTAGGGAAGCGCGTTGCCGCCGCGACGCGCCGACCCGCCCATGACGACGATGTCGCGCGCGTCGGTTACGAGTTGCGGGTGATCGCGGATCGCAACGCCGAGGTTCGTCAGCGGTCCGAGCGTCACGATCGTCAACTCGCCCGGACGCTGGGAGATGAGACGCGCCAAGAACGCGGGCGCGGGCTCACCGACGGCGTGCAGCGGCGCGACCGGGCCCGCCGCATTGCCGAGACCGTCGTCGCCGTGAATGAAGGTCGCGGGCCGGAGATCTGGTGCCGGCAACCATGGGCCTCGTGCGCCGACCGCGACCGGCACGTCGTCGCGCCCGGCCGCGTGCACCACCCGCAGCACGCTCGCGGTCGCGGTCTCGACATCGACGTTGCCCCAAACGACCGTGATCGCGACGACTTCCAGCTCCGGATCCGTGAGCGCCCACCACAACGCAACCGCGTCGTCGACGCCGCCGTCGGTGTCGATGACGATCGGTCGCGCCACGCCGAGCGCTCAGGCGTCGCGGTTGTCGACTGCCACCACCGGGTCCTGGCAGGACCACGGAAAGTTGATCCACCGATCGGTGTGTGCCCACACATATTCGGGCACGATCATCGACCAGGGCTTGTGGTAGAGCACCGCGGTGCGCGCCTCGGCGACGTGCTCGGCGATCTCCTTGCGCACGAGCTCGAGCGTCTTGCCGGTATCGGCCACGTCGTCGGCGATGAGGACACGCATGCCGCGGATGTCGACCTTGTCGAGCGTCGGTGGCAACACGACCGGCACGTCGAGGCGCTCGTCGACGCTCGTGTAGAACTCGACGTTCATCGCGAAACAGTTCTTCACCGCCAGCGCGTACGCCAGGGCACCCGCGACCGTGAGTCCGCCCCGCGCGATCGCGAGCACGACATCGGGACGGAAGCCGTCGTCGGCAATCTCGGTGGCGAGATCGCGCGTGGCCCGGCCGAAGAGCTCCCAGGTGAGGATCTCTCGCGCGGGGTCGATCTCCGGTCCGCCGGAGCGCTCGTCCCCGTCGGTACGGTCGGTGAGATCGATCTCCGCCACGACCACAACCTAGCGAGATATCGATGATCGAGCGCGCAATCGACGGGAGCGAGGTCGAGCCGGCGAGCATCGGCGCCGCGGTCAACGAATTGTGCGACGCCCTCGAGGCGATCGACGCCGACGGCTGGTACCCGGCGATCGAGGTCGTCCGGCCGTGGTCGCGTCACAACCCCCGGATCACCGGCGAGTTCGCGCGGCCGCGCACCATCCGCTGGTATCTGGAGCGCGAGCTCGGCGCGCTCCTCGAGCTGGGAGCGAGGGTGACCGTGCGGGCGTCGCGTCGCGAGACGTCCCTCGACGACCCTGCACTGTTGCGGGCGCTCGACGAGGTCGCGTGGGAGATGCGGGCGAAGAAGCTGTTCCTGTTCGCGCCGGAGCGGATGGCTCTCTCGATGGAGCGGCTGGCGCACTACTGCGGGACACCGGCCGAGTCGTTCCAGCGGTACGTGCTCTTCACGAACTACGCGATGCACGTCGAGGAGTTCCGCGAGACGTTTGCCGACGCGGAAGGACCGAATCGCCCCGACGTGCAGATGCCCGCGTGGCATTACCGGCGACCCGACCACGACGGCGTCACCATCATCGATATTGGTGTCGGGCCGTCGAACGCCAAGACCGTCACCGACCATATAGCGGTGTTACGGCCCGATGCGATGCTGATGATCGGCCACTGCGCGGGGCTGCGCAATCACCAGGACATCGGCGACTACGTGCTCGCGACCTCGTACCTGCGCGACGATCGCATCCTCGACCACGCACTGCCGACGACGATCCCGGTGATCCCGAACCATCGGCTGAACGCATATCTTCTCGACGCCCTCGACACGCACCGGGCGCGCTACCGAATCGGCACGGTGCTGACGACGGCGAACCGCAACTGGGAGCTCGAGATCGAGGCGATGGAGCACACCTTCGAGCAGTCGCGGGCGATCGCCGTCGACATGGAGTCGGCCACCATCGCGGCAAACGGGTTCCGCTATCGCATCCCGAGCGCCACGCTCCTCGCCATCTCCGACAAGCCACTTCACGGCTCGCCCAAACTCGCCGAGCAGGCAAAGTCGTTCTACGACACCAGCCGCCGCGCGCATCTCGAGATCACGCTCGAATGTATCGACCACGTCCGCCGGGAGCACCCGGCCGGTATCCCCAACGCCGACATCCGCAGCCCGGGCGAACCGCTGTTCGGCGCCCCCGCGGTGGACCCGAGGGACGGTACGACCACGCCCGACCGATGACTTCCGCGATCCACCGCGGTCGCAACGCGATACGACAACGGGAGGCTTCGACATGATGCTCGGCGGAAAGATCGCGATCGTGTACGGAGGGGGTGGCGCGGTCGGGGGCGCCGTGGCGCGGGCGTTCGCGCGGGAAGGTGCACAGGTGCATCTCGCCGGTCGCACCGCCGCGCGCCTCGCCGCGGTCGCCGACGACATCCGCGCCGCCGGCGGAGCGGCCGAGACCGCCGTCGTCGACGCGCTCGACGAGAGCGCCGTCGACCGGCACGCCGCCACGGTCGCGGCGGACGCAGGCGCGATCGACATCTCCTTCAACCTGATCGCGTGCGGTGAGGTCCAGGGCACTCCGCTGCTCGACATGTCGCTCGCGGACTTCGAACGGCCCATCGTCAACCGGATACGAACGCACTTCCTCACCGCGCGAGCGGCCGCGCGCCACATGGTCGCGCAGGGCGCGGGCGTGATCCTCACGTTCGGCGGCCGCGGGTTGCGCGACCCCATACGCGACTACTACAGCGGCGGCTACCAGGTGTACCTCGGCGGCACGCAGGTGGGTTTCGGAGCCATCGACGTCTTGCGCCGGCAACTCGCATGCGAGCTCGGTCCACGCGGCGTCCGGGTCGTGACACTGGAGAGCGGAGGCGTACCGGAGACGATCGCCGACGAGGGCTTCCGCCGGATCCTCACCGAGAGCTTCGCCGGTTCCAGCATGCTGAAGCATGCGGAGACGTTGGACGACGTCGGCAACGTCGCCGCGTTTGCCGCATCCGACCTTGCACGCAGCATGACGGCGACGTCGTTCAACATCACCTACGGCCGAGCAGTCGACGCATAGGCGCCAACCACGCGGTGGGGGGCTCAGGACGTGCCGATGCTGAAACCGCCGAGCGAGATCTTGTTGCCGCCGTTGCCGGCGTCGGAATCGTGCGGGAGGTGCTGCGCGATCGCCGCGGCGAGGTTCGCGAGCGGCAGCGTCTGCAGGAAGACCTTGCCCGGTCCCGTCAGCTTGGCGAGGAACAAGGTGTCCGCGCCGAACAACATGTTCTTGATCCCTTTGATCCGTTCGATCTCGAACGACACGGTGGCGTCGAACAGCCCGACATGACCCGGATGCACCCTCAGCACCTCACCGGCGGGGAGGTCGTACTCGACGACTTCACCGTCGAGCTCAATCCACGCCGGGCCCGTTCCGGACACGCGCTGGAGGATGAAGCCTTCACCGCCGAAGAACCCCGCGCTCAGCTTCTGCTGGAAGCCAATCTCGAGTGTGACCTCGGGGACCCCGCACAGGTACCCGTGACGGTGCACCATGTACTGACGGGTTCCGTCGAGATCGAGCGGTTTGATGTGACCGGGGACCTTGGTGGCGAACGCCACGAGGCCGGCGCCGCCGGCCGCGGTGTACTCGGTCATGAACAGCGTCCCGCCGGAGACGGCGCGCTTCACCGCACCGAACATGCCCTTCGCGCCGGCTTTGCCCGCGGCCGCCGTGTGCAGGTCGATGGCGCTGGTCATCCACGAGAGCTCGCCGCCCTCGGCAACGACCGATTCCCCGGGCTGGAGCGTCACTTCGAGCACCGGCATCGTCGTCCCGACGATCTTCGTCTCCACTACGGGCCTCCCGCGAGATTTCCGACCACTACCGCCTCGGCGGCGGATACGGCGGTCATCCTTGTCGGCGCGCAACCTGTTCGCGCGGACCTGCGGTCGGTTCGAGGGACTCAGGGTGTCAGGGAGACCGCGGCTTCCGGAGTCGCGACGCGAAATGTGAAGCTCTCCTCGATATAGAGGTGGACGTTGTCCGCGTCGTGATGCTCGTATCCCACCGAGAGATCCTGCCCGGAGTCGAACAGGAAGTCGCCGCCGCGCAGGCTCAGCACCACCGCGCCACGCACGCCGGGCGACCACACGATCGGCCCACCGAGGATCTCGCGTAAGTGATCGAAAACGACGAGCCCGCCGTGCTCGGTGGTCTCGACGACACCCGTGTACGCCGCGGGACCGAGCGCGAGGCCGTACGGGCCGGCGATGCCGGCGGACAACAGCATCTCGACCGCCTTCGCGACGTGCTTGGGATAGCCGGCGAACTCGCCGCCGGCCGCGATGGGCGCAAGTGTGGCCGCTTCGGTGATGCCGACGATCCCGGCCGCCTTCCATCCGTGGAACACCGCGACGTTCTCGGCTTCGGCAATCTTGCGGGCCGCGGCGTCGGCTTTGCCGAGATCGATGTCGGTCGCGCCGCGGTCGAGGTCGCGCAGCTCGGCGCGTGAGACCGCGAAGTCGCTGCGCAGCTCGGTCAACGGCAACACGCGCCGACCCCGCGCGCGGAGACCTTTGGCCGGCGCGGTGAGGTCGGCTACCCGGCCGAGGTCCACCGACGAGTGTTCCCAACCGTGCGGGCCCGTGAAGTCGACCAGCCGCCGGGCCGCGAGACCGGGTTCGAGCCGCTGCTTCACCTCGCGGTCGATCTCGTCCCAGCTCTCATCGCTGATCGGCGCGTAGGAACGGAGCAGATGGTTCACCGGTCGGATCCTTTCAGACTGCCGATACCGAGCGAGCCCGATGCGTCGCCGGTCGCCTCCGCGCCGTCGACGCCCGCACTTTCCTCCGACTCGAGTTGGAGAATCGACCCCTCGGCGAAGAGGCCCGCGGTGAAGAGGTACGTGCGCAGGTGACGGTCGAGGACGGGGTCGTGCCGCCGTAACCACTCGAGCGTCATGGCCGCATGCTCCTTCTCCTCATCGCGGTTGTGCGCGAGGACCGCGGCGAGGCCGGCGTCGCCGGTCGCTTCGACCCGTTGCGCGTACCAGTCGACGGCTTCCAACTCTTCCTGGATGGAGGTGAGCGCACGGTGACGATCGATGGTGTCTTGAGTCAACCGGCTTTCGGGCTCATGCAGTCCGGCACTCTGGGCCATGCGCTACTCCTTGGCTTCGGAAGATGTTCGGCAAAAGTCTGTCCTGGCGATCTCGGCCGGTCTACCCAGGAGCCCGCATCGGATACGCCCCCGCGCGCCATTTGATTAGATTTCGAACGGTCCAAGCCGGGGGGACGATGCGGCGACGCAAACACATTCTGATCAGTTGCGCCGTGATCGCGGCCGTGCTCGCAGCCTGTTCGTCGTCTGTATCCAAGGCTTCTCCGCCGAACCCGTCGACCGCGCCTTCGTCGACGAGCACGCCGCGGCCGGCAGCGTGTGTCCCGCCGGCCGGGGGCAAGGTCGCGGCCGCCAGGGTGCCCGGAGTCGCGAGCGACTGGACCCTGACGTCGTTCGACGGCGCGAAGATCCGCTTACACTGGTTCCCGGCCCCGAATGCCGGCCGTGCGCATCCGGCTCCCACCGTCTTGATGGGTCCCGGGTGGGGACTCTCGGGCGACACCGACACGACGAGCGTCGGCCTTTTCGGCTCGGTCGGGATCGGCTCCCTGCAACGGGCCGGATACAACGTCCTCACGTGGGATCCGCGCGGCTTCGGCGCGTCGACCGGAACCGTCGAGGTCGACAGTGCCTCGTACGAGGGCCGCGACGTCGAACGGATGCTCGATTGGGTTGCCGCGCAACCGGGCGTGCAACTCGACGGTCCGCGTGATCCGCGCGTCGGCATGGCCGGCGGTTCCTACGGGGGCGGCATCCAACTCATCGCTGCCGCGATCGACTGCCGGATCGACGCGATCACACCGATGATCGCCTGGCACTCGCTGACGACGAGCCTCGAGAAGGCATCGACCCCGAAGAACGGATGGTCGGGAATCCTCGTCTCGGCCACGACGGGCCGCTCCGTCGACCCGCACATTCATTCCGCGTATCAAGCAAGCATCACGACGGAGATCATCGATCCCGCCGACCGCGCGTGGTTCGCGAGTCGCGGTCCGGGCGACCTCGTACACCGCATCACCGTCCCGACGCTCATCGTGCAAGGCACCGTCGACAACCTGTTCACCCTCGACGAGGGCATCACCAACTACCGGATCCTGCGCGCGAGGGGCGTGCCCGCCGCGATGCTCTGGTTCTGCGGCGGTCACGGCGTGTGCCTGACGAATCCGGGAGACACGCGGCAGGTCGGCATCGCGGTGATTGCATGGTTGAACCACTACGTCAAGAAAGCAAAGGTCACGACCGGACCACGTTTTGCGTTCGTCGACCAGAACGGCCGGCGTTACACCGGCGACGACTATCCGCTGCCGCTCGGCACTCCGCTCACCGCCGCCGGCGCGGGCGGGCTCAGCTTCGTGGCCGAGGGCGGATCCGGTCCCGCCCACCCGGCCGCCACGAACAAGGATCCTCTCGCCGGGATCGCGGCCGGCATCACCCCTGCCCGGGCCGCGCACGCCGCCGACTTGACGCTGCCCGTGCCGGCGGGCGCCGTCGTCATCGGCGCGCCGCAACTCTCACTCTCCTACGAGGGGACCACACCCGCGGGCGTGCGACCGACCCGCGTTTTCGCGCAGATCGTCGACGACTCCACCGGCATCGTGCTCGGGAATCAGGTCACCCCGATCGACGTGACGCTCGACGGTCGCGCCCACCAGGCTGCGATCCCGCTGGAGACGGTCGTCTTCGCCGCGCACGCCGGCGCGCACCTCACCCTGCAGCTCGTCGCAACCACGGTCGCGTACGCGCAACCGCGTCTCGGCGGGAGCATTCACTTCACGAAGATCGCGCTCAGCTTGCCCGTAGCGCGCGACCTGGCTGCGAAATAGGTTCCCGGGCAAACGCCCGCTCACGACGGGACGAGTCGGGAACACGCAGTCGATTTCGGGCACCATGGGTGCCGTGAAGGATCGAGCAGCAGCTGCGGCCGGGGTGTGGACGCCCGGCCGCCGATCGCTCACGCTCGGGCTCGTCTTCACGGTAACGCTCGTCGGTTTCGAAGGACTCGCGGTCGCGACGATCCTCAAGATCATCGAAGACGACCTGCACGACATCAACCTGCTCGGCTGGGTGTTCAGCGCGTTCTTCCTGAGCAGCCTCTTCGGAGTCATCGCGGCCGGTTATGACGCCGACCGCAAGGGTCCGGCGCGACCGTTCGTCGTCGGGCTCGCGCTCTTCGCCATCGGCCTGCTCGCGGGTGGACTCGCCCCGAACATGGCCCTGCTCGTCGTGGCGCGCTCGGTGCAAGGCGTCGGCGCCGGGGCGATTCCCGCCGTCGCGTACGTCGCCGTCGGCCGCGCGTACCCACCGGAGTCACAGCCGCGCATGTTCGCCGTCATGTCGACCGCGTGGGTGCTGCCCGGCCTGATCGGGCCCGCCGTGAGCGGCGCGATTGCCGAGAGCTTCGGATGGCGGTGGGTCTTCCTCGGCCTGTTGCCTCTCGTGGCGCTCGCCGCGGTGATGACCACGCGCGCCTTGCACGACTTGGGCGCGCCGGGCGGCGAGCATCCGGTCGATCGCCGCGTCGGCGCGCTCGCGCTGATCGCCGGAGCCGGTCTCGTTCTCGCGGGCGCGTCGTCGCACTCTGCTATCGCGACCCCGTTGCTCGTCGCCGTGGGCTTCACGATCGGTGCACGCGCCTTCGTCCGCCTCGTCCCCCGCGGAACGGTCCGTCTCGCGTCCGGGTTGCCGGCGGCCGTCGCGGTACGCGGTCTCACCACCTTCGCGTTCTTCGGTACCGATGCGTATGTGTCGTTCACGGTCACGACGGTGCGCAACGCGAGCATCGTGCTCGGCGGGGCCGCGCTCACGGCCGCGACACTGACGTGGACCGCGGGCTCGTGGATCCAGGAGCGTCGCGTGCGACAGATCGGGCCGCGTGTCTTCGTGCGCGTCGGGCTCGCGCTGATCGCCGCAGGCATCGGGCTGATGATCCTCGTGGTACGCGGCGAGGTTCCGGCGGCAACCGCGCTGCTCGCGTGGGGCGTCGCCGGCCTCGGGATGGGGATTGCGTATTCTCCGATCTCGCTGGTAGTGCTCGACAACGCACCCGAAGGCGGTGAGGGGACGGCGACCGCGGCGCTTCAGCTGTGCGACGTCCTCGGAGTTGCGCTCGGCACGGGTGTGACGGGCGCGATCGTCGCGGCCGGCGCCGCGCTTTCGTGGACGCGCTCGGCTGCACTCACTCTGGCGTTCGTCATGTGCGGAGCAGTCGCGCTCGCGACCTCGCTGGCGGCAGCGCGGATCCCGAGCCAGCTGCGCCGGTAGCGCACCTTCGCCGCGGCCGCGGCGCGGACAGCGACTCGCGACGGGTTTGACTGCGACAACGCGCACGTGGTGCCATGTCCTCGCTCCCAGTGGGGGAAGTCCGGTAGAAATCCGGCGCTGACCCGCAACCGTGGACAGGGCTCCGGCCCTGCGAGCCGGGATACCCGCGAAGAGCAGCTCCGAAGACACCGTCGTGGTTTGCGGGTAGTGAGCGCTCGATCTCGATCGGGTTGTCCATTCCTGTTGCTGCGGCACGAGTGGAAGGACACCCGATGAAAAAGGGCGTGGCATTCCTCCTCGCTGCCGGCCTGGCCCTCGCCGTCGCGGCTCCCGCGTCGGCCACACCGCCCAGTAGCGATACGAAAACCGACGCACAGGACGCGGCCGCCTGGCTGGCTCACCAGGTGAACGCGTCGGGCTTCATCCCTTCGGCGACGAACCCGTCGCTGCCGAACTACTCGGAGAGCGCGCAGGCGGTCACCGCGCTGGTATCAGCCGGCGTGGGCCGGACGACCGTCGCCGCGCTGCTCGCGTACCTGGGCGGCCACGTCGACGACTTCGTCGCGAGCCCGGGCAGTGACGATCCCGGCGATCTCGCGTATCTCATCCTCGCCGCGAAGGCCGGCGGGCAAGATCCGGCTTCGTTCGGAAGCGCGCACGTCGACCTGGTCGCGCGGCTCGAGGCGACTCAACAGGCGAGCGGGCTGTTCGGCGCGTCTGATCCCACGTTCGATGGAGCTTTCCGGCAGGGCCTCTCGCTCCTCGCGCTGCATTCCGCGGGCGCGACGAACACGGCCGGCGTGACATGGCTGGAGAGTCAGCAGTGTGTCGACGGTTCGTGGACGGCGTTCCGCGCCGACACGTCGGTCGCGTGCGCTCCTGTCGATCCCGCGACCTTCTCGGGTCCGGACACGAACTCGACCGCGCTCGCGGTAACGGGTCTGCAGGCACAGGGCGACAGCACGGCCGCGTCGAAGGGCGTGACCGCGCTCGACGCGGTGCGCAACGCGGGAGGCGGATGGGGTTTCCTCTCGCGCGGCGATCAGGCCACGGACGCGAATTCGACCGGCTTGGTGCTCGCGGCGTTGCGCACCGCCACCGGCCACGTCGACGGTCCGGGCCTCTCCGCGCTGCTCGCCCTCCAAGTCGGCTGCACCGGACCCGTCGCCGATCGCGGCGGCATCGCGTTCCAGCCCGGAACCGGCGGCAAGCTCGTCCCCGACGCGTTCGCAACCGTGCAGGCAATCCCGGCCGTCGCGAGGGTCGAGCTTCCCGTCGCCGCGTCGGCGACGACGCCGGGCGTTCCCACGCCTTGCGCGGCGCCGGTCACCACGACCGTGCCGGAGACGGGCACAACGGTTCGCGACACGGGCACAACGGTTCGCGACACGGGCTCGACCGATGCGACGACCGTCGCGCCCGAGACGGTCGCGGCCGAAGCCGAGCTCCCGCGCACCGGTTCGTCGTCCGCACCGGTCGCGTTCGTCGGAGTGCTGATCCTCGCGGTCGGCGCCGCCTTCGTCGCCGGCGCGAGACGGCGCCGGTGACGGTCCGATGCATGCCGGCTGCCGCTCTCTCGCGTTGCTCGCAGCTGTCGTCGGGGCGTTCGTCGCACCCGTCGGCGGGCAGGCGGTCGGTCGCGCCTGCGCCGCGAGCGAGCTGCACGTGGCGGTCGTGGTCGATCCCGGAACCGGGTCCGGCGTGAGCGCGGTCTGCATTCCCGCGGCCTCGACCGACAACGGCGCGACCGTTCTCGCGGCGCGCGCCCGGCTCCTCGGTACTCCACAGCCGCGCTACAACGCGGCGGGCCTCTTGTGCGCGATCGACGGCGTTCCCGCGACCGGCTGTGGCACCCGCACCACCGGGCACTATGCGTACTGGTCGTACTGGCATGCCGCGAACGGCCAATGGTCGTACGCGAGCATCGGTCCGGCAGCATCGCGTGTCGACGTGGACGTCGTGGAAGGCTGGCGCTTCCAACCGGACGGCACCGGGCTGCCGACGGATCCGCCGCCCCGGGGACCGGCAACCGCATCGGCCGTGTGCGCGCCCTCGCCGCCGACATCGTCGTTGCCGTCGTCCCCGGCAACCGTCCCGCGTGCGACGCCCGGGCCGCGGGAGACGGCCGCGACCACACCGACGACCGCTCCCGCGATCGCGCCGCAGCCAATCGCTTCGGGGCCGGTGGTATCGGTCGGATCGGCGCGTGCAACGTCGAGCGTGCCGCGGGAGCCGTCGCAGACCCGAAGCCAGCTAGACCCCGTTCACCCGGAACCGCCGACCACCCGAGCGCTCGCGTCACCTTCGACGGTTGCGGTGTCCGCGCGCGGCCTCGCCAGCGCACCCCGCGCGCGCGGCTCGGGCGGGGCACCGCTCGGCTTGATCGCCGGCCTGCTGATCGTCCTCGGCCTGAGCGCGGCCGGTGCGGTCGCGGCGCGCCGGCGCCGGCCCGCGCGTTGAGACCGCGCACACTCCATCCGATCGCGTGGTGGATCTGGGCGCTCGCGCTCGCAGCTTCCGCGTTGCGCACAACCGACCCGCTCCTGCTGGCGTTGATCGTCGCGGCGGCGTGGATCGTCGTCGCGGCCCGGCGCCCGGAGGCGCCGTGGGGCCGGTCGTTCGGCTCCTTCCTACGCTTCGGGCTCGTGATCATCGCCGTGCGGCTGCTGCTGCAGGTGCTGTTCGGTGAGCGCCTCCCCGGCCACGTCGTGTTCACGCTGCCGCACGTGGACCTCCCCTCGTGGGCGGCCGGCGTGACACTGGGTGGCGCCGTCACCCGCGAGGCGCTCGCCTCCGCGTTCAACCAGGGACTGCAGCTCGCGACGTTGATCGCGTGCGTCGGTGCCGCGAACAGTCTCGCGAGTCCGTACCGCCTCCTGCGGGCGGTCCCGTCGGTGTTGTACGAGCTTGGCGTCGTCGTGACCGTCGCGTTCTCGTTCGCACCGCAGACGGTCGCCGCCGCCGCGGGGATCCGCGACGCCCGCCGGCTGCGGGGCCGGCCGCACCGAGGACTCCGAGGGCTCCGCGGCCTCGCGGTGCCGGTGCTCGAAGGCGCGCTCGAACGATCACTCGACCTGGCCGCTTCCATGGACAGCCGTGGTTACGGCCGCCAGGG
>Ga0335085_10004248_pt1 | contig 23934 bp, 22 predicted proteins | sample Lox_Sample_45_FD_206712 | JGI IMG/M metagenome (GOLD analysis project Ga0335085, IMG submission 206712) | Soil microbial communities from Loxahatchee National Wildlife Refuge, Florida, United States - Lox_Sample_4.5 | ecosystem: Environmental > Terrestrial > Soil > Wetlands | place: USA...
GACATGCCCAGTCCTTGACTTGAATCTTAGAATATATTCCTATACACGCGTTCGTTGATTCTTAATAAGGATACAATCATATCGCGAGCGTGGCCAACACTCTGTCCTTGGTGGCGCGAGCGCCGAAGCGATTTGGCGGGGCGCTAGCTGTTGCCGCGATCGTGTTTGCGCTCGGCTTCACAGCCGGCGCAGCCCTCTTGCCGGGGATGTCCTCACCGAGCCGGCCGACTGAGCGTGCGGCGCTCGCGGCACGCCGCATCGAGACGCCGCCCACCGCCAACGCAGGTGCAGCGCGCGGCGACCCACGGCTCGCTTATCCGGCCGAGGTCATCCGCGTCATTGACGGCGACACATTCGAGGCGCGAGTGCAGGTGTGGCCGGGACTCGCCGTCACCACCAAAGTGCGGTTACGCAACATCGATGCGCCGGAACTGCATGCGCGCTGCGCCGACGAACTGACCAAAGCACAGGCGGCGCGGGCGGCGCTCGAAACCATGCTGGCGGCGGGCGGCCTGACCATCTCGCAGGTCGGCATCGACAAGTATGGCGGCCGCGTCGATGCGCTCGCCGCGACGCGGGACGTAGCCGACGTGTCGACGGCGCTCCTGAACGGCGGCTGGGCGCGCAGCTACGCAGGCGGCCGGCGCCGAAGCTGGTGCTGACGTCAGGCCCGAAATCAGAATCGGGCATCAGGTTTGGTCCCGATGCCCGATTCCTCCCCCGACGATGTCAGGTATCAGCGCTTTTTTTCTCCCGATACCTGACGCCCAATGTGTTATTGGACGACCACCGGCGTGCCGACGCTCACGCGGGAATACAGATCAGTGATGTCCTCGTTGTACATGCGGATGCAGCCGTAGGAGACGAAATGACCGACAGAGCCTGGCCGGTTGGTGCCATGAATGGCGTACTCGCCGCCGGCGATCGACATGGCGGCGGCGCCCATGGGATTGTGCGGCGAACCGCCCGGGATGACGTCCGGCAGATTGGGATTATCGTGCCTGACCACCGCGGGCGGCGACCACGCCGGGCGGATATACATGCTGTCGATGTAGGATGTTCCCGACCATTGCTTGCCGGCCCGGCCGACGCCGACCGGGTATCTGATGGCCTGGCCGCCGCCGAGCACATAGTAGAGGCGCCGCTCGTTGGTGCGCACGACGATGGTCCCCGGCTGGAAGGGCCCATTCATGGTTACAAGGGCGCCATGGGCGTCTGCCGGTCGCGGTGCAATTGCGGCGACGGTACTGATCAGCACGGCGAGAGCGGCGGCGCTCAGAATCTTCGCTCTCATTGCCGAAACCTCGCCGCCAAACAACGCCCCCCCCCCCGGGCCCTTCGCCCGTCGGCTCAAGAGGGAGCCTAGGCATGATCTTAGTCGAAAGGACGGCACTGCCCAGGGCAGAGGCCTCTGGCGGCACGATTCACTGAAATTTTTCGGCAAGTGTGGCAGACCTGCATCAGACGCGCGCGCGACTGCCGGCTTTGTTAGCCGGCGTTATATCGGTTAACGCGAGTTCCTTTCCCCGGCTGTTTTCCGGGGGCATTTTCCGGGACCAGGCACCGATTTTCGCCCGGAAAGGCGACGGCGGCGGACCATCACCTCAAGCGCTTTTCTTGTTTTGCCGATGGGTGACGAGGTCATCGACCACGGCCGGATCGGCAAGCGTCGAGGTGTCGCCGAGATTGCCGTATTCGTCCTCGGCGATCTTGCGCAAGATGCGGCGCATGATCTTGCCCGAGCGAGTCTTGGGCAGGCTCGGCGCGAACTGGATGAGATCGGGTGAGGCAATCGGCCCGATTTCCGTGCGCACCCAGTTGGTCAGCTCCTTGCGCAGCTCTTCGGTCGGCTGCTCGCCGGCCATCAGCGTGACATAAGCATAGATGCCCTGGCCCTTGATGTCGTGCGGATAGCCGACGACGGCGGCTTCCGACACTTTGGGGTGCGCAACCAGCGCCGACTCCACTTCGGCGGTGCCGAGCCTGTGACCGGCCACGTTGATGACGTCGTCGACCCGGCCGGTAATCCAGTAATAGTCGTCGGCGTCGCGGCGGCAGCCGTCGCCGGTGAAGTATTTGCCGGGATAAGCGGTGAAATAGGTATCGACGAAGCGTTGATGGTCGCCGTAGACCGTGCGCATCTGTCCGGGCCAGGAATCGGCGATGCACAGGTTGCCGGTGGCCGCACCTTCGAGCACCTTGCCCTCGGCGTCGACCAATTGCGGGATCACGCCGAAGAACGGCCGCGTCGCCGAGCCCGGCTTCAGCGGCGTCGCCCCTGGCAGCGGCGTGATAAGGATGCCGCCGGTCTCGGTCTGCCACCAGGTGTCGACGATCGGGCAGCGGCCGTCGCCGACCACCCGGTGATACCATTCCCAGGCTTCGGGATTGATCGGCTCGCCCACCGTGCCAAGCAGCCGCAGCGACGCGCGCGAGGTCTTCTGCACCGGCGCGTCGCCCGCCTGCATCAGCGCACGGATCGCGGTCGGCGCCGTGTAGAAGATATTGACCTTGTGCTTGTCGATCACTTCCCAGAACCGCGACATGCTCGGATAGTTCGGCACGCCCTCGAACATGAGCGTGGTGGCGCCGTTGGCCAGCGGCCCGTAGACGATGTAGCTGTGACCGGTGACCCAGCCGACGTCGGCGGTGCACCAATAGATGTCGCCGTCGTGATAGTCGAACACGTATTGGTGGGTGATCGAGGTGTAGACCAGATAGCCGCCGGTCGTGTGCAGCACGCCTTTCGGCTTCCCGGTCGAGCCCGACGTGTACAGGATGAACAGCGGGTCTTCCGCATGCATCTCCTTCCACGGACAGTCCGACGTCACCATGTCGGCGGCATCGTGGTACCAGACATCGCGTCCCGGCGTCATATCGACCGGAGCGCCGGTGCGCCGCACCACGATGACGTGGTCGACGCCGCCGACTTTCTCGATCGCCGCATCGGTATTGGCCTTGAGCGGCACCTTGCGGCCGCCGCGCAGGCCTTCGTCGGCGGTGATCACCACGTTGGACCTGCAGTCCTCGATGCGGCCGGCAAGCGATTCCGGCGAGAAGCCGCCGAACACGACGGAATGGATGGCGCCGATGCGGGCGCAGGCGAGGACGGCGTAGACCGCCTCGGGAATCATCGGCAGGTAGATTGTGACGCGGTCGCCCTTCTCGACGTTGCGGTTGCGCAGCACGTTGGCGAGACGGCAGACCTGATCGTGCAGTTCGCGATAGGTGATCTTCTTTGATTCCCTGGGATCGTCGCCTTCCCAGATGATGGCGACCTGGTCGCCGCGCGTATGCAGGTGGCGGTCGATGCAATTGTAGGCGGCGTTGGTGGTGCCGTCCTCGAACCATTTGATCGACACGTGATGGGGATCGAACGACGTGTTCTTGACCTTGCTGAAATGCCTGAACCAGTGGATGCGCTTGGCCTCTTCCGCCCAAAACCCATTGGGGTCCTTAATCGATCGATCGTACATCGCGCGGTACTTCGCGTCGTCGATATATGCGCGCTGGTGCCACGCGGCGGGCACCTCGTAAATCTTTTCCGGCATCACGACCTCCAGGCGGGGCGCATTGCGCGCAATTCTCGCTGCCTCTGGCGCCCATTATCGACGCCGCTGCCGCCGTGGACAAGCGGCCAGGACAGGGGGAAGCCGGCGCCCGTTGCCGCACGCCTTTGTCACCACGACTTCCATCACGACGTGTGGGCTCGACCCGGAGGCCGCTGGTCGGCGGTCAATCGCCGTTGACGATCCGGCGGCCTTCCCGCTGCGCTTCGGCGAAGCGTTCGCCGGCTGCCTGGTGCGCCTTGATCAGGGCGCCGACCTCATCCGGCGTTCGCTGATCCTTGGCCACGACGCGCATGCCCATGATGCAGCGCCGCCGACCGGCCGCCGCATGGTCGCGGCCACTGTAGCGGCTCCGAGTGCCGCCTTCGAAGTTCACGGAACAGCCGTCCCGCCCATCTTGCAGACGAGCTTCCATTCCTCCGTCGTCACCGGCTGCACCGACAGCCGGGAATATTTTACCAGCGCCATATTCTTCAGCTTCGGTTCCGCTTTGATGGCGGCGAGCGTCACCGGCTTTTGCAGCGGCTCGTCCGCAACCGTCGTCACCGCAACCCACGGCTCGCCTTTTCCGGCGGTCGGATCCGGGTAGTGCTCCTTGATCACTTCGCCGATGCCGACGACCTGCTTTTCCTGGCCGGTGTGATAGAAGAAGAACTTCTCGCCCTTCTTCATCTCCTTAAGATGCCGCCGTGCGGTGAAATTGCGCACCCCGCTCCATGGTTCGCCCTTGGCGCCGCGTTTGACCTGATCGTCCCAAGAAAATTCCTCGGGCTCGGTTTTCAGCAGCCAATACGCCATGGATCATCCCTCCGCCTTGAACGGCCTTGACAGCAGCGACTCGATTGCCGCGCCGACGCTCAATTTTTCCTCGAGCACCGCCGCCACCGCCAACGAGATCGGCATATCGACCTCGCGCTCACGGGCCATTTCCACGAGCACCGAAGCGGTGAAGATGCCCTCGGCCAGGCCGCCATGGATGGCTGCAGGCTTTTGACCGCGGCCGAGGCTGACGCCGAAGCTGTAATTGCGCGACTGCGGGCTTGAGCAGGTCAGGATCAGATCGCCGAGGCCGGAAAGGCCCATCAGCGTCTCCGGCTTCGCGCCGTAGGCTGTGCCAAAACGCACCAGTTCGGCGAAGCCGCGGGTGGTCAGCGCCGCACCGGCGCTGAGGCCGAGCCCGCGGCCAGCCACGATTCCGGCGGCGATGGCGAGCACGTTCTTGGCGGCGCCACCGATCTCGACCCCGCGCATGTCGGTGGAATGGTAAGGCCGGAAACTCGCCGAGCCGATCGCCTGCGCCAACGCTGCGGCCAGATTGCCGTCGTTGGCCGCAAGCGTGACGGCCGTCGGCAGGCCGCGGGCCACATCGGCGGCGAAACTCGGCCCGGACAAAATCGCCGGCGCCGCGCTCGGCACGCACTCGGCGACGACCTCGCTCATGAATTTTTTCGTACCGCGCTCGATGCCCTTGGCGCAGACGACCACCGGCACGCCTTGCGGCAGCAACGGCGCCAGCGAGACCGCGACCACGCGCACTGCCTGTGCCGGCACCACGAGAAGGATCGCCGAGGCGCCGGCGGCGTCGGCGCGATCGATCGCAATGGCGATGCTGTCGTCGATGCGAACGCCGGGCAGAAACCGGCTCTCGCGCGTTTTCGCAAGGTGCGCCGCATGGGCGGCGTCGGGCTCCCACAGCGTGACCTGACGCCCGGCGCGCGCGCAAGTCAGCGCCAAAGCCGTGCCCCAGGCGCCGCCGCCGACGACCGCGATGTGATTGAACGCCATGACGGCTCGCGTTAGAGCAATTCGCCGCGCAACAATCTCGGCACCTCGCCGACCAGACCCGCGGCTTCGCGAATGAACAGCCGCTTGAGATTGGGCAGGCGGTCGACGAGGCCGAGGCCGATATCGCGGCACAAGCGCAACGCCGCCGAGCGGTTGGAGAACAGGCGGTTGAGACCGTCGGTCGCAAGGCCCATGGTCACGGTGTCGAAGCGCCGCCAGCGCTGGTATCGCTCCAGGACATCGGCGGCGCCGGGATCGAGGCCGAGCCGAACCGCGTCGACAACGACCTCGGCGAGCGCGGCAACGTCCTTCAGCCCCATATTGAGCCCTTGACCGGCGATCGGATGAATGACGTGAGCGGCGTCGCCGACGAGTGCGATGCGGTCGGCGACGAAAGAGCGGGCGACGAAGAAGCCGAGCGCGTGCACGCGCCGCGCGCCGGTCGTCGTGATGTCGCCGAGATGAAGCTTGAAGCGCTTTTCAAGTTCGTCGTGGAACGCCGCGTCGGGCAGCGCGGCGATGCGCTCGGCCTCACGCGTCGCTTCAGTCCAGACGATCGAGGAGCGGCGGCCTTTCAGCGGCAGAATCGCGAACGGACCGGCCGGCAGGAAATGCTCCTCTGCGCGCCCCTCATGATCGCGTTCGTGGCCGACAGTGGTGACGATGGCCGATTGGCCGTAGCTCCAGCCGTGGACGGCAATGCCGGCACCCTCGCGGACCGACGAATGCGCGCCGTCGGCGGCAACGACCAGCCGCGCGGCGAGAGCGCTGCCGTCCGCGAGTTCGACATCGACCTGCGCGGCGCCGGGCGCCGCGTCGGCCGCGCACCTTCCGACTGCGATTGGCCTCAGTTCGATCCCGAGGGCTTTGGCCTTCACTTCCAGCGCAGCGACGAGGAAGCGGTTCTCGATCATATGAGCAAAAGGTTCGCCCGGTTCGATTTCGCCGGCGAAGGTGAGAAAGATCGGCCGTACCGCATCATCGAGGCGGCTGTCGGTGACCACCATGTCCAGGATCGGCTGCGCCTCGGCGGCGACGCCGTCCCAGACGCCCAGCGCCGTAAACAGCCGGCGCGCCGCGGCGACGATGGCGGAAGCGCGCTCGTCGCCGGCGTGGCTTTTGCCCAGCAGCGGGTCCGCAACGGTTACGGAGAACGACGGGCCGAGCGCCTGACGGAGCGCGATCGCGAGCGTCAACCCGGCAAATCCGCCGCCCGCAATCAGCAAGTCGCTACCACCGTCCTGGCGCATCGCACCACGCAAAGCCTGTACAGTTCGGCCCATTCCGGGCAGCATAGCACCGCTTGGCAAACGTGCGAATTCGGCTCTCAATGCCCGCGGTCCGCTCCGTCCCCGCCGCGGCGTCGCCTGGAATTTGATTCATGTCCACCGCCATCCAAGACGTTCTGTCCATCCTCGATCTCGAGCCGCTGGAAGTGAACTTGTTCCGCGGCCGTTCCCCGCAATCGCGCTGGCAGCGCGTGTTCGGCGGCCAGGTCATCGGCCAGGCTCTGGTCGCCGCCTGCCGCACGGTGGAGGATGTCGAGCTGCGGCCGCCGCACTCCTTGCACGCCTACTTTCTGCTCGGCGGCGATCCAAAGCTGCCGATCGTCTACGAAGTCGACCGCATCCGCGACGGCAAGAGCTTCACCACCCGGCGCGTGACGGCGATCCAGCACGGCCGTGCCATCTTTTCCATGGAGGTGTCGTTCCACGTGGTGGAAAATGGATTGACGCATCAGATCGAAATGCCCGACGTGCCGAGGCCCGAAGCATTGCCGAGCCAGGGTCAGATCGGCGACAGTATATTGTCGCGCGTGCCGGAACCGGTGCGTCGCTGGTATCAGGGTGATCGGCCGATCGAATTGCGGCCGGTGGAATACCGCCGCTATCTCGGCGAGAAGGTCGAGGGCGGCCGCTTTCACGTCTGGTTTCGGGCAACCGGCCCGTTGCCCGACGAACTCGCCATTCATCAGTGCGTGCTTGCCTACGCCTCGGACATGACGCTGCTTGATGCCGCGCTCATTCCGCTCGGCCTCTTCATCTTCAGCGAAGACATCATGGCCGCGAGCCTCGACCATGCCCTGTGGTTTCACCGGCCGTTCCGCGCCGACGAGTGGCTGCTCTACGCCCAGGACAGCCCGAACCTCAGTGGTGCGCGCGGGCTTGCGCGCGGATCGATTTTCGCCGCCGACGGCACGCTCGTCGCCTCGGTCGCGCAGGAAGGATTGCTCCGGCAGCGCCGCCGCGAAAAGTGACTTAATTCTCGGCGGCAATGCCGATATGGTGGGCACGCCGCTTTGGCCTCGAGTGCCTCATGAAGCTCGTCACCGCCATCATCAAGCCCTTCAAGCTCGAAGAAGTGCGAGATGCCCTTCTCGCCATCGGCGTTCACGGCATGACAGTCAGCGAGGTCAAGGGCTACGGCCGGCAGAAAGGCCACACCGAAATCTACCGTGGCGCCGAATACGTGGTGAATTTTTTGCCGAAAATCCGCATCGATGTCGCAGTGGCGGCCGACCGGGTGGATAGGGTCGTCGAAGCACTGGCGGCCGCGGCCAAGACCGGCCAGATCGGCGACGGCAAAATCTTCGTCATGCCGATCGACCGGGCCGTTCGCATCCGCACCGGCGAAACCGACGCCAACGCGTTGTAATCGTCGGGGAAGCGCCGCGCCGGCGGGACCGCGCCTAATCGTCCACAGCGAAGCGGGCAATTCGCCTATTTCTTAGGCACAGACGGCCGCATGTTTTATACACTGCGGATCGCGGCTTCCAATCAGGCGCGGCGATCCGCCGAATCTGTCTTGTTTGCCAGTCCATTATCGCCAATCTCGACAACTGGCACGGCGTTTGATTCCTTGCGCACCGCTTGCTGCCGCGACCCGGGCAATGGTCCGACGCGGTCATCGCCAATTTTGCCACTGCCCAATCGATGAGCGCGGGTGACGGGAGAAATATACCAATGAAAATCGTGATGGCGATCATCAAGCCGTTCAAGCTCGACGAGGTCCGCGACGCGTTGATGAAGATCGGCATCCAGGGACTGACGGTCACGGAGGTGAAGGGCTATGGCCGCCAGAAAGGCCACACCGAAATCTATCGGGGCGCCGAATATGCGGTGAGCTTCCTGCCGAAGATCAAGCTCGAAATCGCCTGCGCTTCCGATCAAGTGGACAAGGTAATCGAGGCCATCTCGGCTGCAGCGAAGACCGGCCAGATCGGCGACGGCAAGATTTTTGTCTTCGGGCTCGACCATGCGGTCCGCATCCGCACCGGCGAAACCGACGCCGCGGCTCTTTAGCAACCTGCACCGCTATCTCCACGCACAGGAGCGAACCATGAATCCGAAGAAGACTTTCCAGGCGGGGCTGCTTGCGCTCGCCGGAGCCGTTCTGCTCGCCATCGTGCTGAGCCTGCCGACGTTTCATGCGTCTTATGCGCAGACCGCCACGACGCCAGCCGCGGCCGCGCCTGCGGCTCCGCCGGCGTGCGACGGCAACGCCAAACCTCCGGTGCTGGAGAATTGCGCGCCCAATTCCGGCGACACCGCCTGGATGCTCACATCGATGGCCATCGTGCTGATGATGACCATCCCGGGTCTCGCCCTGTTCTATGGCGGCATGGTGCGCAAGAAGAACGTCGGCGACACGGTGATGACGTCCTTCGCTATCACCTGTCTGATCAGCATCCTCTGGCTGTTCTTCACCTACAGCCTGGCGTTCCGCGCTGGCACGTCGTTCATCGGCGGGCTCGATCGCGCCTTCATGCAGGGCATCGTCAGCAACACGTTCGACAAGAATGGCGTCGGGTTGAACATCGGCAATCCTAATCCGCTGGCGCCGACCATTCCCGAGACCGTCTATTCGATGTTCCAGTTGACCTTCGCGATCATCACCGCGGCGCTGATCGCGGGCTCGTTTGCCGAGCGCATGAAGTTCTCGGCCATGCTGTGGTTCATCGGCTTGTGGGCGATCTTCGTTTATTCGCCGGTCGCGCACTGGGTGTGGGGGCCGGACGGGATTTTCAACAGCGCCAATCCCGACGCCAAGTTCCACGTGCTCGACTTTGCCGGCGGAACGGTGGTGCACGTCAATTCCGGCACCGCGGGGCTGATGGCCGCGCTCATGGTCGGCAAACGCAAGGATACCGCGCCCCCGCACAACATGGTGCTCACTTTGATCGGCGCTTCGCTGCTGTGGGTCGGCTGGTTCGGTTTCAACGCCGGCTCGGCAGTGAGTGCCGGCATGCAGGCGGGCATGGCAATGGCGGTAACGCATCTCGCCACCGCCACCGCCGGCTTTACCTGGATGATCGTGGAATGGATCATGCGCGGCAAGCCGACCGTCATCGGCATTTGCTCCGGCGCGGTGGCCGGGCTCGTCGCCATCACGCCGGCATCCGGCTTCGTCGGTCCGATGGGAGCTTTCTGCATCGGCATTGCCGCCGGCGTCGTCTGCTACTGGGGCGTTACCGGGCTCAAGCACTTCTTCGGCTATGACGACGCGCTCGATGCTTTCGGCGTGCACGCCGTCGGCGGCGCGACCGGGGCGATCCTCACCGGTGTTTTCGCCGTCGCCGCCTATGGCGGTACCGCCGGCCTCATCGAGGGCAATGCCGGCCAGGTGCTCAACCAGATCGTCGGCGTCGCGACCGTCTTCATCTACGATGTGATCGTGACCCTGATCATCCTCAAGGTGGTCGACATGGTCATCGGGCTGCGCGTCAGCGTGGATGTGGAGCGCGAAGGTCTCGATCTCGCGCTGCATGGCGAGAGCGTCCAATAGACTGAACGCCGGTTGCCGCCGACGTTCTTGACGCGCGGTCGAAAATACCCGCCGTTGCCGGCTCGGGCCCGCGACCGTGGAATCGAGTGGGCAGGACCGCGCCCCGGGCTGGACAAGAGCCGGGGAAAATCGCTATGCCAGCCCGCGTTTTGCAAAACCGCCATTGGAGGGAAACTATGGTCCGTGGCTATGTTTTTGCCGCATCCGCCGCCGTTTTGTGCTTATCGGCGGGTGGGGCGATCGCCCAAGATTCCGTCAAGATCGGCTTCATTCTGCCGATGACGGGTCAGCAGCAGTCTACCGGGAAGCAGGAAGCCGCGGCGATCAAGCTCTACATGGCGCAGCACGGCGACACGGTTGCCGGCAAGAAGATCGAGCTGATCATTCGCGACGATGCCGCCGTGCCCGACAATACCAAGCGCATCGCCCAGGAGCTGATCGTCAACCAGAAGGTGAATTTCCTTGCCGGGTTCGGCGTCACCCCCGCAGCGCTCGCGGTCGCGCCATTGTCGGCGGAATCGAAAACCCCGGAGATCGTGACTGCGGCAGGAACATCGATCATCACCGAGAGGTCGCCCTACATCGCACGCACGAGCTTCACGCTCGCGCAATCGACGGTGCCCATGGCCGATTGGGCGGCGCAGAACGGGATCAAAAAAGTGGTCACGATGATCTCCGACTATGCGCCGGGCATCGACGCCGAGAAATCGTTCACCGCCGAATTCACCGCGAAGGGCGGACAGGTGCTCGAGGCGATCCGCTTCCCGCTCGCCAATCCCGACTTCGCGCCATTCCTGCAGCGCGCGGCCGATCACAAGCCCGATGCGATCTTCGTGTTCGTTCCCTCCGGGCAGGGCGGCACCTTCGTCAAGCAATTCGTCGAGCGCGGTCTCGACAAGGCCGGCATCAAGATCATCGGCCCCGGCGATGTCATGGACGACGACCTGATCAACGGCATGGGGGATGCGGTGCTCGGCACCGTCACCGCCCACATCTATTCGGCCGATCACGATTCGCCGGTCAACAAGGCGTTCGTCGCCGCCTTCGAGAAGGCGAATAACGGCATGCGGCCGAACTTCATGGCGGTCGGCGCCTATGACGGCATGCATCTGATTTACGAAGCCCTGAAGAAGACCGGCGGCAAGACCGACGGCGACTCGCTGATCGCGGCAATGAAGGGCATGGCCTGGGAGTCGCCCCGCGGGCCGATTTCGATCGACCCGCAGACGCGCGACATCATACAGAACGTCTATATCCGCAAAGTCGAGCGCAAGAACGGCCAGCTCTATAACGTCGAGTTCGCCACTTTCCCGGCCGTCAAGGACCCGGTCAAGGCGGCAATGAAAAAGTAAGGCGAGGCACTAGCGTATGGCAGGCTTACGATATTGACGGCGGCGTCGTCTTGCCCTCTCCCTCGCGGGAGAGGGCATATTGCTGGTCCGCTTGGCTCTCCTGATGCAGTATTGATTTCCCCGGCCGGGAATGCGGGGACGTTGCGCCGATCATGTTGACCATTCTGTTTGATGGCGTCGCCTACGGCATGCTGCTTTTCGTCCTGGCATGCGGTCTTTCGGTCACGCTCGGCCTGATGAACTTCATCAATCTTGCGCACGGCGCATTCGCCATGGCGGGGGGCTATTGCACTGTCATTCTGGTCAATCGCATTGGCGTGCCGTTCGCGCTTGGACTGCCGATTGCCTTCGTGGCGACGGCGGCGCTCGGCGGTTTGTTTGAGCGTACGCTCTACGTCCACGTCTATCGGCGCAGCCACCTCGATCAGGTGCTGTTCACTATCGGCCTGGTGTTCATGTCGGTGGCCGCCGTCGATTACGTGATGGGCTCGTCCCAGCAATTCGTTCTCATTCCGCAGGCGCTGCAAGGCCAGTTCATTGTCTTCGGCGTCGGCATGAGCAAATATCGGCTGCTGATCATCCTGATCTGCGGCCTGCTTACGGTCGCACTGCAATTGATCATCGCCAAGACCCGATTCGGCAGCCGCCTGCGCGCCGCCGTCGACGATCAGCGCGTGGCGCGCGGTCTCGGCATCAATGTCGGCGCCGTCTTTGCCGTCACCTTTGCCTTCGGCTCCGGCCTTGCCGGATTGGGCGGCGCGCTCGGCGCCGAAATCCTCGGCCTCGATCCGACCTTCCCGCTCAAATATCTGATCTACTTTCTGATCGTGGTGACGGTCGGCGGCACGACAAGCATCACCGGACCGTTTCTTGCCTCGATCCTGCTCGGGATCGCTGACGTCGCCGGCAAGTATTACGTGCCGAAGCTCGGCGCCTTCGTCATCTACACGATCATGATCGTGGTCCTGATCTGGCGGCCGCAGGGCCTGTTCGCCCGCACCACGGCGAGGTGAGAGATGGTTCCGATCGCCGCGGATGTTTCGGCTTACCTGGCGCGCCGCGCCCGCTGGTCGCCGCTCGAGATCGCGTTTTGGATCTTCGCATTCGCAACCATCTGGTTGTTTCCGAGCAAGCATCTGATCCTGACCGAGACCGCGATCCTGGCGCTGTTTGCGGTCTCGCTCGATCTGATCCTCGGTTACGCCGGCATCATTTCGCTCGGCCAAGCCGCGTTTTTCGGGCTGGCCGGATATTTTTCCGGCCTGGTCGCCAAATACGGCATCATCAACGAGCCGGTCATCGCGCTCGTGTTTTCCGGCTTGGTCGCCGCGGCACTCGGCTTCGTCACGAGCTTTCTCGTGCTGCGCGGCTCGGACTTGACGCGGTTGATGGTGACGCTCGGCGTGGCGCTGATGCTCGGCGAACTCGCCAACCGCTTTTCCAACATCACCGGCGGCGCCGACGGGCTGCAGGGCGTCGCCATCGCTCCCGTGCTGGGTCTGTTCCGCTTCGACCTGTTCGGCCACACCGGCTACGTCTATTGCCTCATCGTGCTCTTCGTCTCGTTTGTCATTGCGCGGCGCATCGTCTATTCGCCGTTCGGCCTTTCGCTGCGCTCGCTCAAGGGCAACCCGCTGCGCGCCGCCGCCATCGGTATTCCGGTCGACCGCCGTCTGGTCGCCATCTATACCGTAGCAGCGGGGTTCGCGGGCTTGGCCGGCGCCCTGCTCACCCAGACGACCGCGTTCTGTTCGCTCGACGTGCTCTCCTTCGAGCGTTCTGCCGATCTTCTCCTGGTTCTCATCATCGGCGGCACCGGCTATCTCTATGGCGGCCTGATCGGCGCGGTGATCTACAAGTTCCTGCAGGATTGGATCGCGAGTCTCACGCCGCAATACTGGCAGTTTTGGATCGGCTTCGTGCTGGTGGCGATCGTGCTCGTCGGCCGCGAACGCATCGAGGAATGGGGCAGAGTGACCCGCGCGTTCATCATGCGCCTCGGGGCGCGGATGTTCGCCCGCCCGACGGCCGCGCCGGATCGGCCGTGAATCATGCCTATCCTCGAAACGATCGGGCTGGAAAAGCGCTTTGGCGGTATCGTGGCGGCGCACGACGTATCGCTTGCCATCGAGAAAGGCGCGCGGCACGCCCTGATCGGCCCGAACGGCGCGGGCAAGACCACCGTGATCAACCTCCTCACCGGCGTGCTCAAACCGACGGCCGGGACCATCATGCTCGACGGCCGCGACATCACCACGTTGGCGCCGTATCGGCGCGTACGTCTCGGCATGGCGCGCACGTTCCAGATCAATCAGCTGTTCGCCGATCTCACCCCGCTCGAAAGCATCGGCCTCGCGGTCTCCGAGCAGCTCGGCTGCGGCGGCGACTGGTGGCGGCTTCTTGGCAGCAAGTCCGCCGTGACCGGCGCGATCGCCGAGATCATAGAACGCTTTCGGCTCGCCGACGTCATGCACGAGCGCACGGCAATCCTGCCTTACGGCAAGCAGCGGCTGCTGGAGATCGCGCTGGCCTTCGCCTGCCGGCCGCATGTCCTGCTGCTGGATGAGCCGGCGGCGGGCGTGCCGGAGGCTGAGCGGCACGAGCTTCTCGCCACGATTGCCGCCCTGCCCGATGAGGTCACCGTTCTCCTGATCGAACACGACATGGACCTCGTGTTCTCTTTTGCCGATCGCATTTCCGTCTTGGTCAATGGCGGGCTCCTGGTCGAGGGCTCGCCCGAAGATGTGGCGCGCGATCCGCGCGTGAAATCCGTGTATCTCGGTGAGGAGCTCGATGCCTGATCTGCTCAGCGTCGAGGAGTTGTCGGCGGGCTACGGCGAGGCGGTCGTGCTCGCCGGCGTGTCGCTGTCGCTTGCGGAGGGCCAAGCGCTGGCGCTCCTTGGCCGCAACGGCATGGGCAAGACCACGCTGATCAACAGCATTGTCGGCGTCACCCGCTATTTTTCCGGCAAGATCACGCTGGACGGCCGCGACATCACGCGATTGCGCCCCGATCAGCGCGCCCATGCCGGGATCGGCTGGGTGCCGCAGGAGCGCAATATCTTCAAATCGCTCACCGTCCATGAGAACCTGACCGCGGTCGCGCAGCCCGGCCGCTGGACTACCGACAAAATCTACGCGCTGTTTCCGCGGCTCGACGAGCGGCGACAGAACCTCGGTAATCAGCTCTCCGGCGGCGAGCAGCAGATGCTCGCGGTGGCGCGCGCGCTCGTGCTCAATCCGCGGGTCATGCTGCTCGACGAGCCGCTCGAAGGGCTGGCGCCGATCATCGTCGACGAATTGCTGGGGGCGTTGCGCCGCATCATCCGCGACGAGGGCATGTCCGCGATCGTCGTCGAGCAGAACGCCAAAAAGATCCTAAGCGTCACCGATCATGCCATTATCCTCGAGCGCGGCGTGGTGGTGCACGCCGCCGAAAGCGCAGCCCTGTTGAACGACCGGCGCGCCCTCGAAGTCTATCTCGGCGTTACCGACACCGGGCCGCGCCGCTTTGGCCGTCAACGGCGCTGACGCGTCTCGGCACCCATCGCCGGTGCAGCCGCAGCGCGATCCCAGCAATCGGCCGCGGGTCTGAAATCGGACCTCGCTGCGTGACATGCCGCCCCCGATTGCTGCCGTCGGGATTGCTGCCGTGGTCGTTTCCTGTTAGGCCAACATACTGAAAATACTCCAGTTTTTCTTTATAACAAAGAAAAACTGGAGCGGCGGCGCAGCGTCACCGCCTACGTCGCCTCCGTCCAAGCCAATTGGGAGATCATCATGATGCGCAGTGTGATCGCGACCGGCATCGCCGCGACCGCCGCCGCCTTGCTAGCGACGCAGCCGGTCAACGCCAAGGAATATTATGTCGGCGAGCCGATCGTGAAGAACGCCATGCAACTCGTTCCACATTATCTCCTCGGCATTCAGATGGAGCCGATGAAGAAAAGCATGGATATGGGTCCGAATGCGGTCCACCTCGAAATCGACGTCCATGCCACCAAGGATGACAAGCGCGGCTTCAAGGACGACGAATGGATCCCGTATCTGACGATATCCTACACGATCGAGAAGGTGGGCACGAAATTCAAGAAGAGCGGCAAGCTGCTCGCGATGACGGCGCAAGACGGTCCGCATTATGCCAACAATGTCGGTCTCGACGGCGATGGCGACTACAAAGTGACCTTCCATTTCGAGCCGCCGTCCAAGGCCGGCTTCGTGCGTCATGTCGACAAGGCAACCGGAGTTCCGGGCTGGTGGAAGCCGTTCTCGGAAAGCTGGACGTTCCATTTCCCGAGCAAGCCGGCCTCAGACTGACGCCGGCGATGCGCCTCCTTGGCGTTTTGCTCGTTGCGCTCCCGGTCGCCGCCGCGGCGGCGACCGCGCGTGCTGAGGAGCCTTTCGCCGCGACGGTCACGATCCGCAACCATCGTTTCGAGCCGTCCGAGATCCGGGTTCCGGCGGGCAAGCGTATCTCGCTTACCGTCATCAACGCTGACCGGCTTTCGGAAGAGTTCGATTCATCGGCGCTCAAGGTTGAAAAGGTGATCGCCGGCAAGTCGCAAGGGGTGGTGCATATCCGTCCGCTCGATTCCGGCAGCTACGACTTTATCGGCGAGTATCACGAACAGACGGCCAAGGGCCGGGTTATCGCCGAATAGGCGGCCGTTTCCGCCGGCCGCGCCGTTCCTGCCGGGCCAACGGGCGGGGTGCGGCCAGTCGCCAAGGCCCGCACAGGGAGTTACACTCCCGCCGACGCGAATCCGGTCCGAGAGCAACGGTGGCAGAGCCATGTTAACGTCCCTGATGACGGCGCGACGTTTCGCGCCGCTGTTCTGGTGCCAGTTCTTCTCGGCCTTCGGCGACAACTTCCTCAAGACCGCACTGGTCTTCCTCATTCTGTTCAAGATCGGCGGCGCCGATTCCGCGGCGCTGATCACGCTTGCCGGCGCGACGCTGATCTTTCCCTTTTTCCTGCTGTCGGGCATCGGTGGCGAGCTCGCCGACCGCTACGACAAGGCGTTGGTGGCGCAGTGGCTGAAGCTGTTCGAGATCGGCGTCGCCGCACTGGCCGTCGCCGGTTTCGCCATTCACTCGATCGCGGTGCTGTTTGCCGCCGTCGGCCTTTACGGGACCATCGCGGCGCTGTTCGGGCCGATCAAATACGGCATCCTGCCGGACCAGTTGACCCGCGCGGAATTGCCGTCCGGCAACGCCCTGGTCGAAGGCGGCACCTTCCTGGCGATCCTGCTCGGCACCATCGTCGCCGGGCTCGCGGCGAAGGACGGCGGCGATCCCATCCACTTTGCCTGGCTGATGATGGTGTCATCGGTGGCATGCTGGATCGCGAGCCGGTTCATTCCGCCGACCGGCGAAGGCGCGCCCCACCTGAAGATCAATTCCAACATCTTCGCCTCGACCGGGGCGCTCATCAAATATGTACGCGCCGAGCCGCGCCTGTGGTGGGGCACGCTGGTCACCAGTTGGTTCTGGTTGGTGGGCGCGCTGGTCATGTCGCTGTTGCCGCCACTGGTGTCGTTCAGGATTGGCGGCAGCGAGCAGGTCGTCACCGTATTCCTTACCATCTTTTCCGTCGCCGTGGCGATCGGCTCCGCGCTTGCGGCGTGGCTTGCGCACGGCCGCATCATCCTGCTGCCGACGCTGGTCGCCGCGGTCCTGCTCGGCCTATTCTCGATCGATCTCGGCTGGACGACGTCCGCGATCGTACCGGCCACTCATTCGCTCGACGTCGCCGAATTTTTTTCCAGGCGCTACAGCGTCCATGTCGCGATCGATCTCGCCGGCTTGGCCATGGCCGGCGGCCTGTTCATCGTGCCGACCTTCTCCGCGGTCCAGGCTTGGGCCGGCGCCGACCACCGTGCGCGCGTGGTCGCGGCGGTGAACGTCCTCAACGCGGTTTTCATGGTGATCGGCGCGGCCGTTCTCGCCGTCCTGCAAAAGCTCGGTTTGAGCGCGCCACTATTGTTTGCGCTCCTCGGCGTCGCCTGCCTGGTCGTCGCCGTCATCATCGGCCGCACCATGCCGGCGAGCTGGATGAACGATTTTCTTTCCATTGTCTTCCGCAGCTTGTTTCGCCTGGAAGTCATCGGGCTGGAGAACGTCGGCAAGGCCGGCCACAACGCCATCGTGGCCATGAACCACGTCAGCTTCCTCGACGCCCCGATCGCGATGTCGCTTCTGCCCAAGCGGCCGGTCTTTGCGGTCGATATCGACATCTCGCGGCAATGGTGGATCAAGCCTTTTCTGCCGTTCGTGCGCACCATGGCGCTCGACCCGCTCAAGCCGATGGCGCTGCGCTCGATCATCAATGCGGTGCGCGAAGGCAACATGCTAGTGATCTTTCCGGAAGGCCGCATCACCATCACCGGCAGTCTGATGAAGATCTACGACGGCGCCGCCATGATCGCTGACAAGTCGGATGCGATGGTGGTCCCGGTGCGCATCGAGGGGGCGGAACGGACCATATTCAGCCGCCTGAAAAGCACGCAAGTGCGCCGACGGCTGCTGCCGAAGGTCAGGGTGACGATCCTGCCTCCGGTGAAGATGAACGTCGATCCCGCGCTCGTCGGACGCAAGCGCCGCCAGGCCGCCGCGGGCGCGCTTTACGACGTCATGTCCGACCTGATGTTCCGCACCGCGCACACCGACCGCACCATCATCGAATCCGTCATCGAGGCGGCAAGTGTGCACGGCGGCAGCTGGCAAATTCTCGAGGACCCGACCAGCGGCCGGTTGACCTACAAGCGGCTGCTGCAGGCGACCCGGATCCTGGGCGCGAAGCTGATGCCGCTCGCGCTCGAAGGCCGCGCCATCGGCGTCATGCTCCCGACCTCCAACGGCGCCGTCGTCACCGTGCTGGCGCTGATGTCGGCCGGCCGCGTTCCGGCCATGATCAATTTCACCTCGGGAGCCGCCAACATTCTGTCCGCTTGCCGCGCGGCCGAAGTCGACACCATTCTCACGGCGCGCGCCTTCGTCGAGAAGGGGCGATTCGAGAAGCTCATCGCTCAGCTCGAGAAACAGGTGCGCATCATCTACCTGGAAGATATTCGCCAAACGGTGAGCTTTTTCGACAAGCTGCGTGGCGCGGCGCGCTGTAAGAAACCGCTGGTCCCGCGCAAGCCGGACGATTGGGGGGTGATCCTGTTCACCTCCGGGACCGAAGGGTTGCCCAAGGCCGTGGTCCTGTCGCACCGCAACGTGCTGGCGAGCGTGGCGCAGGCCGAAGCGCGCATCGATTTCGGACGCGACGACAAGCTGTTCATGGCGCTGCCGGCGTTCCACGTGTTCGGATTCACCGGCGGGATTGTGCTGCCGTTGATTTCCGGCGTGCCGACTTTTCTCTACCCCACGCCACTGCACTACCGCACCGTGCCGGAACTGGTCTACGGCATCAGCGCCACTTATCTGTTCGGCACCGACACGTTCCTCGCCGGCTACGCCCGCATGGCCAACGCCTACGACTTCCGCTCGCTGCGCTACATCATCGCCGGCGCCGAGGCGGTAAAGGAATCCACGCGCCAGATTTATCTGGAAAAGTTCGGGTTGCGCATCCTCGAAGGCTATGGCGTGACCGAGACGGCGCCGACGCTGGCGATGAACACGCCGATGTTCAACAGGTTCGGCACCGTCGGTCGCCTGGTGCCGGGCGTCGAGACAAAAATTGAGAAGGTCGAAGGCGTCGAGGACGGCGGGCGGCTCTTCGTCAAGGGGCCGAACGTGATGCTCGGTTATTTGCGCGCCGATCACCCGAGCCGGCTCGAACCTCCGCCGGACGGCTGGTACGACACCGGCGACATCGTGAGCATCGACGCGCAGGGCTTCGTTACTATCAAGGGCCGCGCCAAGCGCTTCGCCAAGGTCGCCGGCGAAATGGTTTCGCTTGCCGCCGTCGAGATGCTCGCTGCCGAACTGTGGCCGCACTACGTGTCGGCGGTGGTAGCGGTTCCGGACGAGCGCAAAGGCGAGCGCCTCATCCTGGTGACCGACAAGAAGTCGGCGACGCGGGCTGATTTCCAGGCCTTTGCCCGCAGCAAACACGCCTCCGAGCTGATGTTTCCTTCGGAAATCATCATACTCGACAAACTGCCGCTCCTCGGCTCCGGCAAGCCCGATCTGCCGGCGCTGCAGAAATTCGTGCGCGAGCAGGCGGCGGCTCGAGCAAGCGCAGCGGAATGAATGCGCCACGGCACTCTGAGTAAGGGAGGCAGCAGATGCACACGGCCATGTGGACGTTCAAGGTGCCGGCCGGCACATCGAAGGCGCAGCTCGTCGAGACCATCAACGCGACCGCTCCCACCTATCAAGGCGTCCCGGGCTTGATCCGCAAATATTACGGCATCTCGCCGGACGGCGGTTCGATCGTCGGCATCTACCTTTGGGAAAGCCGGGCTGCCGCCACGGCGTTCTATACGCCCGATTGGGTGGCGATGGTCACCAAGCGTTGGGCGGCGCCGCCGCAGATGCAGGAATGGGAAACGCCGATGGTCGTGGAGAGCGCCGAGCGGCGGCTGATCGCCGCCGAATGACCGTTACATCGCGCGGCGCTCAAGGCGCAAAGCTCGACCGCATCCGCACGCCCCACCGGCCGTCTTCGCGGGTCACGACGTAAAGCGAGTCAAAACTGCTGAGCACGCTGTTGTCCGCGCGATAGCGGACGAAGCGCGTCTGGACGTGAACCTTGTCGGCGCTGACGGCAACGACGTCGCGTTTGGCCCAGGCCGAGTGGTGCCAATCCTGCAGCGTCGGGTCCTGCAGCAGTGTCGCGTACGCGGCCTCGGTCATTTCTCCCTTGCGGCTTATCGTCAGTTCGTTCGCATCGTTCAGGCGCACGTGTGGGAAGTTCATGGTTTCCTCCCATGCCCTGAGATCGCGGGCATTCCAAGCGGCGATGAAGTCGTCGAGACATTTCATGGCGGCCGCAATCGCAGCGGCGCCGTCACCGGACGATGCGCCGTGTTGCCCCGCCTGTGCTCGGCCGGGGTGCTGACCGGCCAAGGCGCTGGCGTGCGTAGCGAGAACCCGATCGACCATGGCACCGGCCTCGCCGAGATAGTTCGCCGGATCGCAGAGCCGCGCCAGCGCGGCGCGGTCAAAGTGCCTGATGACTGCGTTGTTTTCGGCCAGCAGCTCGACCAGGGGGCGGCCGGTGGCGATCACCTGGCGGCAGACGTCGTAGATGAGATCGTGCGCGGATTGGCGGCCGAGATAGGGACCCAGCGCCATCATCGCCGCCTCGGCGACGATCAGTCCGCGCGTCAGGTCGAGATTGGCTCGCATCTTCTTCTCATCGACTTGCAGACCGGTGAGCACGAAGCGGGTGTGCGCCAACACGCCGGCGGTCAGACAAAAGATTTCCGGCAGGACGAGCCACTCGATCTGCCACGGGCCGGTCGCGCGTTCGTGGTCCTCGACCATCGCGTCGAGGAGCGCCGCAACCTGCTGGCGCACCACGGCGTTGAGCGCGGTGATGTAGACCGAGGAAATCGGGTTGCGCTTCTGCGGCATCGTGCTCGACGAGCCGCGACCCCAGTGGAACGGCTCGTACAGCTCTTCCACCTCGGTCTGCATCAAAAGTTTCACGTCGAAGGCGAGCTTGCCGCAGGTGCCGGCAACAAGGCCGAGGACGCATCCAACCTCGGCGATGGTATCGCGCAGGGTGTGCCAGGCGATTGCCGGTACGCCGAGCTTGAGCTCCTTCATCAGCTCGGCTTGGACTTCCAGCCCGCGGCCGCCGAGCGAGGCAAGCGTCCCCGCCGCGCCGCCGAACTCTCCCACCAGCGCGCGCGTCTTCAGCTCGGCCAGGCGCTGTTTGTGGCGCTCGAACGCAGCGAGCACGGTCGCCATCTTGTAGCCGAACGTGATCGGCACCGCCTGCTGCAAGTTGCTGCGGCCCGCCATTGGCGTGTCGCGGTAGCGCCGGGCCAAACCGGCGAGCGCGGCCGCAATCGCCTCGATATCCGCCTCGATCAGCGCGAATGCCTCGCCGATCTGCAGCACCGCCGCGGTGTCGGTGACGTCCTGCGTGGTGGCGCCCCAATGGCACCACTCGCCGAGCCGGCCGCGGCACAAGGTCGCCAGTTGCTGGACCACCGGCAGCACCGGATAGCCGACGCGTTCGGTCTCGATTTTTAGCTTAACAAAATCGATTTCTTCGGCGCGGCAATGGTGAACGATTTCCTCTGCGGCTTCGGCCGGAATGATGCCGAGCCGCGCCTGGGCCCGCGCCAGCGCCGCTTCGAAGTCGAGATATTTCTGCACGCGGTTTGCGTCGGAGAAGACCCGCCGCATCGCCGCGGTCGTGAAGATGTCGCGGAACACTGCGGAGTCGATGGCGGTCGCTGACGAGGTGTCGGGCATGGGCGGCTCGGGTCTTGCGGTGGCGGAACTTGGTAAAGGTTATCTGTTCACTTCGCGAGAAGCGATACACGCGCCGTAAAGAATACGGCTTCAAGCAATCTTCAGCATAGGTCCAGAACCTCGCCCCGCTTCACCAATTCCACACTACCGGGGCCCCAATAGTGGACCGACATACGAAGAACTACGGACGCGTCATCAGGGGACAGACGTGCGCACGAGCACAATCGTGATGATCGCCTTTGCAGTCCTGTTCGGACTGCTCGCGGTATTCCTGGCGCAGACCTGGCTCAACAATCAGGCCGAGATGCGCTTGCGGAGCCTCGAGGCGAATAAGAAGCCGGAGCCAGCGGCGCGAACGATCGTGGTCGCGAGCAAAGCCTTGCGGTTCGGCGACGTGCTCGGGGCCATGTCGCTGCGCGAGGTGGCATGGCCGGAGAACGCGTTGCCGGCGGGCGCTTTTGCCAAGATTGCTGACCTCACTGCGCATAAGCGCGTCGTGCTCATGCCGATCGACGCCAACGAGGCGATTCTCGCTTCCAAGATCACCGGTCCAGGCCAGCGCGCCACCCTCTCGGCGATGCTGCAGGACGGCATGAAGGCCGTGACCATCCGCGTCAACGACGTGGAAGGCGTCGCCGGGTTCGTGCTGCCCGGCGATCACGTTGACGTCGTGCTGACGCGCCAGACCGATAAGGATACGGCGACCAACGACGTGGTGATCGAGAATGCGCGCGTGCTTGCCATTGATCAGCTGGCGGATGCGCGCGCCGAAAAGCCGGCCGTGGTCAAGGCCGTGACCCTGGAAGTGGACGTGGTCGACGCGCAGAAGCTCGCGCTTGCGTCCACGGTCGGCACCTTGTCGCTGGTGCTGCGCAAGGCCGGCGAGACAGCCGCTGACGTTTCGCGGCGGGTGACATTGGTGGACTTGAGCCGGGCGAGCCGGCCGGCACGCAACGGTAGCTTCGTCACCGTTGCCGTCACGCGCGGATCCAAGCGGCTGGACTACAGCGTGCCGGTGGAACATTCCCGCGGGCAAGCTTTGAGCCTGTCGCAAAGGGAGCCGGTGCACGACTGAGGGCAATCGCACATCGATAAGGGATTGGGGGCGTAGACGTGAGTATGGGGACAATGAGCCGCGGGGAGGCCGACGTGAAGAGCCAGTACACCAGCAAAGAGCGACATCCCGGCGCGGGCCGGGCTGCGGACGGGGGCGTCGTGTCCGCCGCTCGCCCCGGCCGCGGCCGGAACCGAGCGCGGGGCAGAAGCTGGCGCACGGCAGCGGCGCTGGTCATGAGCGTCGTCGCCGCGCTTGCGCTCGCGACCCGCGAGTCGCTGGCGCAGTCGCTGATCACGCTGGGCAATTCGGCGCATACCGCCACGGTGACGGTGCTGCTGGGAAAATCGCTCGACGTGCATACCGATCAGAGTCTGGTCGATATCATGGTCGGCAACCCCGAGGTCGCCGACGTCAATCCGCTCACCGATCACGCGCTCTCGATCCTCGGCAAGAAGATCGGCACCACGCGCGTCACGGTGTACGGCGAGGGTAAGAAGACCGTCGGCATTTTTGACGTCGAGGTCGCCTACGACGTCTCCCAGCTCAACATGCAGATCGCGCGCATCGCCGGCACCGGCATCCACGTTTCTTCGGTCAACGGCCGTATTGTGCTCAGCGGCTCGGTTCCTGATGCCGTTACGCTCGACAAGGCCGTGGTGCTGGCCCGCCAGTTCGTGCCCGACGTCATCAACAACGTTCAGGTGCGCCAGCTCCAGCAGATCATGCTCGAGGTGCGCTTTATCGAAGCCGACCGCCAAGCGAGCCGCGAACTTGGCGTGCAGTGGAACATGTTCGGCAGCGGCGCCATTGCCAATATCGGCAACAATGTCCCTGCGTCCCAGTTGCCCATAACCGTGCCAGGCAGCTTCACCTCGCAGGCCACGGTCGGCGGGATCAATACCGCTCCCGGCAACGCTACCATCTCGTCTGCGGTTTCCGCCGGCGTGCTCTCGGGGACCGCGCCGTTCGGCTTTATAGTCGGCCAGCTGATCGGCGGTGCGAATTC
>Ga0335085_10004249_pt1 | contig 23931 bp, 23 predicted proteins | sample Lox_Sample_45_FD_206712 | JGI IMG/M metagenome (GOLD analysis project Ga0335085, IMG submission 206712) | Soil microbial communities from Loxahatchee National Wildlife Refuge, Florida, United States - Lox_Sample_4.5 | ecosystem: Environmental > Terrestrial > Soil > Wetlands | place: USA...
GCGACGTCGTCCCAGTGCTCGGTGCCCATCTCGAGAATGACCTGGCTGCCGAGGTTAGACGTCATGATGATGACGGTGTTCTTGAAATCCACCACGCGCCCCTGCGAATCCGTCAGGCGGCCGTCGTCGAGAATCTGGAGCAGCACGTTGAACACGTCGGGGTGCGCCTTCTCGATCTCGTCGAACAGCAGCACCGCATAGGGGCGCCGCCGCACCGCTTCGGTGAGCTGGCCGCCCTCCTCGTAGCCCACGTAGCCCGGCGGCGCGCCGATCATCCGGGCCACCGCGTGCTTCTCCATATACTCGCTCATGTCGAGCCGGATCAGCGCCCGCTCGTCGTCGAACAGGAACTCGGCGAGCGCGCGCGCCGTCTCGGTCTTCCCGACACCGGTGGGGCCGAGGAAGATGAACGAGCCGGTCGGCCGGTTGGGATCGGACAGGCCGGCTCGCGAGCGGCGCACCGCGTTGGCGACCGCCTCGACAGCCTCGCGCTGTCCCACCACGCGCGCCGCGAGGTGCCGTTCGAGCGTCGCGAGCCGCTGCTGCTCCGATTCCATCATCCGCGTGACCGGGATGCCGGTCCACTTCGCGACGACCTCGGCGACGTCCTCGGCTTCGACTTCTTCCTTCAGGTACTTCCCCGTCTTCTGGATGGACGCGAGCTTCGCTTCCGCCGCCTTGAGATCCTGATCGAGCTGCGGCACGCGGCCGTAGGTGATCTCCGCCGCCTTCTGCAACTCGCCCCGGCGCGTCGCCTGCTCCACCTCCGCCTTGAGCTTCTCGTGCTCCTGCTTGAGGTCGCGGATCGCCTGGATCGCCTCCTTCTCGGCCTGCCAGCGGACCTTCATGGCCGACGATGCCTCGCGCTCGTGCGCCAGCTCCTTCTCCAGCGCCGCGAGCCGCTCGCGGCTGGCCGCGTCCTTCTCCTTGGCGAGCGCCGCCTTTTCGATCTCCAACTGGACGATGCGCCGCTCGACCTCGTCGATCTCGCTCGGCAGGCTGTCGATCTCCATCCGCAGGCCGCTCGCCGCCTCGTCGATGAGATCGATGGCTTTGTCGGGCAGGAACCGGTCGCCGATGTAGCGGTTGCTCAACGTCGCGGCCGCCACGATGGCCGGATCGGTGATCCGCACGCCGTGGTGGACCTCGTAGCGCTCCTTGAGCCCGCGCAGGATGGCGATGGTGTCCTCGACCGACGGCTCGCCCACCAGCACCGGCTGGAAGCGCCGCTCGAGCGCGGCGTCCTTCTCGATGTGCTTGCGATATTCGTCGAGCGTCGTGGCGCCGACGACGTGCAACTCGCCGCGGGCGAGCATCGGCTTGAGCATGTTAGCCGCATCCACCGCGCCTTCGGCCGCGCCGGCGCCCACGATCGTGTGCAGCTCGTCGATGAACACGACGAACTTGCCGCTGTCGGCCGTGATTTCCTTGAGCACCGCCTTGAGCCGCTCCTCGAACTCGCCGCGGAACTTGGTCCCGGCCACCAGCTGGCCGATGTCGAGCGCGACCAGGCGCTTGCCCTTGAGCGACTCGGGCACGTCGCCGTTGACGATCCGCTGCGCCAGCCCCTCGACGATCGCCGTCTTGCCCACGCCGGGCTCGCCGATCAGGACCGGGTTGTTCTTGGTGCGCCGCGACAGGACCTGAATCACCCGGCGGACTTCGTCGTCGCGGCCGATGACGGGGTCGAGCTTGCCGTGGCGCGCGGCCTCCGTGAGGTCGCGCGTGAAGCGCTGGAGCGCCTGGTACTGGTTCTCGGGCGCCTGGTCGGTGACCCGGTGCGCGCCGCGCACCGAGGCGAGCGCGTCGCGCAGGTCGTCGATCGACACTCCCGCCGCCGACAACAGCTCGCGAGCCGTGGTGCCCTTGGTGTCGTAGAGGCCGACCAGCAAGTGCTCGGTCGAGACGTAATCGTCGCCGAGCCGCCGGGCCTCGGCCTCCGCCTTGTCGAGCGCCTGGAGGGCCTCGTGCGCGAGCTGCGGCTCGCCGCCGCCGCTCTGGCGCGGCAGCCGGTCGAGCTCACGCGAGACATCGGCCACGAGGCCGGTGACGTCGACGCCGACCTTGCCGAGCAGCGGCGCCACGATGCCTTCGTCCTGCTCCAGCAACGCCGCGAGCAGATGGGCGTCGTTGGCGACTGGGTTGCCCCGTGCGCTCGCCAGCCCGCGGGCAGCCTGAAAGGCCTCGGCGCTCTTGAGCGTGAGTTTCTCGAAATTGGCCATAGCTGAGCGACTCCTGAGGCAACGAGCGTGCCGCGCTCACCTGCCCCGCTGACCCGGAACCTGCCCGGGCGGCACCCCAAAGCACAGCGCGCCGGCCGAATCGGCCGGCGCGCGGAAGGCTCCTGGGGGTTCAGCCGTCACTTCATGATGAGCATGCGCCTCGTTACCCGCTGGCCGTTCACCGTGAGCTGGTAGACGTAGACGCCCGACGCCGCTTCCGCCGTACTGTTCAGATAATGACCGTCCCAGTACGCCGAGAAATCACAGTAGCCGTTCTCTGGATCCGGACATTCGAGCTCGACATTGTCGAGCGGCTGGCCGGACGCCTGCAACGTCGGAATGGCCACCAGCTGCGCCAGCACGTTGAAAATCCGCAAGCTCACAACTGGCCGTCGCCCGTTCTGGAACAACTCCTCCGAGAGTCGGAAAGGAATTGTCGTCGACGGGTTGAACGGATTCGGGTAATTCTGCTGCAACTCGACCTGCGTATTGCTTGGCGATTGCTGCGCTCGAGCAGCCATCGGAGTGACCAGGCCGAGTCCCACCAAGAGCCACGCATACGCGTAGCACTTCATTCGGCTCACTCCATTCGGACGGAAAAGGTCTTTGTGACTTCCCCCCGCACAAGTGTAGGGAAACGGTTGTCAGTCCCAAGGTTAGGTCGGTTTCCGCGTGCCGTCAAGCACCCCGTTCGCCCCTGCAACCCGGCGATCGCCCTCACGCTTCGTAAGTCCTTCGCGGTCAGCCCATTCCAAGAGCGGGATGAGGTACTTTCGAGATCGGCCGAGCCGCTCGCGAAGCGCCGAAGCGGTGGCGCCGCCGGACGCCGAAAGGTCAAGAACGGCCGCGAGCAGCCGCGTCCGCTCCACCTCGAGGGCGCCGGTCTCGTAGTACCGGTCGACCGACACGCTCACCACCCGCCCCTCGCGCGCCAGGAAGCGGAGGATGCCCGGGACATCGAGCGCTGGGAGCGCCGCGACCAGTTCCGGGACCGACGGCGGCTCGCCGCCGGCGGCACGCAGCACCTCCAGAATCTGTTCGCGCTGGGTCGCCGCCCGGTCGCCGCCGCCGGGCGCCCACCCCGGCACGCGCGCGAGGGACCCGTCGCGCTGCGCCGCGCCCTGCGCGAGCAGCCGCTGCTCGGCGAGGCCAACCAGCGCCGCCGTGGCCTTGCCCGCCGCGCGCCAGGACTGCAGCGGCATCCCCGGCTCGAGCGGATGCGCCGCGTGATAGGCGCTCAGCGCCGAGGTCAGGCGGCGCACCACCGGCCCGATTTCGCGCTCCGCCACGAGCCACCCGTCCGTCTCGACCAGGCCGAGGTCGCCGAGGCGCCCGAGCGCGGCCGCAAGCACCGCGGCGCCCAACCCGCACGCCACCGCGAGCTCGCCCCGCGCGATGCCCGCCGGCCCGCGCGCCGCCACCAGCTGCCTAACGCGGTCCGCGTCGCTCGTCCACGATGCCATGAGCGCCCGGCCCGCGCGGCCCCGCGCCTGGCCCGCCCACGGATCCAGCACCATCGCGCCCCCGATCGTCGTCACCGGCGACCAGGACCGGAGGACCGCCCGGTCCCCGGCGCGCGCCACCAGCGGATCGGCGAGCACCAGCCGCGCCGCGACGCCGCCTTCGCGCGGCTCCACCCGCGAGACCCGCGCGATGACCTCCGCCGTCCCGTGATGCAGCCGCACGCGGCGGCGCGGCTCGAGCGACCAGCCCGGCACCATGGTGGCGAGCACGTCGATCGTGCGCGCAAGGCGCCAGCCGCTGCCCGCGACCACTACGGCGCCGCGGGCGGCCTGCTCGCGCTCCAGTCCCACCAGCGCGAGCGCGGTCCGGTGGCCCGGCACCGCGCGCGGCGCCGTCCGACCGTGGACCTGCACGCTGCGCACCCGCGCGGCCACACCCGCGGGCAGCACGCTCACCGTGTCCCCTTCGGCGACGGCGCCGCTCCACACCGTGCCGGTGACGATGGTGCCCGCCCCGGGGAGCGCGAACACGCGATCCACCGGCATCCGGAACAGGTCGCCGTCGTCGCGCTCCGCGCAGTCGCGGGCGGCGTCCGCGAGCGCGGCCCGCACCGCGTCCAGCCCCTCGCCGCTGGTCGCGGACACCGCCACGACCGGCCACCGGGCGCCCACGGCGGCGGCCAGCAAGGCGCCGACGTCCTCGCTGACCAGCGCCCGCCACTCGGGGTCCGGCGCAAGGTCGCACTTGGTCAGGGCCACCACGCCGCGCCGCACGCCGAGGAACGAGAGGATCGCCACGTGCTCGCGCGTCTGCGGCATGACGCCCTCGTCGGCCGCCACCACCAGCAGCGCGACGTCGATGCCGGTGGCTCCGGCCACCATGTTGCGGATGAACGCCTCGTGGCCCGGCACGTCCACCACGCTCAGCGCCAGGTCGCCGATCGCGAGCGGCGCGAAGCCGATGTCGATCGTGATGCCGCGGGCCTTCTCTTCGGCGAGCCGATCGGTGTCGACGCCGGTCAGCGCCTTGACCAGCGTCGTTTTGCCGTGGTCGATGTGGCCCGCGGTGCCTACGACGAGGTGGCGTGCCACGACTCGGAGTCCCAGAAGGCGAGGGCCGGCAGGGCGCGGTGCTCGGCCAGATGGTGACGGATGAACGCGACGAGCAGCCGGCGGTGCGCCGCCGCGTGGCGCGGGTCGAGCGGTGGCTCCGGCAGGCGGCCCGACGCAAGCGCCCCGAGCGCCGCCGCGTCCGCGGCCCGCAGCTGGCGGTAGGGCGCCGAGGGGCGGTGGGTGGCGCACAGCGCGCCGCCCTGCTCCGGCGAGAAAGCGACGTCGCCCGCGGCGCCGACCGCGCGCCCGCACACCGCGCAGCGGTCCAGGGACGGGGCGAAACCTAACGAGACGACGAGCGCCCAGACGGCCAGCAGCGCCACGGCGTCCACCAGGTCGCCCGGCGCCGCCTCGAGCGCGTCGAGCCCGTGCGCCACGGCGTCGTGGATCTCGGGGCGCGGCTCGTCCGGCGCGCAGCGCAGCGCCAGCTCGACGAGCGTCGAGGCCGCCGCGAAGCGCCCGACGTCGTGCGCCAGGGCGGCGTGCGGCGCCGTGATCTCGAAGGCGGTCAGCGGGTGGAGGTCGCGCGTGTCCTTGACGAGCAGCGACGCCGTGCCCGCCGCGAACAGGTCAAGGCGCGGCCCGGTGCGGCTCTTCCTGCCCCGCGCCCCGCGCGCCAGCCCGCTGGCCAGACCCCAGTCGCGCGTGAGGAGGCGCACGATCTTCGACGTCTCGCCGTATGGCATGACGTGCAGGACGAGCGCGGGACCGCTGAGCAGGGGCACGACCGAAAGCTACTCCCAACCGGACCGGACCCCGAGCCAGACGGTCCGGCCGCGCGCCGGAAAGTGCAGGACCTCCTCGTACCGGCGGTCGAACGCGTTCTGCACCCGCGCGACCAGGTCCAGACCCGGCGCCCCGCCGCTCGCGCGCCGCAGCGCCACCGCTCCGCTCAGGTCCACCCGCACGTACGCCGGGAGCGCGACCCGCTCCGGGGCGAACGTGACGGGGTCGAAGTCGAGGTCCTGCCGCGACCCGACCCCCAGGACTCGGACGCCGGCGCTCGCCCGCCCACCGAGCCGCGTGTCGAGCGCCACCGAACCGCTGTGCGCGGGACGCCGCAGCAGCGGCTGCCCGGGCGCGTAGGTCGCGCCGTCCACGCCGGAGTCCCGCGCCGCAGTGTGCAGCCACGTCCATTCCACGCTCAGGTCGCCGCCGCGCCACGCCCTCGCGTGCGCCTCGAGCTCCACGCCGCGCGCGGTGGCCGCCGCGAGATTGCGGTAGTTCGTCGAATCCGGCCCGGGCGTGAACGTGTACTCGATGATCGACGCGAACCGCTGGGTGAACAGCGTCGCGCTGGCGCGCGCGCGGCCGCCGGCCAGCGCCCGCTCGATCCCGACCTCCGCGCTCCGCGACCGCTCGGGCTCGAGGTGCGGATTCCCGACGGCGAAGCCGCCGCCGTACAACTCGAGGAACGTCGGCTCCTTGAACGCCGTGCCGGCGCTGAGGCGCAACGACGTGGCGGGCCCGAGCCGCGCGACCAGGCCGGCGCGCTCCGTCGCGTAGCCGCCGAACCGGTCGTTGTCCTCCACGCGCGCACCGGCCGTGAGCGAGATGCGCGGTCCGGCCGGCGCGAGGACCTGGGCGTAGAACGCGCCGTCGTTGCGCACCCGGGTGAGCGAGTCGGAGGAGGACCAGAACCGCTCGTGGTCGCCGGCCGCGCCGATCGTCACAACCGTGTGCGGCGCCGGCCGGAAGTTGGCACGCACATCGGCGTCGCGTCGCGCGTAGTCGGTGCGGCTCCAGTACGCGCTGACGTCCGCGGCGCTGTCCGGCGGATTCACCGCCAGGTCGGTCCCCGCGGTGGCGCCCAGGAGCAGGCGAACCTCGGCGCCGCGCGTCAGTGCGCGGCCCATGGCCAGGCTCGCGGCCGTCAAGCGCCCGGTGGTGTACTGGTTGCTGTCGGTCGGGTTGCCGGTGTAGTCGGTCGGGTAATGGTAGACGCCGTCGGTATGGCGGACGTTCAGCGCGATGTCCGTCGCGGCGTCGGGGGTCGCGCGCAGCGACCCGGCCGCCGACCAGCCGAGGTAGCGGTTGTTGAGCGCGAACGCGCCCGCTTCCTCGAGGCGCGACGCGCCCGCGCTGTAGCTCCATACGCCCGACGGCGAGCCGCCGCGCACATCGCCGCTCAGCGAACTCCCCGCTCCGCCTCCCAGCGCCGCGACCGACCCGGCCGGACGGCCCGCGCCGCGCCGCGTGAAGATCTGGATCACGCCGGCCACGGCATCGCTGCCGAACAGCGCGCTCACCGGTCCGCGCACGATCTCGATCCGGTCGACGTCCGCCGTCGAGAGGTTGGCGAGATCGATGGCGCCGCCGGGTTCGTTCGCCGGCACTCCGTCGATGAGAACGCGCACGTAGTCGCTCTCGCCGCCGCGCATGAACAGGGACGTCACCGCGCCCGGCGACCCGCTCTGCACCACGCTGACGCCCGGCACCTCGCGCAGCGCGTCGGCGACCCGCACGATGCCGCGGCGGGCCAGGTCCTCGCCGGTGAGCACGGTCACCGCGTTGGCCACCTCGCCGCGCGGCGAGGCCAGGCCGGTCGCGGTCACCACCATGGCGGGCAGGTGGACGGTGTCGCGCGCCGCCTGCGCCGCTACGGGCGCGGCGCCAACCGCGGCCAGCACAGCCGCCACGAGGGGAGTGCGCGCGAAGGACCCGCGCAGCCGGCGAACCAGAGTGGGCATGGTCAGCGCTTTCCGCCGGCCGCGGGCCGGCGCTCGGGGAGCAACTGCGGGGCGCCGTCGGCGAGCCGGTGCACCGCGATCGGCCAGTCGAAGACGGCGCTGAGTCGATCGGCGTCGAGCACGTCGGCGGGCGGACCGTCGGCCACGACGGCGCCGCCGGCCACCAGCACCAGGCGGTCGCAGAACCGCGCCGCCGCGTTGATGTGATGCGACACGAGCAACGCGGCGAGGCCGTCGGCGCGGGCCAGGCTCGCCACCAGCTCGAACAGCTCCATCTCGTGGCGCACGTCGAGCGAGCTGGTCGGTTCGTCGAGCACCAGCGCGCGCGGCTCCTGGGCCAGGGCGCGGGCCACGCGCACGCGCTGCCACTCGCCGCCCGAGAGCGTCTCCGCCCAGCGGTCGGCGAGCGCCGCGACGTCGGCGCGGGCCATCGCCCACGCCACCGCGTCGTGATCGCTCACGCCCAGGCCGCGCCATGGCCCCAGATGCGCGTACCGACCCATCCGGACCGCCTCGATCACCGTGACCGGAAACGCCGGCTCCTCGCGCTGGCCCACCACCCCGACCGCCCGCGCGAGCGCGTCGGGCGCCCACCCCGCGGCGTCGCGCCCCAGCACCAGCGCTCGGCCGGCATCGAGCGGCGCGCTGCCCAGCAACGCCCGCAGCGCCGTGGTCTTCCCGGCGCCGTTGGGGCCCACGATGCCGACGCATTCGCCCGGCGACACGGCGAAACTCGCGTCACGCAGCGCGGCGGCCGCCGCACCCGGATACCGGATCGTCGCCCGCACCAGCGCGAGGGCGGGACCGGCATCGCCGGCCGGCGCCGCCGTCATGGCCACCCGCGCGCCGAGCGGCGCAGCAGCACCGCGAACAGCGGGACGCCGACCAGCGCCGTGATCACGCCGACCGGCAGCTCGAGCGGCGCGAACAGCGTGCGGGCGCCGGCGTCGGCGAGCACCAGAAACGCGCCGCCCAGCACGAAACTGGCGGGCAGCAGCTCGCGGTGGTCCTGGCCGCGCAGCATCCGGATGGCGTGCGGGACCGCGAGGCCCACGAACCCGATGATGCCGCTGGCCGCGACGGCGGCGGCGGTGAGCAGCGACGCGGCCGCGTACACGCGCCGCTTGGTGCGCGCGACATCGGCGCCGAGATGGCGCGCCGGCTCTTCGCCCAGGGTGAGCAGATCGAGCGCGCGCGCCTCGCGAGCCAGCACGACCAGCCCGGGCACGCTGTAGGCGGCGAGCGCCGCGACACCCGCCCAGCCCACGCCGCCGAGGCCGCCCATCAGCCACAGCAGCGCCGAGCGGGTCTGCGCGCTCTCGCTGAGCGCCAGGATGCCGCTCACCAGCGCGCCGGCGAACGCCCCGACCACCACGCCGGCGAGCAGCAGGACCCGCGAGTCGAGCGCGCCGCCGGCCGCGCGGCCCAGGCGGTAGACGAGGGTGATGGTCGCGAGCGACCCGACGAACGCGGCGAGCGGCACCGCCCACGGCGCGGTGAGCCCCAGCGCGATGGCCAGCACGGCGCCGAGGCCGGCGCCGCCGGAAAGACCGAGCAGGTAGGGGTCGGCGAGCGGGTTGCGGACCAGCGCCTGGAGCGACGCGCCGGCCACGGCGAGCACGCCGCCCACCAGGAACCCGAGCGCCACCCGCGGCAGCCGCAGCTGCCACACGATCGCCCGCGTGCCGGGCGCGCCGCGGCCGCCTAACGCCGCCATCACTTCTCGCCCCGTGAGATGCGCGCCGCCCACGAGGACGCCCGCGAGCAGCGCCACGACGGCCGCCGCGCCGAGCGCGGCGAGGAACGGGGCCCGCCGCATGCGCATCACGGCCCGCCCCGTCCCGCGCTCACCCGCGCCAGGTTCGCCGCCAGGGCGCGGACCGCGGCCGGCATGCGGGGCGAGGGGTGGCCGTACAGGCTGCCGTCCAGCACCAGCACCCTGCCCGCCCGCACCGCGGCCACCGCGCCCCAGCCCGCGCCGCGCTCCAGCGCGGGCGCGGCCGTCGTGTCCGACGCGAGCACCACGACCACGTCCGGATCGCGCTGGGCGACGGCCTCGAGGCTGACCGGCCCCGACCCTCCGCCGATGTCGTCGAAGATGTTGCGGCCGCCCGCCGCGGCGATGATCTCGGTGAGATAGCTGCCGCGCCCCACGGTGATCGGCGGGTCGCTCTGCACGTCCACGTACACCCGCACCGGGCGGGCCGGCGCGGGGCGGGTCGCCGCCGCGAGGGCCGCGGCGAACGCGTCGGCAAGCGAGTCGCCGGCCGCCGGCTCACCGGCCAACGTCGCGACCAGCCGCGCGTCGCGGGCGAGGTCGCGGGCCCGGTCGAGCCGCAGCACCGCGACCGGGATGCCGATTCGCGTCAGGCTGCCTAACGCCGCCCGGTCGGCCTCCGACGCATACAGCAGCACCAGGTCGGGCCGCCGCGCCGCCACGGCCTCGACGCTGGGCGCGATCCCGTTGCCGACGTCGGGCACGTCGCGCGCCGCGGGCGGGTAGTCGCACCAGGTGGTGCGCCCCACCAGCCGGCCGCCCAGCCCCAGCGCGAACACCAGCTCGGTGGACGCGGGCGCCAGCGAGACGATGCGGTGCGCCGGGCCGGCGAGCCGCACGGTCCGCCCCCAGTCGTCCACCACGCTGACGGGCGGCGCGCCGCGGCCGGACCCGCCCGCGTCACGACCCGGCGCGCACGCGCAGCACAGCGCGGCCACCAGACCGATGGAATGAAAGAGGAATGACGGCGAACGGCGCGGCGACGCCACACTGCCCTCCCGCGAGGGTGGTGCCGGAACAGGCCGCGAACGGCGAGGTCTCCTGGCTTCGGGTGCGTCGCCTCGCCTTCCCGGCCTTGCGGCCAGTGGCGTGAAGAGGCGCCGTGGGAGCTGGTGCTCCCGAACCCGTTACAGTGGCGGGGCCGCGCCGGACTTGCACCGGCTTCCGGAATCCCCGTTCGCGAATCGATTGTGACGACAAGATGGGTGCGGCGTCAGCGCCGCGCAACCCTCCGCGACGCGGCGTAGGCGGCGCCCACCGCGAGCAGCAGCGTCGCGCTGAGCACCGGAATCCACCAGAACGTGCGCACCGGATTGCTGAGCCGCGCCAGCGACACGGCCGGTTGCGCGCCGGCCGCGAGGTTCGACGCGACGAACCGCTGGAACACGCGGTCCTCGACCTGCAGCGGATCGCTGCGCTGCACCACGGCGAGCGCGCTGGTCAGGCTGTCCTCGGCCAGCACCTCCAACTGCGCGGTGGGCTGGTCGATCGGAATGACCAGCTGCGTCCGGCTGGCCGGCAGGTCGTACGTCACCGCGACCTGTTTCTCGCCCGGCGGGAACGGCGCCGCCACCAGCACCCATCCGCTGTCGAACCGCATCGACTCCGGGGACACGTCGCCTTCGCCGGCCGCGACGTTCGCGACGTGGTCCGGCAGGCGCATCCGCCAGGTCGTGGCGAGCGAATCGGAGCCGACGCGCGTGGTCTGCCCGTTGTTCTCGATCTGCGCGATGTCGAGCACGTGCCGCGAGCCGTCGGCCGCGGCGCGCGTGATCACGACGTGGCGCGTCCCCACGGCCAGCGGCTCCCCGCTGCTCGCCGTGTCGAAGACCATCAGGCTGATACTGTCGGAGCCGGCGCGGTCCGCCGAGTCGAAGGGCTGGGAGAAATAGCCGATGCCGGCCCAGCGCGCCGAGACGACGTAGACCGTGGCGCTCTCCGGCGCGGCGACGCGAAACCGGAACCGGCCCTGCGGGTCGGCCGGCGCCGAGTCGATCGGCCCCTGCCGCGCGGCGCCGACTTCGTGCGCCACGACCATGAGACCGCGCGCCGGCACGGTGTCACGGGCTTCGACATGGAGAATGCGGCCGGAGAGAATCAGCTGCTGCGCGGCGAGATGCGCGGGCACGCCGGTCCCCAGCAGCAGCGCCGCGACCGGCGCGGCGAGGCCCCGCGCGAGGGCCCGGGCGCCCCGCCGCAGGCGCGTCTGCCTACGGCGTGAACTTGCCAAAATCCTCGGGATCCAGGTTCTGGAGGTAGTTCTTGAGGGAATCGCTGTCGAGCGGGCCGCTGTCCGGCCCCGTGTCGACCGATTCGGTCGAGGGCGCGTCGAGCAGATCGGGGTGCGCGAAGATCGGCGCCTTGAGCCGCAGCGCGACCGCGATGCTGTCGCTGGGCCGCGCGTCCACCTGGATCACGCTCTCGTCGCGGTAAATGTGCAGCTCGGCGTAGTAGGTGTTCTCCTGCACCCGCGTGATGAGCACCTTGCGCAGCTCGCCGCCCAGCCCGACGATCACCTGCTTGAGCAGGTCGTGGGTCAGCGGGCGCGCGAACTTGATGCCCGCGATCTCCATGGCGATGGCGCTCGCTTCGGCCGGCCCGATCCAGATCGGCAGCACCCGCTGCCCGTTCAGCTCCTGTAGGATAACTACAGGAGTATTGTTGTTGCGGTCGAGCCCCAGGTGGGCGACGCGCACTTCGATCATGGCTCGCGCGGCCGCGTCAGGTGCCCAGGTCCCACGACGAGAGGTAATGCTGCTGCTGCGGCGTCAGCACGTCGATCTCCACGCCCATCGCCGCGAGCTTGAGCCGCGCGATTTCGCGGTCGATTTCCGCGGGGACGTTGTGCACGTCCTTGCCCAGCGCGCCGCCGCTGGCCAGCAGATACTCGGCGCCGAGAGCCTGGTTGGCGAACGACATGTCCATCACGCTCGCGGGGTGGCCTTCGGCCGCCGCCAGGTTGATGAGCCGGCCTTCGCCGAGGATGAACACCCGCTTGCCGCCGAGCCGGAACTCCTCGACGAACGGCCGCGCCGCCGTGGGGCCGGTCGCCGCCTTGCGCAGGCCCTTGAGGTCGATCTCGACGTCGAAGTGGCCGCTGTTGCACACGATGGCGCCGTCCTTCATGGCGCGCATGTGCTCCACCCGCACCACGTCCTCGTTGCCGGTCAGCGTCACGAACAGGTCGCCTAACGGCGCGGCCTTGGCCATCGGCATCACCAGGAAGCCGTCCATCCCGGCCTCGAGCGCCTTGACCGGGTCGATCTCGGTGACGATCACGTTCGCGCCCTGGCCGCGCAGCCGCATCGCCACGCCGCGGCCGCACCAGCCGTAGCCCGCCACCACGGCGGTCGAGCCGGCGAGCAGCATGTTGGTCGCGCGGACGATGCCGTCCACGGTGGACTGGCCCGTGCCGTAGCGGTTGTCGAACAGGTGCTTGGTCTGCGAGTTGTTGACCGCGATGACCGGGAACTGGAGCACGCCGTCCTTCGCCATCGCCTTCAGGCGGATCACGCCGGTGGTGGTCTCCTCGGTGGAGCCGACCATCCCGGCCACCAGCGCGTGGCGCGCCTCCTTGGACAGCCCCTCGACCCACGCGCGCACCGGCGGCGCGAGGTCGTCCAGCCGGTTGAGCGCGATCATGTGGAGCGAGCCGACGAGATCCGCGCCGTCGTCCATCGTGATGTCGGGCGCGTGGGCGAGCGCGGCCCTGATGTGCCCGTAGTAGCTGGTGTTGTCCTCGCCCTTGATCGCGTATACCGCGATGCCGTGGTGCTTGACGAGATGCGCCGCGATGTCGTCCTGCGTCGAGAGCGGATTGCTCGCGCACAGCACCACGTCGGCGCCGCCCGCCTGGAGCGTGATGGCGAGGTTCGCCGTCTCCGAGGTGACGTGCAGGCAGGCGCTGAGCTTGCGGCCCTTGAGCGGCCGCTCGGCGGCGAACCGCGCGCGGATCTGCCGCAGCACCGGCATCGACCGCTCCGCCCACTCGGTGCGGCGCCGGCCGTCCTCGGCGAGGTTCAGGTCCTTGACGTCGTAGTTCGCGGGCTTCGTCGCGACGGTCATCGCTGCTCCGGAATGGTTAGCGGCGCGCGCCGGCGGCGCCGGCGAGCCGGTGAGCGGTCTCGTGGAGCTCCGCCTTGCGGTCGGTGCGCTCCCAGGTGAAGCACTCCACTTCGCACGTCTTGCCCGCCGCGGTGGTCACGACCCGCCGCTCCGGCGCGCGGCCGAAGTGGCCGTACGCCGCGGTCAGCCGGTAGATCGGGTTGCGCAGCTCGAGCGCCTCGATGAGGCCCTTGGGCGACAGATCGAACTGCTCCTTCACCGCCTGCTCGATGAGCGCCTCGGGCAGCGTGCTGGTGCCGAAGGTCTGCACCAGAATCGACACCGGCTGCACCACGCCGATCGCGTAGGCGAGCTGCACCTCGCAGCGCCGCGCCAGGCCCGCCGCGACCACGTTCTTCGCCACCCACCGCGCCGCGTACGCGCCGGAGCGGTCCACTTTGGTCGGGTCCTTGCCGCTGAACGCCCCGCCGCCGTGCCGCGCGAAGCCGCCGTACGTGTCCACGATGATCTTGCGCCCGGTGAGGCCCGCGTCGCCCTGCGGCCCGCCGACCTCGAAGTTGCCGGTGGGGTTGATGTGATAAACCGGCTCGCCGCCCGCGATCCACTCGCCGAGCACCGGCTTGACGACGCGCGCGATCACGTCGCGCCGGATGTCGTCGTGGCTCATGCCGGGGTTGTGCTGGGTCGACACGACCACCGTGGTGACGCGCCGCGGCCGGTCGCCCTCGTATTCCACCGTGACCTGCGACTTGCCGTCGGGCCGCACCCACGCCAGCTCGCCGCTGCGCCGCACGTCGGCGAGCCGCTGCGTCAGCTTGTGGGCCAGCAGGATCGGCAGCGGCATCAGCTCCGGCGTCTCGTCGGTCGCGTAGCCGAACATCATGCCCTGGTCGCCCGCGCCGCCGGTGTCCACGCCCTGCGCGATGTCCGGCGACTGCTTGTCGATGGACGTCAGCACCGCGCACGTCTCCGCGCCGATGCCGTACTCGGCGTTGGTGTAGCCGATCGACTTGAGCGTGCCGCGCACGATGTCGGGGATGTGCACGTAGGTGCTGGTCGTGATTTCGCCGCCGACCAGCGCCATCCCGGTGGTGACGAACGTCTCGCACGCCACGCGCGCTCGGGGGTCGTCGGCGATGATCGCGTCCAGGACCGCATCGCTGATCTGGTCGGCGATCTTGTCGGGATGCCCTTCGGTGACCGACTCGGACGTGAAGAGCCAGCGGCGTTCGGCGCTCACAGGTACGCTCTGAGTTTCAAGGAATGGGCAAGGTAACCAGCGCGGAGAGGACCGGGCAACGTCCTACAGCGTCGGATCCACGAGCTTGAGGTCGATGAAGGCGCCGAGGCCCTCGCGCGCCAGGGCCGTGGCCTCGGTCGCCGTGGTTGCCGTGAGCAGCGCCGCGGCGCTCTCCCGGGCCCGCGCGGCGTCGAGCTTGCGCACCAGCCAGCGCACGACCGGCAGGCTCGGCGCCGCGACCGACAGCGATCGGTAGCCGAGCCCGAGCAGGCAGTAGGCGCCGAGCGGGTCGGACGCCATCCCGCCGCACACCGACACCTCGATGCCGCGCCGTTCACCCGCGCGGCGCACGCGATCGAGGCTGCGCAGCACCGCCGGGTGCAGGGTGTTGAAGCGGTCGGCGAGGCGGGCGTTGCCGCGGTCCACGGCCAGCGTGTACTGGGTCAGATCGTTGGTGCCCACCGACAGGAAGTCGGACACCGCGGCGAGCTCATCGGCGAGCACCACGGCCGCGGGCGTCTCGACCATCACGCCGATCGACAGGTGCTCGGCGACGGGGACGCCCGCGCCGCGCAGCGCCTGCGCTTCGGCGGCCACGATCTCGCGCGTCGCTTCCACCTCCTCGACGCCGGTGACCAGCGGAATCATGAGCCGGATGCGCGCGCCGGCGGCCGCGCGCAGCAGCGCGCGCACCTGCGGCCGGAACACCTCCGGCTGATCGAGGCACACGCGGATCGCGCGCCAGCCGAGAAACGGGTTGGCCTCCGCGCTGGTCTTGAACGCGGCCGGGAACTTGTCGCCGCCCAGGTCGTAGGTGCGGACCACGATGTCGTGGCCGTCGAACGCCCTCGCGATGCGCGTGAACAGCGCCACCTGCTCCTCTTCGGTGGGCATCGTGCCGCGGCCCACGACCAGGAACTCGGTGCGCATCAACCCGACGCCGTCGGCGCGGTACCGGACCGCGGTGTCGAGTTCCTCGGGCAGGTCGAGGTTGCAGCGCAGCGTCACGGCCACGCCGTCGGTGGTGACCGATGGGAGGTCCACCGCGGCCTCGAGGTCGGCGCCGAGTTGGCGGCGCCGGTGGTCGCGCGCGCGCGCCGCCTTCACGTCGGCCGGCTGGGGCTCGACCAGCAGGGTGCCCACCCACCCGTCGAGGATGACCTCCTGCCCGGACTCGACCTTGCTCAGCACGTCGGGCAGGCCGACCACCGCGGGAATGCCGATCGCGTGCGCGAGGATCGCGGCGTGCGACGTGCGGGTGCCCTGCTCGCACGCCACGGCGAGCACGGCGTCGCGGTCGAGCTGGACGGTGATGGACGGCGTGAGATCGCGGGCGACGAGGATCACGGGATGATCCGGGTCCGCCTGCTCGAGCACGTCGGGCTCTTCGCCGCCGGTCAACCGCGTGATGACGCGGATCTCGACGTCGGTGAGGTCGGCCAGGCGGTCGCGCAGCAGCGTGTTGCCCTGACTCATCCACAGCCCGCGCCACTCGAGCATCTTGAGCTCGAAGGCGCGCTCGGCCGTGAAGTGGTTGTCGCGGATCAACCGTTCGACGCCGGCGATGAGGTCGTGGTCGTCGAGGATGAGCAGCTGGGCGTCGAAGATCCGCGCCTCCTCGGGGCCGGCGCGCTCCTCGGCGCGCGCGCGCACGCCGAGCACGCGCTGCTTCGCGGCTTCCAGCGCCTCGCGCAGCCGCGCGATTTCGTGGTCCACCTGGCCCGGCGCGATGGCCGTCTCCGGGACCGGCGGCAGCTCCCACCGGACCACGAGCGCGGGGCCGATCGCGAGGCCGGGCGACACGGCGATGCCGCGAATGATCCGGTGCCTGGCCATCAGTCCTCCCCGAATCCCGCGCGCACCAGGGCCTCGAGCGCGTCGACCGCCGCCGCGGCATCGTCGCCTTCGGCGGTGATGACGACCTGGCTGCCCTGCTCCGCCGCGAGCATCATCATGCCCATGATGCTCTTGCCGTTGACCGACATGGTGTCCTTGCGCACCTGGATGGCGGACGCGTAGCGCGCCGCCACCTTGACGAACGCGGCCGCGGGCCGGGCGTGGAGGCCGAGCTGATTGACGATGGTCACGCCGCGCTCGATCAGGGCCACAGCCGCCCCGCGATCCACACCAGCGCCAGGACGCTCGCGGCCACCGCGCTGCCGCTGGCGCGCGGCGCGAGCAGCTTGATGAGGCCGGCAACGGCGCCCGCCGCGGCCACGCCGATCAGCACCGCCGCCGGCGGCGCGCCCGCCAGCTGCGCGCCGAGCTGCACCGGCAGCATCGCGCCCACGGTGAACGCGGCGATCGGCGCGGCCACCTGCCCCGCCCGCCGCAGCAGCGGCGCTCCGAGCGCCGACCCGACGTGCAGGCCCTGCGCCCAGCCCGCCGCGAGCGCCCAGACCCGGCACCCCACGTGCGCGGCGTTGTACAGCACCAGCAGCGCCACCACCGCCCAGCCGCGCAGGCCGAGCGCCGCGAGCAGCAGCCCGACGGCGACGCAGGCCGGCAGCCACGAGGCCCAGAACAGCCGGTCGCCCACGGAGCCCAACGGCCCGCACAGCGCGGCACGCAGCCGCTCGATCTTGGCCGGGTCCTCGCCGTCGAGCTCGGCCCGGGTGGCCGCGCCGATGGCCAGGCCCGCCAGGTACGGATGGGCGTTGAAGAAGCCGGTCTCGCGGGTGAGCGCGACGCGGTAGGGGCCGCCGCCAGGGCCGCCCGGCAGGTCGCGCAGCACCGGCTCGCCCGCCGCGCCGAAGCCGGTGCCCATCAGCGTCTCGTAGTTCCACGCCGCCTGGATGAAGAAGCAGCGGGCGAGCACGCGGCCGAACCGCGGCATGCGGCGCGGCGCGGCCGGCGCGCCCGGGGCGCCGGGGCGCGGGTCGGGCGCGGTCACCGGATCACCGCGACCAGCGTGCCGAGGGCGAGCCCGCCGGCGAACCACCACGCCGTGCGGCCGCGCCCGAACAGGCGGCTCGCGCTCCACAGCCCGACACCGACCGTGGCGCCCGCGATGGCGAGCCGGGCCAGGGCCTGCGGCGCCTGCCAGCCGCGCGTGAACCACACCGACACGTAGTCGCCGGCCGTGAGCGCGAAGGTGGCGAGGATGAACGCCCGCGCGGCGTCGCGCAGCAGCCCGTTGCGCTGGAGCGCCCGCAGCGCGGCCGGGTCCCCCGCCGCGACCGCCGCGTGCCGGGCGTGCAGATCGGCGCCGTTGGCCCGGCGCACCTGGTGCATGAGCCAGCCGCCGAACCACGCCACCACGATGGCCACCAGCAATACGGCCAGCCACCCCGCCGGGGAGGCGCTGGCGCGGCTCGCGCCGACCAGGGCGCCGGCGGCCGCGCCCGGCGGGCCCCAGTCGGGATAGCGCGCCGCGCCGACCGGCAGCGTCTCGAGCGCGAACAATTCGAGCAGCGCGCCGACCGCGAGGCCCGGCAGCGGCGCCCCGACGACCAGGCCGCCAAGAAACGCCGCCACCAGCGGGCGGGACAGCAGCGCCTGCGGCCCGCTCACCAGGTCCACGCCGCACACCGTGCCGACCGCGACGACGCCTAACGTTTCGAGGCCGGTCACCGCACCAGCTCCGCCAGCGGCACCTTGCGGCCGGTGGGCACGTCCTGCGCCGCCACCTCCACCCCGCGCTCGCCGAGCCGGGCCAGCGCCGCCGCTTCCTCGTCGCTGAGGTAGACGTAGCGCACCCGCTCGCGCCGCCCGTCGCGGAAATGGATGCCGCCCACGTTGACCGCGTCCACGCCGTGCGAGCCTTCGGCCAGGCGCGCCATCGCCGCGATGTCGCCGGTCAGCACGATGCCGCGGCGCGGATCGGCCTGCCAAGCGGCGAGCTGCGCGATCCCCTCGTCCACGCTGGCGAAGATCACCGTCACGTCGGCCGGCACTCCCATGCGATAGAGTTCCTGCTCCCAGTCGCTGGCGCGCACCTCGTCGTCCACCAGCACGATGAACCCGATTCCCAGCGATTGGCCCCACCCGACCACGACCTGGCCGTGGATCAGCCGGTCGTCGATGCGAAACAGCGCGATGCTCACCCCGCCGCCCGCCCCGGGGCGCCCGGCGCGGCAATCGCTCCGCGCCCCGTCGCGAGCGCGCGCTCGCGCGCCTCGGCCGGCGTCCCCGTGCGGTGGAAGGCGAAATCGAGCAGCATGGCGAGATTCACGCCGGTCACCACCGCCACCTCGGGATGGGACCGGGCGTAGGCCGCGGCGCCGAACGCGCACGAGCCGCCCGGCAGATCGGTGAAGATCACCGCGGGCCGCCCTGCGACCGCGCGCGCGAGGCGGTCCTCGATGGCGGCGCGGTCGCAGCCCGCGTTGGACACCGGCAGCAGACCCTCCGCCTCGCCGGTGATGGCGTTCACCGCCGCGACGAACGCGTTGGCGATGGCCTCGTGCGCCAGCACCACGCCCACCAGCGGCTGCTCACTCATAGTCTTCTTCCAGATACTCGCGGATCGCGCGCTGGCCCCGCATCCGCTCGATCAGCCGCTCGTTGAACTGGTGCGCCGAATCCACGCCGCTGTAGCGCAGCAGGTGGCGCATCGCGACGACTTCGGAGATCACCGTGATGTTCTTGCCGGGATTGAGCGGCACGACCACCCGCGGCAGCGACACGTCGAGGATGACCGTGGTCTGCTCGTCGAGGCCGGTGCGCTCGTAGGCCGCCGTGCTGTCCCAGTCGTCGAGCTGCACCACGACCTCGATCCGCTTCTGCTGGCGCACCGCGCGGATGCCGAACAGCGCGGCGATGTCGATCAGGCCGATGCCGCGGATCTCCATGAAGTGATGCGCGTGCTCGTGGCCGCGGCCGATCAGCACGTCGTGCCCCAGCCGGCGGATCAGCACCACGTCGTCGGCCACGAGCCGATGGCCGCGCTCGACCAGGTCGAGCACGCACTCGCTCTTGCCGATGCCCGAGCGCCCGATGAACAGCAACCCGACGCCGTACACGTCCGCGAGCGAACCGTGCAGCGTGGTTTCGGCGGCGAAGGCGTCCTCGAGGAACGGCTTGATGCGGTGATAGAACTCGGCCGTCTTGAGCGCCGTGCGGGCCACGCACACGGTGTGTTCGCGCGCCAGCGCGAGCAGCGCTTCGGGCACCGGCTGCCCCTTGGTGACGAACAGCACCGGGCAGCTGCACACGAACAGCGCGTGGAGCGCGGCATCGGCCCCCGCCCGGTCGAGCGAGGCGAGGTAGGTCATTTCCGTCTCGCCCAGCACCAGAATCCGCCCCGGCGCGATCCGGGCCGTGTACCCCGCCAGGGCGAGGCCGGGGCTCGACGCTTCCGCCGACGTGATGTCGCGGTCGAGGCCGACCTCGGCGGTCAGCACTTCGACCGCGAGCGCCTGCCCGCGCTGCTCGATCAGCTCCCGGACTTTCAGGTGCCGCTCCCGGTCATGCGCGGCCCGCCGCCGCGCGGCGGCGCGTGGTGACGGCCTTGTCGAGCTGGCGGCGCACCTTGCCCGCCGCGCGGTCGAGCGCGGTCCGCGGGTCGGGCCCGTCGGCGCGCGCCACGATCGGCTCGCCGCGCGAGGGCTTCAGGATGATCTCCGCCTCCGCGCGCTGGTGGTCGAAATCGAACGTGATGTGGCCGTGCGTGGGCCGGATGGCGAGCTTGCCGAGCCGCTCCAGCACCGTGATCGCCCGGGTGCGCAGCGCCTCCGGCACCTCGCCGTGACGCGTCGTGATATGCATGTCCATCGCTAGTCTCCCGGCCGCCACGCCGCGCGGGCGGCCTCCAGGTGCGATGCGGTTTCGTCGGCGGTCCGCTCCCAGCTCAAGCTCTCCGCGAAGCGCCGCGCGCCCGCGCCGAGCCGGGCGCGGAGCGATTCGTCCGCCGCGATCCTGACCAGTGCCGCCGCCAGCGCGGCGGCGTCGCCGGTCGCCACCAGATACCCCGTCACGCCGTCGCGCACCGACTCCCGCAACGCCGAGTTGTCCGCCGCGACAGCCGGCGTGCCGCAGCCCGCCGCTTCCAGATTGGTAATGCCCCAGCCCTCTTTGAGGGAGGGGAGCACCACCGCCCAGGCCTCCCGGTACAGCGCCGTCTTCCGCTCCTCGCTCACGAAGCCCAGGAACTCCACCGCGTCTGTGGTACCCGTCTGCGCCGCGATCCGCGCCAAGCGCGCGGCATCCTCGCCCGTACCGGCGATCAGCAGCCGCGCGTCCGGCCGCTCGCGGCGCACCAGCGCCAGCGCGCGGATGGCCACGTCCACCTGCTTATAACGCTTGAGGCGCCCGACGTACAGGAACGTCGGCGCGGCCGCCCGCGCCACGGCCGGATCCGGCGTGAATCGCGCCGTGTCCACACCCGGATAGATCACGCGGACCCGCTCGGCGGCGAACCCCCGCGCCACCAGGTCGTCGCGGGTGCTCGTGCTGATCGCGTGCACCCACGCGCGCCGGTACACCCGCGCCATCGGCCGCTCGGCGGCCCACACCAGCGCCGCCACGGGCGCCGGAAGCTCGCGGAACGCGGTCGTGCCGAACAGGTGCGGCACCAGCAGCGCGAACGGGCCACGCCAGACCATCGGCAGATTCAGCGGGACCTTGTTCACGTCCTCGACCACCACGTCGGGCGCCAGTCGCGCCGCCCAGCGCCGGAACGCCGGCCGGCCCGCCGCCGCGAACCCGTAGCGGCTGCCGACCCGGTGCACCTGGATGCCGTCGAGCACCGCGTCCCTCGGCGCGCCGCGCCAGCCGCTGGCCAGCAGGTGCACCTCGTGCCCCCGCGCCGCCAGCCGGCCGAAGATCTCGTGCAGATGGACCTCCGCGCCGCCGGCCCGCGGGTTGCCCCGGTCCTGCCAGTTGACCACCAGCAGCCTCACAGCCGGCCCAGCTCGCGCGCCGCGCGGTCGAGCACGCCGTTGACGAACGCGGGCGACTTGACGCCGCCGAACCAGCGCGCGAGCCGCACCGCCTCGTCGAGCACCACCCGGGGCGGCGTGGCGCCGTCCGCCAGCTCGAGCACGCCGAGGCGGAGAATGATCCGGTCCACCGCCGCCATTCGCGCGACCCGCCACCGCTCCGCCGCGCGGGCGATGTGCGCGTCGAGCTCGGCGCGCCGTCGCACCACGTCGTCGGCCAGGGCCAGCGCGCGCTCCTGCACCGAGGGCCGCACGCCCGAGAGCTGCAGCACGCCGTGGTACGCCGCTTCACGCGAGGGCCCCGCCGCTGCGCCGGCCGCCGCCCCCTCGCCGTCCTGCATCTCGCGCGCGTACAGCAGCTGCAGCGCCAGGGCGCGGGCCCGGGTCTCAGCGCGAATCGACATCGCGCGGCAGCCCGGCGATCGTTCGCGCCGCGCCTAACGCCGCGGCCATCGCCTCGTAGCCCTTGTTGCCGGCCGCCCCGCCCGCCCGCGCGAGCGCCTGCTCGAGCGTGTCGCAGGTCAGCACGCCGAACCCCACCGGCACGCCGAACCGCACCACCAGGTCCATCAGCCCGCGCGCCGCCTCGCCCGCCACGTACTCGAAGTGCGGCGTCTCGCCGCGCACCACCGCGCCCAGCGCCGCGACCGCCGCATAGCCGCCGCGCGCGCAGAACGGGCGCGCCAGCGCCGGGAGCTCCCAGGCGCCCGCCGCCCACACGACGTCCACCCGCGCGGCCGCGACGCCGTGCTCGGCGAGACACGCGCGCGCCCCTTCGAGGAGACGGGTCGTCACCGCCTCGTGATAGCGGCTGACCACGATGGCCACGCGGCCGGGAACCGCCGCGGCGGGCACGGGGCTAGTGGGCGAGGAGATGGCCGAGCTTGTCGCGCTTGACGTCGAGATAGCCGGCGTTCTCGTCGGTGCGCGGCGGGATGATCGGCACCCGCTCGAGCAGCGTGAGGCCGTAGCCTTCGAGGCCCACCAGCTTGCGCGGGTTGTTGGTGAGGATGCGGATCGACGTGAGGCCGAGGTCCAGCAGGATCTGCGCCCCGATGCCGTAGTTCCGGAGGTCGGCGCCGAAGCCGAGCTTCTCGTTCGCCTCGACGGTGTCGTGGCCGGCGTCCTGCAGCTCGTACGCCCGGATCTTGTTGAGCAGGCCGATGCCCCGGCCCTCCTGGTCGAGGTAGACCACCACACCGTGCCCATCGTCGGCGATGGTCTGCATCGCGCTCATCAGCTGCCAGCCGCAGTCGCAGCGCTGCGAGTGGAACACGTCGCCCGTCAGGCACCGCGAGTGCATCCGCACCAGCACCCCGGCGCGCCCGGCCACATCGCCCTTGACCAGCGCGACGTGCTCGGCGTTGTCCACGTCGTTGCGGTAGCCGACGACCCGCCACTCGCCGAACGCGGTGGGGAGCCGCGCGTCGGCCTCGCGATGCACCAGCCGCTCGTGCTTGAGCCGGTGCGCCACGATCTGCGCGACGCTGATGAGCGTCAACCCGTGCTCGCGCGCGAACGCCTCGAGCTCCGGCCGCCGCGCCATCGAGCCGTCGGCGCTGAGGATTTCACAGATGACGCCCGCCGGCGCGAGCCCCGCGAGGCGCGCCAGGTCCACGCTCGCCTCGGTCTGTCCCACGCGCTGGAGCACGCCGCCGGGCCGCGCCATCAGGGGGAACACGTGCCCGGGCCGGCGCAGGTCGGCGGGCGTCGTGGCCGGGTTGATCGCGACGCGGACGGTGGCGGCGCGGTCCGACGCGCTGATGCCGGTCGTCACGCCGAATCGCGCCGTGGCGTCGACGCTCACGGTGAAGGCCGTGTGGTGCGCCTCGGTATTGACCTCGACCATCTGCGGCAGCTCGAGCGCGCGGCACCGGTCGGGCGTGAGCGCGAGACAAATGAGGCCGCGTCCGTGCGTCGCCATGAAGTTGACGAGGTCGGGCGTGATCTGTTCGGCCGCGCACACCAGGTCGCCCTCGTTCTCGCGCGACTCGTCGTCGGCCACGATGACGAGCTTGCCCGACTGGATGTCCTGGATCGCCTGCTCGACCGTCCCGAAAGGCATCTATCGCTCCACGCGCCGGCCGCGGCCGCCGGACGCACGATACGGTTGTGTCAGCTCGGCCACCATCTTGCCGATCAAGTCCGCCTCCAAATGTACCCGGCTGCCTACCCCCGCTCTACCCAGCGTGGTCACGGCGCGCGTATGCGGGACCACCGCGATCCGAATCAGCCCGCGGCGCGGGACGCTCGCGATCGTGAAGCTCACACCGTCCACGGCGATCGACCCGCGCGGCACGCATATCCGAGCCACGTCCGCGGGTACCCGGAGCGTCAGCTCGACCGAACCCTCGCGCGGCACCGCGCGCGTCACCGCGCCGACGCCGTCCACGTGCCCCGCCACCAGGTGGCCGCCCATGCGGTCGCCCGCCCGGAGCGCCCGCTCCAGGTTGACCCGCCGGCCGGCCCGATAGTCGGCC
>Ga0335085_10004250_pt1 | contig 23922 bp, 22 predicted proteins | sample Lox_Sample_45_FD_206712 | JGI IMG/M metagenome (GOLD analysis project Ga0335085, IMG submission 206712) | Soil microbial communities from Loxahatchee National Wildlife Refuge, Florida, United States - Lox_Sample_4.5 | ecosystem: Environmental > Terrestrial > Soil > Wetlands | place: USA...
ATGTAGTCCGCCCCCAAATCGCGAGCAGCCTGAAGGACCGCATCCCCGCCATCTAGTTGAACCATGCGCCCCAACTCCTAGCTCTTAGAGACGTGTTACCCGCGGGGAGAGGAAGTGCGGGGCGATGGGGGTATCTAAGCGCGCCTTCTGGCCGTCCCAATCGCTTTTCATTGGGCCGGCCAGACGAGCGCGCGTGATACCCCTCGCCCCTCGCGACCCTCACCACCACAGCTACCTCAGCCACAGAAGACCGTGGTTTGACTTGAAACAGCTGTCGCGCCTACGCGTCAACCGGAACAGGCCAGCCAAGGCAGTCAGAGATCCCGCGGCCCATGATCCAGTCCAGCTCCTCCGCCGAGAACGGGAAGTGCTTCGTGAACTGCTCGATCGCGTCGGTGTAGGTGATCCCGTGCTCAAGCAGCCGCGTCAGGTCGGTGCCGAAGAAGCAGCGCTCCGGCCCCATCTTGTCCACCATCTCGCGCACGTACTTGGCGATGTTCAGGTTCGGGAACGGCTGCGTGGAGTAGCCGGGGATCGCCGACACCTTCACGTAGATGTTCGGGTGCGTGTGCAGGTCGGCGGTCTCCGACACCCAGTAGCCGATCGCGTCGTCGACGCAGCGGGCCATGATGCCCATGTGGTCGATGATGATCTTCAGGCCGGGGTGCCGGTCGGCGATCTGGCCGAGCTCCGCCTTCCAGATCGGCGCGTGCACCATGGTGACCAGGCCGAGTTCCTCGGCCAGCGGCCAGTACCAGTCGTTGGTGCCGTCGATCATCCAGTTGCGGTCCTGCGGCCGGTGGAACGTCAGCCGGGTGCCCTTGACGTGCGGGTTCCGCGCGAACTCGCGCATCAGCGCCTCGCCTTCGACCGGCTTGTTCTGCGGGACGCGGGCCATGATGCCGAAGCGGCCCGGGTGTGCCTCGCAGGCCTCGAGGGCGTAGTCGATGCGGTCGCCCTCCCAGGACGGCGGGACGATGAGCACCCGGTCGACGCCTGCCTCGTCCATCAGGTCGATGCACTCCTGGTAGGTGAAGGCGGCCTCGCGGTGCCCGTTGAGCCGCATCCGCTCGCGAGCGCCGGGGATCCAGGGGCGGTCCGGGGTCTCTTCTTTCCAGATGTGGACCTGGGTGTCGACAATGAACACGGAGGGGTTACCTTTCTTCGTTGCTGAGCGGAAGCTTGAGTTCGGCGATGATGTGCTCGGCAATCGCCATCGAGGCCGTCGCCGCCGGCGATGGCGCGTTGCGGATCGAGGTGACCGGGCCCGTCTGGCTGATCCGGAAGTCGTCGACGAGCCCGCCGTCGGAGTCGACGGCCTGGGCGCGCACCCCCGCGGGGGCGCTCGTCACGTCGGCGAGGGTGATCCACGGCAGGTACGTCCTGGCCTCGGCGAGGTAGGCGCGCCTGATGAAGGACCCGCGGTACTCGCGCACGCCGGTCATCCAGTGCTTGCGTGCCAGCCGCCAGAACGCGCCCGACCTGCCGAGCCTGGCGAGGTCGGCCAGGCTGATGTCGGTGCGCCGGTAGCCCTCGCGGGCCATGGCGAGCACCGCGTTGGGCCCGAGGTCGGCGGTGCCGTCGACACGCGGCGTCAGGTGGACGCCGAGGAACGGGTACCTGGGGTCGGGCACCGGGTAGATCATCCGCTTGACCTGGGTGGCAGCCTTCGGCGTGAGCCGCAGGTACTCGCCGCGGAACGGGACGATCTCCGGTGACCTGGTGTCCCCGATGCTCGCGGCGAGCAGGTCGGCCTGCAGGCCGGCGCAGATGATCAGCCTGGCGAAGGTGAAGGAACGGCCGGGTGTCTCCACCTCGACAGTGCTGTCTTCCCTTCCCCGCCCGATCCCGCCCGCGACACGCAGCCCGGTCACCGGGGTGCCGAGCAGCACCTGGCCGCCCGCCGCGGTCAGGTCGGATGCGAAGGACCGCGCGATCGCCGGGTAGTCGACGATGGCCGTGGAGGGGGAGAGCAGCGCGGCGACGCCGGCCACGCCGGGCTCGAACTCGCGCAGTTCCGCGGTGTCCAGCCAGCGCAGGCCGGGCACCTGGTTGATCGTGGAGCGCCGCTCGAGCTCGCGGAGCTTGACCGTCTCGCCCTCGTCGCGTGCGACGACGAGCTTGCCGAGTTCGGAGTAGACCAGGCTCTTTTCCGCGCAGTACGCCTTCAGCAGGTCCACGCCGCGCCTGGTCATCCGCGCCTTGGCGGAGCCCGGCGCGTAGTAGATGCCGGCGTGCACGACGCCGGAGTTGTGCCCGGTCTGGTGCTGTGCGACCGCGGTCTCCTTCTCGAAGACCGTGACCGGCACGCCGGAGGCCGCGAGCTGGCGCGCGACCGCGAGGCCGACGATGCCGGCCCCGATGATGCCCACTGTGTCCGTCATGACTATGAGAACCTGACGGCGGCCGTCTTGATCCTGGTGTAGAAGCGGATTCCAGGGGCGCCCTGCTCCTTGAACGCGGAACCGGAGTCGCGGAAGCCGCCGAACGGGTGATGCACGTCCCAGCCGGCGGTCGGCAGGTTCACCGAGACTTGCCCGGTCTCCGATAGCTCGATGAACCGGTTGGCGGCGGTGAGGCTGGTGGTGAACACGGCGGCGGACAGGCCGTAGTCGGTGTCGTTGGCGAGCCGCACCGCGTCGTCGAATCCGGTGGCCGTGGTGATGGCGAGCACCGGGCCGAAGACCTCCTCACGCCACAGCGACTGCTCCGTCGTCACGCCGATCAGGGTGGGCTCGACGTAGCAGCCGTGGGCGAGGGCGTCACCGCCGGGGCGGCCGCCGCCGGCGATTATCTCGGCGCCTTCCTTCCTTGCCCGGTCGATGTGCTCGAGCACGCCGTCCCGGTGCGCGGCGTAGCTGAGCGGGCCCATGGTGGTGGCGGCGTCGAGGCCGGGTCCGACCACGATCGAGGCCACCTGGTCACGCAGCTTCGCGGTCAGCTCCGCGGCGACGGAGGCGTCCACGATCAGCCGGCTGGTGGCGGTGCAGCGCTGGCCCGCCTGGGCGAACGCGGCGTTGGCGACGGTGGCGGCGGCCATGTCGAGGTCGGCGTCGGCGAGCACCACGGACACGTTCTTCCCGCCGAGTTCGGCCTGCAGGCGGACGTTCCTGTCGGCGAGCACCCGGCGCAGGTGGGCGCCGACCTCGTTGGATCCGGTGAACGTCACCGCGTCGGGGGAGGCGAGCAGCGCTGCTGAGATCTCGCTGTTGCGGCCGGTGATGACCTGGACCACGCCGTCGGGCAGGCCGGCCTCGGTGAGCAGCCGGGCCAACCAGAGCGCGATGCCGGGGGTCTGTGAGGCGGCCTTGAGCACCACCGCGTTGCCCGCGATGAGCGCGGGCCCGAGCTTGCGGGCGGGGGTGATCAGCGGGTCGTTCCACGGGCAGATGGCGAGCACCACGCCGACCGGCTCCACGCGTACCTGGGTCGAGGTGCCCGGGCGGGCGTCGGCGAGCAGTTCGCCCCACGGCTGGCGTGCGAAGGAGGCGTAGTAGTCGAGGAAGTCGGCGGTCTTGGTGACCTCGACCCGTGCCTCGGCGAGGGTCTTGCCGTTCTCCCGCACCACGACGACGGCGCCCTCGTCGGTCCGCTCCCTGATCAGGCGGGCGGCACGGGACATCACCGCCGCCCGGTCGAGCGGGTTGACCCGCCGCCACGCCTCGAACGCGGCCCGGGCGCTTGCGTGGGCAGCGGCTACCTCGGTCGCGGTCATCGCGGGCACTTCCGCGACGACGGAACGCACGTCGGCCGGGTCCCTAACTTCCAGCATCGAGCCTCAGCTTCCCCATCAATCCCATCGAGTACATATCCTCATCAAACGCCCCACCCGTGGCGACGGTCAGGCGCCGTCCCCGCACCGGGGGAGCGCCAGTCTCGTTGAGGCGGCGCTGGTCATCCTAGGAAGCGCTGAGGCTCAGGTCAGCAGCCCGCGGCGCAACCTTAGATGTACGCCGTGCTCATTCCGCCGGCCCGCAGGAAGTCGGCAGAATTCCGGGCAGTCTGCACGAGAGGTTGAGATGGAATTCGTGGTCATCGCCCAGTACCGGGCCCGCGACGGCGAAGCGCGGCGTGTCGCCGAGGCACTGGCGGAGATGGTGGCGCCCACCAGGGCAGAGCCGGGAAACCTGGAGTACCAGGTCTTCCGCGACCCCAATGACCCGTCGCTGTTCGTGCTCTTCGAGCGTTACGCGGACGCGGACGCGTTCGACGCGCACCGCGCGACCCCGCATTTCGGCACCTGGCTGGCCGGAGTGGTGCTGCCCGCACTGGACGACCGGATCCGGCTCGACCTGGTTCCGCTGGGTGACTATCAGCCCTGACCGCGTCGCGCAGTACCTCAGCGCGCGGATGGCGAAGCCTTAGCGTTCGTCCCGCGACGTGAGTAACGGAGTAGAAAACAAACGTTCACGCACCTGACGTGATCGGTGGGATGGAGGAACCAAAAGCAATGACGCATAAATGGAAGCGCTGGCTGGCGCCGGGCGCGGCGGTCACCGCCGCGGCCGTGCTGGCCGCCTGCAGCTCGAGCAGCACGACCTCAAGCTCGAGTGCCCCGGCCACGAGCAGTTCCCCCGCTGCCAGCTCGTCGGCGTCGGCCTCAGCGTCGAGCTCGACCGACGCCGGGCTGGCCAAGGCCCAGCAGATGGTCAGCCAGCTCGAGGCGACCACGAGCAGCTACCCCGTTCCGACGGCGAGCATCTCCGGCGTGTCTGCCCTCAAGGGCAAGACCGTCTACTACATCCCGCTCGTCCAGTTCATCCCCGGCTTCGTGGTGACCGCGGCCACCATGAAGGTCGCGCTCGCCAAGGTGGGCATGAACCTCCAGGTCTGCAACGGCCAGGGCCAGCCGAGCGCTATCGCGTCCTGCGTGCAGCAGGCCACGGGCGCGGGCGCCGCCGGGATCATCACCGACGCGATTCCCTACGGCATGGCGCAGAACGCGCTTGACGCGGCCAAGTCCAAGGGCATCCCGATCATCATCACCGACCAGTACCCGCCGGCTGGCAACAAGAACACCGACGCGGTGACCTACGTGCCCGGCGTCGTCGACCAGCCCAGCCAGATCGCCTGGTGGATGATCGCCGACTCGCAGGGCAAAGCCAACGCGATCCTCGCCCAGGAGTCCGACTCGCCGTCGTCCATCGCGTACGTGCAGAACTCGCTGTCGATTTACAAGGCCAACTGCCCGGGCTGCACGATCACGGTGAAGAACATCACCGCCACGACGAACTCGCAGCTCGCCTCGGACACCAGCGCCAACCTGCTGTCCACCCCGAACGCGACCTACTACTACACCGAGTTCGAGGACAGCCTCGACCCGACGGTCCAGGGCATCCAGACGTCCGGCAAGTCCGACATCGCGCTGTCGGTCGCCGGCGGCTCGGTTGACGGCCTCGGCCGGCTCAAGAGCGGCAGCATGGTCAAGGCCGTGGTTGCGGTCGACCAGGCGTACGCCGGGTGGGCGCTAACCGACGAGATCCTGCGGATGGCGACCAAGGCCGCGCCGGTGGCCGAGCCGTTCCCGTCGCGCCTGTTCACCGCCCAGAACATCGGGAGCATTCAGGTGACGACCGCGGCCCAGGCCTCGGGAGTGTGGTTCGGCGACAACTCCTACCAGGCTGACTTCGCGAAGCTCTGGGGAGTCTGATTTATCCTGTGCGCCCGGTGGCGATTTCCGCCACCGGGCGCACAGCCTTAGCAGGAACCGCTGAACCAGGAAGGGATTTCTCGTGAGCGTCTCGCACGCCGAAGCGGCGCAGACCGAGCGCCGCCTGGAGGTGGCTCACGTGTCGAAGACCTTCGGGCCGGCACGGGTGCTCCGTGACATCGGGCTGCACATCGAGCCCGGCGAGTTGCACGGACTCGTCGGCCAGAACGGCTGCGGCAAGTCGACCCTGGTCAAGATCCTGACCGGGATCTACACACCCGACCCGGGCGGCGCCATCGCGGTGGACGGCAGGCCGCTCTCGCTGCCGGTCCGGCCGCTCGACGCGCGTGCCGCGGGGCTGTCCGTGGTGCACCAGAACCTGGGCCTCGTCGACGACCGGACGGTCTGGGAGAACGTGCGGCTCGGCCGGTTTCGCGCCGCGGGCCGGTTCTCCCGCCGCATCGACGGCCGGGCGGAACGCGAGGCGGTTGAGGCGGTGTTCGACAGGCTCGGCGCGCGGGTCGACGTGAACGAGCGGGTGGGCGAACTGTCCGCGGAGGACCGGGCGGCGGTCGCGATCGCCCGCGCGATGCAGGACCATCAGCCGGGCGGCGGGCTGATCATCTTCGACGAGTCAACCAGGGCGATGGGCAAGGAGGCCCGCGGCCGGTTCTTCGGCCTCGTCCGGTCGGTGATCGACGGCGGCGCCTCGGTGCTGATGATCTCGCATCAGCTCGAGGAGGTCGTCGAGGTGACCGACCGGGTCACCGTGCTGCGCGACGGTCAGGTGGTGGAGACCGGCATCCCGACCAAGGAAATCGACGAGGCCGGGCTCACCAGGCTGATGCTCGGGCGGCACCTGGTCACCCACGACCGGGTCGACAGCCACGCGAGGGACGAGCCGGCCGCCCAGGTGCGGAACCTGGCGGTCCGGTCCGTCCGCGGTCTCGACATCGACATGAAGAAGGGCGAGATCGTCGGGCTGACCGGGCTTGTCGGCTCGGGCGCGGTCGCGGTCGCGGAGGCGATCGGCGGCGCCCGCCAGGCACGGGCCGGCGAGCTGACCGTCAACGGCAGGAAGCTCAGCCTGAAGCCGAGGCGGGACTCGACAAGTGAGTTCATCGCCGCGGGCATCGCGTTTGTCGCCGAGCGCCGCCTCGAGCAGGGGCTGGCCGCCGAGCTGTCGGTGAGCCAGAACCTGACCCTGCCGCGGGTGCGCGCCCGGGGCAGCCGGATGCGGATCGGCGGCGGCTGGCAGGCCGAGGAGACGGCCGCCATGATCAAGAAGCTGGACATCAAGCCGCCGGACCCGGACAAGGCGGTCGGCACCATGTCCGGCGGCAACCAGCAGAAGGTGCTGCTCGGCAAGTGGCTGGCAGGCAAGCCGGACCTGCTCGTGCTGCACGAGCCCACCCAGGCGGTGGACGTCGGCGCCAGGCACGACATCATCGAGGCGATCCGCGAAGCCGCGCGGGACGGCTGCGGCGTGCTCATCTCCTCGGTCGACGCCGCTGACCTCGCCGTGCTCTGCGACCGGGTGCTCGTCTTCCGTGACGGCGCGGTCGTCGCCGAGCTGACCGGCGAGCTGACCCAGGACGACATCATTCACGCGACCTTCGCATCACCAGACTCGAGAGGGCCAGACTTTGAAAGGACAGTCCGCTGATGGACACCGTCCGGCATGAAGCGCATGACGTGGCGGTGGCCACTCCCGGCGGCAAGAACACACGCCGGCGGCCCGCACCGCTGACCCAGGTACCGTCGCGGTACGCGGTCCTCGTCGTCTGGGCGGCGATGGTCGCGGTGTACTGCCTCACCGAGTCCAGCCTGTTCCCGCACACCGGTACCTTCCAGACAATCTTCGGCTCGCAGCAGCCGCTCGTCTTCATGACGATGGCGCTGATGTGCACGATCGTGGTCGGCGAGTTCGTCGACCTGTCGGTGCCCGCGGTGTTCGGCTTCGGCGCGACCATTCTCCCGGTGCTCGTGGTCAACCACGGCTGGAACGTCTGGCCGGCGGCGATCGTGGCCTTCGCCGCCTGCATCGCGGTCGGGGCGCTCAACGGGTTCCTCGTGGTGAAGCTGGGCGTCAACACGATCGTGGTGACGCTGGGCATGTCGACGCTGCTCGAGGGCATCTCGCTGTGGATGTCCGACCTGAACACGATCAGCGGCCTGCCGTCCGGGTTCCAGAAGCTCGCCCTGTTCGACATCGGCGGGCTGCCCATCTCCTTCTACTACGGCGTCATCCTGGTGCTCGGCTTCGGCTACCTGCTGGCCTTCACCCCGCTCGGCAGGCACATGCGGTTCGTCGGCGCGAGCCGCGAGGTGAGCCGGCTGTCCGGGGTCCGGGTCGACCGGATCAGGTTCGGCTCGTTCGTGTTCGCCGGGCTGCTCTCCGGCCTCGGGTCGATCATCGCGGTGGCTGCGATCGGCGGCTACAACGCGACCACCTCCGACAGCTACCTGCTGCCGGTATTCGCCGCGGTCTTCCTGAGCACCGCGATCTTCGAGCCCGGCCGGTTCAACCCGCTCGGCACGCTGGTCGGCATCTACTTCCTCGAGACGGGCATACTCGGACTCCAGCTGCTCGGCCTGCAGAGCTGGGTCTCCCAGGTCTTCTACGGCGGCATCCTGGTGATCGCGGTGACGATCTCCACCCTGCTGCACCGCCGCACAAGCTAGCACGGAACCGCAACGGCCGGTCCCTCGTCGACCGTTGCGGTTTCCGAAAGCTTATGGTTCGTTCATTGGCCATGTAGATATATGGCCATTTGTGTGGCGCTCTACAAGAATTCCACCACGTTCCTTTGATTTATCTATGATCATCGAATAGGTGGAATGAACAACGATGTTCCCGCGTGTCCGTTTGTTGCCTGCCATCACCGCTGTCGCCCTCGTCCTCTCCATCGCCGGCTGTTCCCCGGGTCACGGGCGTGCCGCGGTGGAGAAGACGGACATCACGGTGGCCGACTTCCCGTCCATCGACTCGGCCGGGCTGTACATCGCCGAGATGGAGGGCCTGTTCGCGGCGCAGGGGCTGAACGTCAAGATCGTTGAGGACTTCAAGGGCAGCCAGGACACGGTCGACGGCATTGAGAAAGGCACATCCGACATCTCGAGCGCCGACTACGTCACCTATCTCGACAACGAGATCAAGTATGGCAAGCGGTTGCGCATCATTGCCGAGGCGTCGATTCTGCAGCCGAATCAGCTTGCCCTGCTTTCCTCCCCCAAGTCGAAGATCAAGTCGCTCGCGCAGCTGAAGGGCAAGACGCTGTCCGTCGCCGCGCCTGGCGACATCGGCACGCTGCTCGTCGACTCGCTGCTCGCGGACAACGACATCTCGTCTGGCGACGTCAATCTCAAGCCGGGCGTGCCGCTCCCCGCGGCGCCCCAGCTCCTCAGCAAGGGCGCGGTCGCGGCCGCCCCGGTCCCCGAGCCTTTCGTCAGCGAGGGCGAGGAGACCTACGGGCTGCAGGAGGTCGCCGACCTGGACCAGGGCGGGACCGCGAACTTCCCCATCCAGGGGTTCGTCGTGACCGAGGCCTGGGCGGCCAAGTACCCCAACACGCTGCGTGCCTTCGTGGCGGCGCTGACCGAGGGGCAGCAGATCGCCGACACCGACCGCGGCGCCGTCGAGAAGGCCACGGAGAAGTTCCTCAACGTGAGCCCGCTGACCGCTGCGGTCATGGCGCTGCCGGAATTCCCGCTCAGCGTCGACCCGCTGCGCATCCAGCGCGTGCTCAGCGCCATGATCCAGTTCCACTTCCTGCCGGCCAAGGACGCCAAATTCGACCTGACCCCGATGACCGGCTGACCAATCTCGGGCGCCTTTTTGTTGACAATTTTTGTTAACAATCTTCGAATTATATTTAATGACTCTGAGTAATCTCAGCTACGAACCGCCGCGTGCGCCCGGCTCCACCTCGACGAACGTCTTGGCGTAGCCGAAGTGCATGTCATGCGTGCGGGCCGAGAGCACCCTCGCGTAGGGGCGGCACCGGTCCTTGCGCGCGCCGGCGCCGGGACAGACGAGGTACGTCGACGGTCGTCGGTGAGCACGCTGACGTGACCGAACATCCCGACGAGCCGGTGATCCGCGAGTATCCGCGTCGCCGCGGCCAGCTCGCTGCGCAGCGCTAGATAGTCATCGAGCACGGCGGATCAGATCTCGTTTCCCCAGTAGTACCGCGCCACCATCTCGACGAGCTGGAGCTTGGCCTGCTGTTCCGCCGCGGTCATCGAGGGCTGCTCCGCGACCTGGGCGAAGCCGCCGTTGGTGGCGACGGCGACGTCCGCGTCGCCGCGCTCGTCCAGGATGGGGTCGAGGCGGTCGAGCAGGTGTTCCACGACTTCCGCCGCCGGATTGGCGACGTCGATCACGCCGAGGCTGACCACGATGCCCGGCTTGACAAGCGAGACGGGGAACCGGGCCGCGGGGTCGTCCGGGTAGTCGACGCTGAGCCGCGGGAACGGCGTCTCGTCGAGCAGCGCGGCGACCGCCGTGGCGTCATACCCGGAGCCGGTGAGCGGCAACGGCCCGGCGTCGGTCAGGTCGAGCCCGACCCGGAAGTCGGCGTGCGCCTCGAGGCCGTCGAACACGGCGCGGTCCGCCTCGATCAGCGCCGCGAGTGCCGCGGGCACGTCGATGCCTGCGGCAGCCGCGGCGGCCCGGCCCTCGACGGTCAGCAGCGGCACGTACAGCGGGTTCTCCAGCGGCACGAACAGCACGCCGTCGGAAGCGAGTGCCGCGACCTCCGCGCGCAGGATGGCCGCGAGCGCCTGGCCCGCCGCCCGCACCGCGTCGATGTCCGCCGCCGACGCGAGCGCGGACCCGGCCGCGGCCAGGTAGCCGGGCGACGGCAGGGTGACGAACACGTTGCGGTCCACGGTGGCGAGCACCGGGGCCGCCTCGGCCTTGGCCAGCCGGCCGGAGGCGGCGAGCAGGGCGGCGTCGGGCACCGCACGAACCCGTTCCGCGGAAATACCGGCGAGTTCCGTGAGCGGCGCCGGGCCGGCAGCCGGCGCGAACCCGGCCACCTGGTCGTGCACCACCGATTCGAAGTAGCTCCGCCGGTACTGCCCGTCGGAGCAGGCGGACAGCGTCAGCCGCCGCAGCGCGTGCGCCAGCGTGACGACCGCCTCGTCCCGTGCCGTCTCAAGCGCCGCGCCCGTCAGCGACGACGACGCCGCGAGCAGCGACGCCGGCCTGACCAGGGACCCGTGGTGGTCGATGTGATATCCGAAGTCGTCAGCCATCAAAGCCTCCGTAAAGAACGTAAAGAAAAGGTCATCAGTGCGGGCGTCGTGAGGCTGCCCATTCGGGGAAGTCGAGGTCGAAGCCGGCCGCCCGCAGCACGTCCTCGCAGATCTTCTGGTCCTCGTCGGGGCTGCCGCCGGACACGCCGAAGCCGCCGACGATGACGCCGTCCCGCTTGAGCGTGTAGCCGCCCTTGGTGGCGACGATCGGGTGCTGGCCCATCCGGCCGACCTGGGTGAAGAAGACCGGGTCGGAGTTGCGCCAGCCCTCGAGCATGTAGGTGGGCCGCTGCATGACGGCGGCCGAGTACGCCTTGGAGATCGCGATCGACGGTGTCATCGGCCGGGCGCCGTCCATCCGCTCGACAAGCACGAGGAAGCCGCCGTAGTCGACGGCCGCGATCGACAGTGCCTTGCCGAGTTCCTGCCCGCGGGCCCGCGCATCGTCGACCAGCCTCCTGGCTTCCGCATATGGCAGTGTCATCGAGTTCTCCCAGCTGGTTAGGTCCCACGTACTCCTGCGCCCACGCTAGCGACGCTCACCGAAGGGTGCCCACCCCGCGCGGGTAAAGGTAAGAGTTCGCGACCAGTGATCCAGAACGGGTTCGGCTTACTCGCGCTCCCGCCCGCCGTGACCTAGCCTGCCTGTTAAGACGCAGAGCGACGCAGGGGCGATGCGGTGCCCGGGCGGTAACCGCGGCAGCGCATAGGGTTGAAGCATGAAACTAGGTCTGCACATCTCGGACTTCACCTGGGACGGCGGCGCGCCCGAGCTACGGGTCAAGCTCGGCGAGATCGCCACGCGCGCCGAGGCGGGCGGCGTCGACCGGATCAGCGTCATGGACCACGTCTGGCAGATCGGGCCGCTCGGCCCGCCCGAGCACGAGATGCTCGAGGCGTACACGGCGCTCGGCTGGCTGGCGGCCAAGACCGAGCGCGTCAAGCTTCTCGCGATGGTCACCGCCGTCGTCTACCGCGAGCCCGGCCTGCTCGCCAAGGCGGTGACCACGCTCGACGTGCTGTCCGGCGGTCGGGCGATCCTCGGCATCGGCGCGGCATGGAACGAGGAGGAGTCCAGGGGCCTCGGCCTGCTGTTCCCCCCGGTGTCCGAACGGTTCGAGCGCCTCGAGGAGGCGATCCTCATCTGCAAGCAGATGTGGAGCGGCGACGAGAGCCCGTTCGACGGGCAGCACTACCAGCTGGCGCGCACGCTCAACTCGCCGCAGGTGCTGTCACGGCCGCACCCGCCGATCCTGATCGGCGGCGCGGGGGAGAAGAAGACCCTGCGGCTGGTGGCCAAGTACGCCGACGCGTGCAACATCGCGGCGTACAACCTGGAGGAGACCGCCCGCAAGCTGGACGTGCTGCGCCAGCACTGCGTCACCGAGGGCCGCGACTACGACGAGATAGAGAAGACCGCGCAGTTCCGCTACGACCTGGGCGAGAACGGCGAGAACGTCAACCAGGTGATCGAGTACCTGCACGCGGTGGCCGAGCTCGGCTTCGCGCAGGTGCACGGCACCCTGCGCCGGGTCAGCCAGCCAGGCCAGCTCGACCTGCTCGCCGAGCGGGTCATTCCGGCCGTGGCGAAGTTCTAGCACGAGAAGAGGAATTAGTGACCACATCAGCACCGGCAGCCGCAGGCGCCCCGGGCGGACCGCGGCGCCGTAAGCCCCCGAAGCCCGTCGAGGTCGCGAGAGTCGAGCGCGTCTCACCGCGGATGGTCTCCGTGTTCGTCACGGGGGCCGACCTCGACGCGTACGGCGAGGCCGCGCCGACCTCGCACCTGAAGGTGTTCCTGCCGGCCGAGGGCCAGGACGAACCGCTGCTGCCGCAGCAGACGCCGGAGGGTCCCGTCTACCCCGACGGTCCGCCGCCGGTCGTCCGCACCTACACGCCGCGCCGCTACGACCCGGAGACCAGGATCCTGGAGATCCAGTTCCTGCTGCACGGGACCGGCCCGGCGACCGAGTGGGCGCAGCGCGCCAAGCCAGGCGACAAGCTGGCCGTTGGCGGTCCTGGCGGGCGGTTCTCCCTGGAGCCCGTCGCGGACCACTGGTGGCTCGCCGCCGACGAGTCCGCGATCCCCGCGGTGGGCACGCTGCTCGACGTGCTGCCGGAGACCGCGACCGCCGAGGTGCACATCGAGGTCGAGGGCCCCGACGACGAGATCGAGTTCGCGAGCCAGGCGAAGACCAGCATCACCTGGCACCAAAGGCGCGCCAGTGCCGCGTCCAGTGCGGCGTTCGGCGCGGAACTGGCGCGGGCGGCACGCGAGGCCAGCATTCCGGACGGCGCCCGCGTCTGGGTGGGCTGCGAGGCGGCCGCGATGCGCGACATCAGGCGCTACCTGCTGGCCGACCGCAAGATCCCGCGCGACGCGCTCGTCTCCCGCGGCTACTGGCGCACCGGCGAGCAGAACCACCCCGACCACGACTACGGCGAAGACTAGCGCGTGCTGAGCGCCCGATGGCAAAAACCGCCATCGTATCGGGCGCTCAGCACGCTCTTTTCTCCCGGGGGGACGACCCCCCGTACCCCCGGGAGAGAAGCTCCCCACTGTTGCCTTAACCCCGCTTTGCCGGTTAGAGTCCGTGCTTACTCGATCTAGTAGATCGATCTATCTCACGGAGGAGACGGTTCATGGGCGCACCGAGCCTGCAAGACGGCATCGACAAGGCGGGTTCCCCGATCAGGCTGCTGTGGCGGCAGAACCCCGAGCCGTGGAACCCGGAGAACATCGAGCCCGAGTACGCGGGCTGGCGCGCCGAGCAGGCCGCCTGGCACAACGGCGTCTCGCTGTCCGACCTGTCGCACCACATGTTCGACACGTTCATCGAGGGGCCTGACGCCACCCGGCTGCTCAGCGAGGTATCCGCGAACAACTACGAGAAGTTCGCGATCGGCCAGGCCAAGCAGTTCATTCCGGTGACCGCCAGGGGCAACATCGTCACCGACGGCATACTCGAGCGCACCGGCGAGCAGGCCTACACGCTCAGCGGCATCCCCGCCGCGCAGAACTGGGTCAAGTACCACGGCGAGACCGGCGGCTACGACGTCGCGTTCGTCACCGACCCGTCAAGCGCGTTCCGCGGCGGCGCGAACCCGGCGCTGTTCCGCTATCAGGTGCAGGGCCCGCACGCTAAGGACCTGGTAGAGACGGTCTTCGGCGGGCCGCTGCCGCCGTCGAAGTTCTTCCACTCGGTGCCCGTCGAGCGCAGCGGCATGCGGTTCCGCGCGCTGCGGCACAACATGGCCGGCCAGGACGGCTACGAGTTCATCGGCCCCTGGGAGCACGCCGCCGCCGTCAAGGAGACGCTGCTCGGCGCGGGCGAGGCCTTCGGCGTCGTGCACGTCGGCGCGCTTGCCTACGCGAGCGCGTCGGTGGAGAGCGGCTGGATCCCGTCGCCAGTCCCCGGCATCTACACCGACCCAGAGCTGGCCGGCTACCGGGCCTGGCTGCCGCTGTTCGGCATCGAGGGGCAGCGGCCGCTGAACGGCAGCTTCTTCTCCGCGGACATCGAGGACTACTACCTGTCGCCGTACGAGCTCGACTACGGCAGGTCGATCTCCTTCAACCACGACTTCATCGGCCGGGACGCGCTGCGAGCGGCCAAGGACACGGTCACGCGCACCAAGGTCACCGTGGTGCTCGACCCGTCCGACATCGCCGCGGTGCTCGGCCCAGATCAATCAGGCACTGACCATGGCTACTACCTCACCTACGCCAGGCACCGGATCGAAACAGCCGACGGCACGCTGGCCGGCGTCACCTACCAGACGGCCACCATCGACACCGCGGGCACGATCCTGGCCCTGTCGGTCGTGGACAAGGCGCACGCCGCGCCGGGCACCGCGGTGACGGTCGTGTGGGGCGAGCACCCCGGTCCCGGCACCGCTCCCGACGCCGAACTCGGCTTCCCGCGCATTCGCGCGACGGTGGCTCCCGCGCCCTATGACGCGTATGCAGCCACGCAATACCGGCGCCACTAAACGGCATCTCATCGTTTGTTGCGTGGCCCAATGGATGGCCGGTGGGATTAAGTTTTCCCACGTGAAGCCATACCATGAAGTCACAAGGACAGTTTCTGTTTTCAGAATGGGCATCACGTGAGCACTGTGCTAGACGATTTCTCCATGGAGATGACCGGCAAGGACGTCGAGAAGGTGGAGAACGCCGCGGGCGTGATCCCGCGGGGCACAAGGATCAACGTCACCTTCTTGGAAAACGAGGACCTGACCATGCGGGTGAACGCCGCGGCGGCGGTCAAGCGCCTCGGCTTCACCCCGGTCCCGCACATCTCCGCGCGGCGGCTGAAGTCGCAGGAGATGCTCGAGGAGTTCCTCACCGCGCTGCGTGCCATTGACGCGACGGAACACGTGTTCAGCGTGGGCGGCGACCCGGCCGTCCCGATGGGCCCGTACGAGGACTCGCTCGCGGTGATCGAGTCGGGCGTGCTCCAGCAGTACGGCGTGCAGGACATCTCGGTCGGCGGCTACCCGGACGGTCACCCGGACATCCCGTCCGAGGTGCTCTGGTCCGCGCTGGAGAAGAAGTCAGCCGCGCTGTCCCGGCTGCAGATCCCCGGCACCGTCATCACCCAGGTCGACTTCGACGTGGACCGGGTGCTTTCCTGGGCCGCCGAGGTCAGGGAGCATGGCGTCGAAATGCCGATCAGGGTCGGCGTGCCCGGCCCGGCCAGCGTCAAGCTGCTGCTCGGCTTCGCCTCCAGGCTCGGCATCTCCACGTCGGCGACCATCGCCAAGAAGTACGGCCTGTCCGTCACCAACCTGCTCGGCAAGGCAGGACCTGACCGGTTCATCCGCGACCTGGCCGCCGGCCTCGACCCGGGCAAGCACGGCGTGGTCAAGCTGCACTTCTACACGTTCGGCGGCTTCAAGACCACCGCCGAATGGATCGCCAGCTTCAGCCTCTGAAACCGTCACAGAGAAACGGGTGCGGCCTACTCCGGCCGCACCCGTTTCTCATCGCGCGGGCGTCCGCCGACGGCGGGACCTTCGCCCCAGCCGACCGCGGCCTTGGTCCCTGGAGACGGCCTGCCGCCCGGACGACGATAGGCGTCAGGAGCCGAGAGGCCGGCCGCTGCGGGTCAGCCGCACAGCAGGGCCGGCGCAGCACGCGGAGGTCAGCGATGGAGACGCAGCTGGTTCGGGGCGGACGGATCGTGGTGGGAGTCGACCGGTCGGACTCGGCAAGGGCCGCGCTGGCCTGGGCGGTGCGACAGGCCGGGCTGACCGGGGCCGAGGTGGACGCGGTGGCCGCCTGGCTGCCGCCCGTGCAGTTCGGCTGGGCGCCGCCGTACGACGGACCGGAACCGCGGCAGGCCGCCACCGCCGCGCTCGAGGAGGCCATCGACGACGTGCGGCAGGAGGCACTCGGGGTGGTGATCCGCCCGGTGGTCGTCAAGGACAACGCGGCGCGCGCGCTGATTGACGCGGCCAAGGACGCGGACCTGCTGGTGGTCGGCAGCAGGGGGCACAGCGGCTTCACCGAGGCGCTGCTCGGCTCGGTCGGCCAGCACTGCGTGTACCACGCGCACTGCCCGGTCGTGGTGGTGCGCACCCCGCGCGACTGACCCCGTGCGGCCGGCACTGCCGGCGGCCGGCACTGCCTGCGACCGGCACTGCCTAGGGTGTGATGCCGAACGTGATCCGGTAGTCGCACACTCCCGAGCAGGTGAACACGCTCGTCGCGTCGTCGTCGACGTAGGAGTAGGCGTACGGCTCGGCCTTCTTGAAAACGGCGGCGTAGTCGACCGGCCACTTGGCCGGGTTGCAGGCCGCGCGCGATGACCACTGGCCGCGGCAGCAGTACTGGTCGCCGCCGAGCCTGGCGCAGGCGGAGATGCAGCCGACGACCTTGCCGCCCGCCATCACGTCGAGCACGGTCGGGCAGTTGACGGGCTTGGTGCAGCCTGCGGCCACGCACCCGTTCTGGCTGATCTTGTCGACGGTCCCCTTGGATGACTTGGTGATGTTGATGAACATCGGCAGGTTGCTGCCGTCAACCATGCTCACGTCGTAGAAGTCCATGCCTTGCCAGGCGTCGAAGTTGACCTCGGCGAGCGTCGCGGGGATCGTGCCCCAGCCCTTGCACTGGAACAGGCCGCCGCAGTCGCCGGTCTGGCAGTGCCCGGTGCCCGCGCTGCTGAACACGCAGCCGGTGCGGCCCCAGAACCGGGTGTTCAGGTTGTTCGGCGCGGTGATGGTGACGCTCTGGCCGGCCGGGAGTACCCAGCCGGTGGCGGATAGCGGCGAGGTCGCGCTCGGCGCCGCGGCGACCCAGATGGTCTGCGCCATGTGGTTGACGAACGTCACGAGGCGCTGGCCGGCGGCCCCCGAAGGGGGTGGCACGGAGGCCGCCGGGTCTGTGGGGGAGGGAGCGGCCGAGGACCGCGCGGACGCCGATGGCGTGGCTGTCGCCGGGCCGGCCTGCGTGGCCGGGTGCGTCGCGGTTGGCTTCGCCGATCCGGAGGCGCTCGCCCTGGCCTTGCCCGTCTTGGCCTTGCCTGCCTTGCCTGTCTTGGCTCCGGCCGTCGGCTTGGCGCCCATGGTGGCGGTCGCGGCACTCGCCGCGGTGTGCGGCGCGGCCAGGGTGGCGGCGGTTCCGCCGCTGCCCGAGCCGAGTGCCGCGCAGCCCGCCGTCAGCACGAGCACGGCGAGCATCGCCCCCGCACGCGCCGTGGTCTGCGCGGCTGCCCGCGCTGTGGCCTGCGCCGCCCTTGCTGCGGCCTGCGACACAGCGGCGAACCCGCCGTCGCGCCGCCCTCCGTACCCACGTCCGCGATTCGCGCCGAACATCGTCCGCATCCTCCCTGACTGTGCTCACTCTCGTACCGGAGACGGCGGCAGCACCGGCGGATAACGGAAATCACCGGCGAACGTAAGAAATCGCGTCGGCATTTTCCGTTATGCGTGGCGTGGCGTGGTGTCTCCTAGGTGTGATGCGAACTCCACCGGCGGACGGCCCGGACCTCGCGACGGTCGCGGCGGCACGCGACGGCGACCCGCGGGCGCTCGACGCGCTCGCCGCCGCCTCGCTGCCGCTTGTTTACAACATCGTCGGCCGGGCGATGAACGGCCACCCCGACACCGACGACGTGGTGCAGGAGACGATGCTCCGCGCGGTCCGCGGCGTCGGCGAACTGCGCGACCCGGCTGCGTTCAGGTCCTGGCTGGTGGCGATCGCGATCAGGCAGGTGCGCGACTCCTACCGGGACCGGCTGGCCAGGCCGCCCGCGGTCGAGTCGGACGTGCCTGTCCCCGACTTCACCGACCAGACCGTCGAGCGGCTCGGACTGTCCGGCCAGCGTCTCGAGACCGCGGAGGCGACCCGCTGGCTCGACGAGGAGGACCGGCCGGTGCTCGCCCTGTGGTGGCAGGAGGCGGCGGGCCAGCTCGCCCGCGCCGAGCTTGCCGCCGGGCTCGGCATCTCGCCGGCGCACGCGGCGGTCCGGGTCGCACGGATGAAGGAGCGCCTGCTCACCTCCCGCACCGTGGTGCACGCGCTGCGCCGGGTCCCGCAATGCGGCGCCGTCGCGGTGATCGCAGCGGGGTGGAACGGCGAGCCGAGCCCGCTCTGGCGCAAGCGGCTGGCCAGGCACGTCAGGGACTGCCCGTGGTGCCTGGCGGGCAGCGCCGACATGATCCCCGCCGAGCGGCTGCTCGGCGGCCTCCCGCTGGTCGCGGTCCCGGCCGGCCTCGCCGCCCGCGTGCTCGCCCGCGCCGCCGGCGCCTTCTGGACGCCTGGTCACCCCGGTCAGCCCGGCAGCCTCGGTCAGTCCGCCTACCCAGGCCAGCCCGCCCATCCCGGTCAGTCCGGCTACTCTGGCCAGTACGGCAACCCGGGCCAGCAGTCGTACGCGGCACCGGGCGCCGGTCAGGATGCACCAGGTCAGGGCGCGGCCGGGCACGGCACCGGCGGCATCCGCGCGGCCAGGCACGCGCGGCACGCCAGGATGCTGTCGAAGGGCGCCCTGTCGGTGCAGCCGAAGCTGGTCGCGGTGTCCGTCGCGGTGGTGACCTGCGCGGCGGGCGGCAGCTACGCCGTCGCCAACACGCACCGCGCGGCAGCGCCCGCCGCGATCACTACCGTCGCCGCCTCGCCGCACGTCATGCGCCCGGTGCCGCTCGTCACCCATTCCGCGCGCGTGACGCCGTCCGCGACGCACTCCGCCAAGCCGCCGGCCAGCCCGTCGAAGACCGCCTCGCCGTCGCCCACCCCGCCGAAGACCTCACCGCCCGCGGTGACCCTGACCAGCCAGCGCAAGGGCGTCAGCACCTGGAACTTCACCGGCGCGCCACAGGCACTCGCCGAGTCCGGCGCGTCCTGGTACTACAACTGGGGCTCGGCGCCGAACGGCATCACCGCCCCGTCGGGCGTGAGCTACGTGCCGATGATCTGGGGTGCCGCGAGCGTCACCGACGCCACCATGGCCCAGGTGCGCGGCGAGGGGAAGATTCTGCTCGGCTTCAACGAGCCGGACATGGCAGGCCAGGCCAACATGACGCCGGCCCAGGCGCTCGCCCTGTGGCCGAAGCTGATGGCGACCGGCATGACGCTCGGCAGCCCCGCGGTGGCCACCGGCGCCGCCACGCCTGGCGGCTGGCTGGACCAGTTCATGACGGGCGCGAAGCAAGACGGCTACCGTGTCGACTTCATCACCGTGCACTGGTACGGCGGCGACTTCCGCACCGGCCCCGCGGTCCAGGAGCTCCAGAGCTACCTGCAGTCCATCTGGGACCGCTACCACCTGCCGATCTGGCTCACCGAGTTCGCCCTGACCAGCTACAGCGGCGGTACCGCCACCTTCCCGGCAGAGGCGGAACAGGCCGCGTTCCTCACCGCCGCGACCACCATGCTCGACGGCCTGTCCTACGTGCAGCGCTACGCCTGGTTCGCCCTGCCCACCTCTTCGGGCAGCGGCACCACCGGCCTCTTTGACCCCGGCCCGTCCGTCACCCAGGTAGGCCGCGCCTTCGAATCCGCCCGCTAACCCCCCGCTAACCCCCGCTGACTCGCCGGCCCCCCGCGCGTCTGGCCGTATCCGCGTGACCTCGCCAATACTGCCAGCCAAGCCCGGCTGGCTGCCCTCCTATGCGTATGGATGCTGCACCGATACGCCTATTACCGTATGGTTGCCACACCCATCCACGCCGGGCTGCCCGCAGGCAACACCTATCTGCGGGTACGGGTTTCCGCGCAGGCCTTCAGCGCGGCCATCGTCTGAGCAAAACCTAGCCGTCGCGCCGCCCGGCGGCCATCCCGTAAGACGCGATAGGGACCAATGTCCCGGCCATCGGGTCAATCGTCTCTATTGGGGCGATAGTGGCCGGGGCGAGGATGGGAAGGAAGGCAGGTGAGGGAGTTACTGGAGGGGCGGTTGAACGCCCGTGCCCGGTAACCCACGGACGTGATGCGGAGGACGATGATGGCCGAGGAGCAGGGCGGGCGGATCGTGGTTGGCGTTGACGGCTCGGCCTCGTCGAAGGCGGCGCTCGCCTGGGCCGTCAGGCAGGCGGCGCTGACCGGCGCTGAGGTCGACGCGGTGTGCGCCTGGCAGATTCCCGCGGCCTACGGCTACGGCTATGCGATGACGCTGGCCATCCCGGACCTGGAGAAGGCCGCGGCCAGCGAGCTTAACCAGGCGATCGCGGAGGTGACGGGCCCGGCACCGGAGGTTGAGATCCGGCCGCTCGTGGTGCAGGACAATCCCGCGCAGGCGCTGCTCGACTGCGCCAAGGGCGCGGACCTGCTGGTGGTGGGCAACCGCGGCCACGGCGGGTTCACCGGGGCGCTGCTCGGCTCGGTCGGCCAGCACTGCGCGCAGCACGCGCAATGCCCGGTGGTGATCATCCGCAGCCCCAGGCACGAATAGGCGCCAGCCCGAATCAGCGCCAATAGGCCAGGGCGGGTGTAACCGGCTGGCTATCGCGGCGTAGGCGGCGGTCCAGAAGTCCCTGGCGACAGGGGGCGGCTCGGGCGAAGCCATCATCCGCTGGGTGAGCAGGATGCCGGTGAGGCCGGTCGCGGGGTCGTTGCGCCACGCGGTGCCGCTGTGCTGACGTGCACCTGCCCGCCCCGCGCCACCAGCGCGACAAGGCCGGGTACCGCACCGGAAGCCACATGCCCGGCGAGTGCGGCGTCGAGCGCCGCGAGGCCCTCATCGGTGAACCCATCCGTCATGCGTTCCTCCCGCGTCGTTATGGTCGGGCATGGGTAAGACGATCCAGCGCCCCCATTCTCATCGGCGCGCGCCCCGACGGTTCGCAGGAGGACACAACGCATGAGCGCCATCGACGGCTACCTCGCCCGCAACGAGGAGTACGCCAAGGGCCACGTCGGCGGGCAGCCGGTGCGGCCGGCGCAGCACGTGGCGGTGGTCGCCTGCATGGACTCGCGGATGAGGATCTTTCCGATGCTCGGCCTTACCGGGGGCGAGGCGCACGTGATCAGGAACGCCGGCGGCGCGGTCACCGATGACGTGGTCCGTTCCCTTGCCATCAGCCAGCGCCTGCTCGGCACCACCGAGATCATGCTGATCCACCACACCGACTGCGGTCTGCAGAAGACCACGGAGGACGAGTTCAAGGGCGCCATCGAGGCGGAGACCGGGATCAGGCCGCCGTGGGCCGTCGAGGCCTTCACGGACGCCGCCGCGGATGTCAGGCAATCGATCGGCCGGCTGAAGACCAGCCCGTTCATCCCGCACAAGGACTCGATCCGCGGCTTCGTGTTCGACGTGGATGCGGGAAAGCTCCGCGAGGTCATCTAGGCTCGGCGTTATGCGACCGAGCCTTTATGAGTTCGCGGGCGGCGAGCAGGCGTTCGAGCCATTCGCCGCGGCACTGCACGAGCGCTGCCTTGCCGATCCGGAGCTGAATCACCCGTTCTCGCATCCGGGTCAGCACCCGCAGCACACCGAGCGGCTCGCCGCCTACCTGGCCGAGGCCTTCGGCGGCCCGGCCCGCTACTCGGCCGACTGCGCGAACCAGAGCCACGTGGTGTGGCTGCACGCCGGCAACGGCGACATGTCTGACCTGGGCCGCAGGTTCGCGGACTGCTTCATGCTCGCGGCCGACGACGCGGGCTGGCCGGATGACCAGGAGTTCCGCGCCGCGATCCGCGCCTACATCGAGTGGGCGGTAAACGCCGTGGCGCTGTCGCACCCCGATGACACCGACATCCCGGCCGGGCTGCCGCTGCCGCGCTGGTCCTGGGACGGCCTGGAGCGATAAGCGCTGGACAAGCGCCAGCGCTTGCCCGGGAGACGCTAGGCCGGACCCTTATTAGGGCTTGCGCGCGATGCCCGCGACGGCCTTGCCGCTGGCGATGTTGACCTGGCCTGGCGGCAGCCAGCCGGACAGCGGCGCGACACCGGGCGCGATCAGTTCGAGCCCGTCGAAGAACCGGCTGATCTCCTCCCGGCTGCGCGGGCGAATCCGCTCGGCGCCCGACGCGTTGTACCGCCGGGTCTGCTCGGCCATCTCCTCCGGGTCGAGGTCGCTCGGCGCGTGCACGATGACCAGGAAGCTGCCGGAAGGCACCGCGTCCATCAGCGTCCGCACGATCCCGTACGGGTCGTCCTCGTCGGGGATGAAGTGCAGCACGGCGAGCAGCAGGATGGCGACCGGCTTGCTCAGGTCGAGCGTCTTGGCGGCCGCGCCCAGGATCGCGCCGGTGTCCCGCAGGTCCGCCTCGATGTAGTCGGTCCTGCCCTCAGGTGTGCTCGTGAGCAGCGCCCTGGCATGGGCGAGCACCGACGGGTCGTAGTCCGCGTAGACGATCCTGGACTCCGGCGCCACCCCCTGCGCCACCTCGTGCGTGTTGTCGGCGGTGGGCAGCCCGGTGCCGAGGTCGAGGAACTGCCTGATCCCGTACTCCGCGGCGAGGGTATGCACGGCGGCGATGAGGAACTTCCTGACGGACCGCGCGACGAGCGGCAGCGAGGGCATGGCCTCCACGACCCTGGACGCCGCCTCCCGGTCGGCGGCGAAGTGGTCCTTGCCGCCCACCCAGTAGTTCCACATCCGCGCCGGGCTTGGCACGCTCGGGTCGAACCCGCGCTGGCCGCCCGGCTGGTTCTCGTCCGCGATGTGCGGCACACTCGAAGTCACTTCGCCCCTTTTCTGCGTGACTTTCCGTCCATTGGTGTTCATCGTAGTAACAGCCTGATCGCGCGAGAACCCCGGCCCCGCCGGCGTTCCCTCATCCCGACAGCCTGACCGGCCTCGGGCATGATGGACCTATGGACATACCCCCGCGCCTCGCGCCGCTGCTCGAGCAGTACGACTGGGGCTGCCTGCGGCTGATCAACCGGATGACCGGACCCGAGGTGGACAGCGGCAACGGAACGCCAGTCCCCGTGCCGCCGCTGACCACGGCCGAGTACCTGTGGGAGCCGGTCCCCGGCGCCTGGTCCGTCCGCCGTCGCGCGGCGGGTCCAGGCCCGCGGGCGACCTGGCTCGTGGGCGCGGGCGACTGGGGCAGGGACGGCTACCGGGACGCCGAGCCGTACCCGCCGCCGTTCACCACGATCGCCTGGCGGCTGAGCCACCTCAGCGAGATGCTCGCGCTGCGCGCCGACTATACCGCGGGCAGCCGGTCGCTGACCAAGGATGCCTACGTGACAAGCGGGGACGCGGACGCCGCCATCGCCTCTTTCGCCCACGCCGTAGAGGCGTGGCGTGACGCACTGCTGAGCTGTGACGATGCCGCGCTCGACACCGTCGGGTACAGCAGCTACCCCTATGGCAGCGACACCAGGGACATGTTCATCGACATCGTCTGGTGGGTCAACCAGGAGGTGCTGCACCACGGCGGGGAGATCGCACTGCTCCGCGACCTCTACCGGGCACAGCAGGCTTGATCGGGGCCGTCAGGAGACGACCTGCACGTTCGCCGGCTTCGCCGCGGTCTTCCTTGTCCCGGCAGCCCCGGCAGCCCCGGCACTCTTCGCGGCCGGAGTCTTCGCCGCGGGCGCCTTCGC
>Ga0335085_10004251_pt1 | contig 23920 bp, 20 predicted proteins | sample Lox_Sample_45_FD_206712 | JGI IMG/M metagenome (GOLD analysis project Ga0335085, IMG submission 206712) | Soil microbial communities from Loxahatchee National Wildlife Refuge, Florida, United States - Lox_Sample_4.5 | ecosystem: Environmental > Terrestrial > Soil > Wetlands | place: USA...
CCGGTAAAGTTGGGGCTGTTATATTTCCGGCCGCTGAAACTCGCCACCAGATGAATGGAATGGATAAGCTGACGCGACATACTCAAGTATCCGAGCGTGCCGCCATAATCGCCAATCACATTACCAATGGACTTAGCCTGCTGGTACGAGATGTTAGCTCCAAAACTCCAGCGCCGTAAACCCGTATAAGTATATCCGCCGCCGACCATTGTGGCCTCGGAAGTGAGAAACAAGCCGTTTCCCGGCGTCACCGAATGGCCGGCGCTCGCATACAGTACGCCTTTGTGAAAAGTTCGCGAAATCCGGCCGCTCCAATTGGGAACATAGCGCACACTATAAACAATCTGGCTGCTCTCCGTGATGCCAATAATAGCCTGAACGGCGGGATCCACCGGCACGTTTTGAACGAATTTGGTCTCCACCCTTTCGACTCCCGCAAATCCGGAGAACTCCCACCATCGGCTCAGTTGATAGGCAAAGGTCCCCGCTGCTCCGTGCATATCGCTGTTGCTGATCACGTGACTAAAGCCGTAGTGCGAGTAGCTGTAAGTCGCACCGATGGTGGCCCTTCTGCTCATGCGGTATTGCACGTCGCCGGTCGCGGTTTCCCCGGTCACACCGTACAGGCCGACGGCAGCGCGGTTGGTCTCGAAGAAGCCCCCGCCAAAACTCATTGATAACCGTGTGCTTCGCTGGACCACCAGACTCAAATTGGATGAGCCGCTAATTGTACGATTATTGAAAAAATCCGTCGTAGGGGCAGAAGCCTGGTTAGGGTCGAAAGGAACAGCCGGGGAAAGGGACGAGAGAAAGCCGGCATCGCGCTTAAAAACAGCCAGGGTGTTGTTCCAGTTTAATGCCACGTGACGGCTGAAGTGATGTTTGAACCCCAGAAGCAACGAAACATCGGTAGTGTCATAGCTGGTGTATCCCGCAAAGTGACTGTAGCCGCCCACAAAGCTAAGCCCGATCGAAGTATAGCGCCAGGTATGCGAGCCACTAATGCCGGCGGTGCCGTTTACCCCCTTTCCGGACTGATTGGGAATCTTCCCTTGAGGATTTACGGAGACTCCGGAAAGACCGGTAGAATAAACACCGCTGACTTCAACGAACGGCTGAAAACTGATTTGCGGGCCAACCATCGCCGCTGGAGCCTCGCCTCGGCTCAGAATCGCCGGACCGCCGTACTGCGCGAACAGCGGCGCTGCCAGTCCGAGTGCTGCCAAAAGCCTTCTCAATGTGTCCACTCCTCCGGGAGTTTCCTCCTCTTTGCGGTCAAACCAAAGTCTGACGTGATTATCCGGAAACTGTCAAGTTTGTCCGCGGCGTGACGGTTACTGCAGATGTTGTGTTGCACTGGCCGTCCCGTCATTGCGAGCCGCGGGAGAGAAGCATGGCCTTGACAGTATGGAAAATGATGTAAGTATCCAGACTTAAGCTTTTGTTTTTGATGTAATAAAGATCGTACTCCAGTTTACAGAGAGTATCTTCCAGTGTGTCCCCGTACTTATAGTTGATTTGCGCCCATCCGGTGATTCCAGGCCGCACGCAATGACGCTGTCTGTAGTAGGGGATGTGCTCGGAGAACTCTTTGACGAATTCGGGACGCTCGGGACGAGGACCCACCAGGGACATCTCGCCCACGAACACATTAAAGAACTGCGGCAGCTCGTCGAAGCGGATTTTGCGGATCACCCGGCCTACCCGGGTTACGCGGGGATCGTCTTTGGAAGCCCATACCGCCCCGGTAGCAGCCTCCGCGTTCACCCGCATGGAGCGGAACTTGTAGAGCGTAAACAACTCTCCGTTCAATCCCACGCGAACCTGCCGGTAGAGAACCGGACCGGGAGACGACAGGCGAACCGCCAGCGCGGTCAGCAGCATGAACGGAAGCGAAATCAGGATTCCCACGCCCGCGATCACCCGGCTCAGCGCGGTCTGGTAGATCAGGGTGTTACGGCGCGGCCCTAATTCGCCCGAGTAGATCAATTGGGAAGGGCGCAATTCCTTGAGGCACACCCGGCCGCAGACCCGCTCGTATACCGCGGCGGCTTCTTCGATGATGTGGCCGGCAAAGCGCAACTGCAACAGCGTATTGACCGGCACCCGGTTGCGCCTTTCCGACATGCCTACCACGATCCGGTTGGGGCTCACCGCGGTGGCGATCTCTTCCAACGCGGATAGCGGCCCCAGAAACTTTCCGCTGGAGAGATCGGCGGCGGCTCTGTGGCCGTCGTCCACATAGCCGGCTACCACCTGCCCGCTCTCCGGATGGCGTTGCAGATAGTCTCCGATATCCTCGAGCAGCGGGCTGCCTCCCACCAGCAGGAGCACGTCGCGATTGACCACGCGCAGGGCATACCGGGTAAAGAATATGCGCCAGCAGAAAATCCCAATGACGCATAAGAAATTCCCTAGGACCATCACCCGAATGGGCACCCTCAAATCGACGTCCAGGTAACTGATGAAACCCTGCAGCAGGAAGGCCCCGCCAATGATCAGACAGAGTTGCTGCAGCAGCTCGAGCTTTGATTTTACGAAGAGGTCGGTATACAGATCGTGAAAGTACAGACCCGTCAGAATGCTGAGGATTACAATAGCGATCCGGATCCAGCCGCCCTCATAAAACAGAAAAATATCCGGGTCGCCTACCAGAGCCAGATACGTGGCCACACCAAAAGCGGCAGCCAGCAGGACGATCTCGGAGATCAACAGGGCGAGTGTCCCGACGGGGACGTAGACTCGAAATAAACGAATCATTCCAGGGAACCGGGTTTAAGCTCCCAATTATATCCGATGCCCGGCATCCCTTTGAATAGACAGTGGTATGGAACCACCCGCCGATATTCGATTCACCTCTAAATTCACCAAAAAGCAACCGTCGGGCGCATTTTTTCGTACGCCTGGACCCATTGAATACAAACCCGATAAATACCTTACATTGCGACCCTTACCTAAATCCAAAAAAAACTCTGATAAATAGCCGGGCCACTTCTTTCCGCCTACCCCCATGTCACCCTAAAATTGCCGCTACATTGACGCTCCGGACTGCGCCGGCAGCCCCGTTCCAGGTTTTCTATTCTATTTAGTTTCTTAAACTTACGCGGAGTACTGGGGACGCCGCCGATTCATAACCAAAGTTTACAGCGAGCCGTTACCAAATTCGGCGTAGAGACAGGGCGCAGATCTCCCGAATAATGAGGCTTCTGGGCGCCGAAACCGGAAACCCAGCTTTAAGTCGAGGAGGCTTACCAGCGTGAAGGTAGTGATCTTGTGCGGAGGTTTGGGCACCCGTCTCCGCGAGGAAACGGAGTTCCGGCCGAAGCCCATGGTGGAAGTGGGCGGCCGCCCGATTCTGTGGCACATCATGAAAACCTACGCCCACCACGGCTTCCGCGAGTTCGTGCTCTGCCTGGGCTATCGCGGAGTCGTGATCAAAGATTACTTCCTGAATTACGAAGCCATGAACAACGATTTCTCCATCTGCCTGGGGCAGAAATCGCAGATCCGCTATCACGGGCTGCACACCGAGCAGGGCTTCAGCGTAACCCTGGCCGATACCGGAAACGAAACCATGACCGGCGGCCGCATCGCTCGCATCGCCAAATACATCGATGCCGACACGTTCCTGCTGACCTACGGCGACGGGGTGGCCGACATCGATATCTGCCGCCTGGTGGAGTATCACAAGAGCCACGGCAAACTCGCCACCGTCACCACCGTACGGCCCATCGCGCGCTACGGCATGCTCGACCTCGGCGTCGAAGACCAGGTCCACCGATTCGCAGAGAAGCCCAAGACCGATGGCTGGATGAGCGCCGGCTACTTCGTGCTCAATCGCGAAGTGTTCCATTACCTGGGCGGCGACGATTGCATTTTCGAACGCGAGACCGTGGCGCGCCTGGCCGAGGAAGGCCAATTGATGGCCTACCGGCACGACGGCTTCTTCTATGCCATGGACACCTTCCGCGAATACCAGATTCTGAATCAGCTCTGGAGTTCCGGCGACGCACCCTGGAAAGTTTCAGACACACCATGCCAGGCACAACTCTAACCGCCGTCAATCCGGTGATTGAGGCCGACGTCCGGGCCATTGCCGAGGAGCACGGTGAGGTGCTCGCTCCCCTGGCCGGCACCACACTTCTGGTGACCGGCGGCAGCGGCTTTCTCTGCAGCTATGTGCTCGATACCATAGCGTGGCTGAACGACAATGCCTGGGACCGGCCATGCCGCCTGATCAGCGTGGACAATCTGCGCAGCGGCATTGCCCGCCGCGTGGAACACCTGGCCGGCCGCCGCGACTTCCGGTTCCTTAACCACGATGTCTCCGAGCCCCTCCGCCTGGAGGAGCCGGTGCACTGGATTCTGCACGGCGCCGGCATCGCCTCGCCGACCTTCTACCGCAAGTACCCGCTGGAAACCGTGGATGTCAACGTCTCCGGGACGCGCCACATGCTGGAACTGGCGCGCCATCGCGAGGTTCGCAGCCTGCTCTATATCAGCACCAGCGAAATCTACGGCGATCCCGACCCGCGCTTCATCCCCACGCCCGAGGATTACCGCGGCTTTGTGTCGTGCACCGGTCCGCGAGCCTGCTACGACGAATCCAAGCGCCTGGCCGAGTCCCTCTGCGCCATTTACCGCAATCTTTATGAGTCGCCCGTCAAGGTGATCCGCCCGTTCAACGTATACGGCCCGGGGCAACGCCTCGACGACCGCCGCATTGTGCCTGACATGATCTCCGCCGCTCTCGACCGCCGCCCCCTGGTGCTCTACAGCGACGGCCGTGCCACCCGCTCTTTCTGTTATGTGAGCGATGCCATCCGCGCCATGTTCCTGATCCTGCTTTCCGGCCGCGATGGAGAAGCCTTCAACGTGGGCAACGACGAACGCGAGATTTCCATGGCCGATTTCGCGCGGGAACTGGCGCGCATAGCCGGACCGCCGGAACTCGAAGTGGTCCACAAGACCAGCACCGACCCGCAGTACCTGACCGACAATCCGCAGCGCCGCTGCCCCGATCTCGGCAAACTGCGCACGCGCTTCCAGTGGCAGCCGAAGGTGAGTCTTACCGAAGGCTTGGGCCGCACGCTGTTGTCGTACCGGGGTGTCCGATGACGCGCATCGCGCGCAGCGAGTACGAACCCTTCACGGCCCTCAAACACCTGTTTCTGGTGGGCGATCTGCAGCGCGAGAATCCGCACCCCTTCGTGCGCGATTCCCGGCTAGAACTGATTGTCTGCTTTTACCAGCCCGGCGACAATGGCCTGCCCCACTGGCACGCCGAGGTTACCGAATACGAGCTGGTGCTCGAAGGCGAGATCGGCCACCGGGACTCGGCGACCGGCGAAACGCATTGGTTCGGCCCGGGCGACCTGCGGGTGCTGCCCCCGGGAGACTGCGTCCAACGCCTGGTTCGCACCGCAACCCGCACGGTGGCGATCAAAGTCCCTTCCAGCGCGGAAAAAGTACACTGCGCGGCATGCCCGCGCCAATGCGCCGTCCGTCTGGCGCCGTATCTCACGGAGGCTCCATGCGAATCACAGTAGTAGGCACCGGCTACGTCGGCCTGGTCACCGGGACGTGCCTGGCGCACCTGGGCAACGACGTCACCTGCATCGACACCCAGCCTCAACGGGTAGCGGCCGTGAATCAGGGCCAGCCGCCATTTTATGAGCCCGGTCTGGCCGAGATGCTTTCCGCTGCGCTGCGCGACGGCCGCCTGCGCGCCTCAGATGCAACCGCGGAAGCCGTGGCCGCCAGCGATATCACCATTCTGGCGGTGGGCACGCCGTCCCGGGAAGGCGAAATCGATCTCTCGTACTTGTCCGCCGCCGCCGCCGAGGTAGGCAAGGGCCTCCGTGCCAATTCCGGCTATCACACGGTGGTGGTCAAGAGCACGGTGGTCCCCGGCACCACCGATACCCTGGTACGCGGCATTCTGGAACGCGCCTGCGGATGCCCGGCCGGCTCCTTCGGCCTCGCTATGAATCCGGAATTCCTGCGCGAAGGTTCGGCAGTCGCCGATTTCATGGAGGCCGACCGCATCGTGATCGGCCAGTGGGATCAGCGCAGCGGCGAGGCGCTGGCCCGACTCTACAGCAGTTTCGATTGTCCCAAGCTGTTCACCACGCTGCGCAATGCCGAGATGACCAAGTACGCTTCCAACGCGCTATTGGCCACCCTGGTTTCCTTCAGCAACGAATTTGCGGCCCTTTGCGAAGCCACTCCCGGCACCGACGTGGAAGAGGTGCTGAGCGCGCTCCACCTGGACCGCCGCCTCTCGCCGGTGCGTAACGGCGTGCGTACCACGCCGGACATTGCCAGTTACATCCGCGCCGGCTGCGGATTCGGCGGAAGCTGCCTCCCCAAGGATGTTTCCGCGCTGCGCGATTTTGCCCGCAAGCAGGGCACTACGCCGCGCCTGCTGGACGCCGTCTCGGCGGTGAACGCGGCGCGTCCGGCGCGCCTGGCCGATATGGCCGAAGACGCCCTCGGTTCGCTGCACGGCGCCACTATCGCCGTGCTGGGCCTGGCCTTCAAACCCGGCACCGACGATCTCCGCGACTCCCCCGCCCTGGCCGTGATCGAGCAACTCACGCGCAAGGGCGCCATCATCCGCGCCTACGACCCTCTGATTTTTGCCATGCCCGGTATCCGCGTATGCGGTTCCGCCCGGGACGCCCTCACCGGCGCGGACGCCGCCATCATTGTCACCGCCTGGCCCGAATTCGCCGCCTTCGATTGGGCCGCGCTCACCCAGGGGATGCGCCGTGCGCTCCTGATCGACGGACGCAACGCCCTCCGCGACATCGCGCTTCCCGAAAGCGTCACCTGTCTTCCCATCGGCCGGTATTCCCAGCCGGAAAGAGTCACCCTTGCCTACTGAACACGCCCAGCAACTGCACTCCGCCATTCTCGACCTGGTGCGCGAGTACCACGCCGCCGCGCACCGCCCCAAGCCGTTCCTTCCCGGCAAGAGCCGCATCCAGTATTCCGGCCGCGTCTATGACGAGCAGGAACTCCTCAACGCGGTTTCCGCCTCGCTGGATTTCTGGCTCACCCTGGGCCCCTACGGCGAGAAGTTCGAAACCACCATGCAGAACTTCTTCCGGTCCCGCGATTTTGTGCTGGTGAACTCCGGATCCTCCGCCAATCTTCTTATGGTGGCGACGCTCTGCTCGCCGGAATTGGATCAATTGCTGGGCGAAGCCGGCAAGCCGCGCCTCCGGCCGGGCGATGAAATCATTACGCCTGCCGTCACGTTTCCCACCACGCTGACTCCCATCGTGCAAAACCGCCTGGTTCCGGTGTTTGTGGATTGCGAAGTGGGAACCTACAACCTCAATCCGCGCCTGATCGAAGATGCCATCGGCCCGCGCACGCGAGCCATTCTGTTTCCGCACACGCTCGGCAATCCCGGCGCCATGGATACGGTCACCGAAATTGCCCGCCGCCACAATCTCTGGCTGCTGGAAGACAACTGCGACGCCCTCGGCGCCACCTTCGACGGCAAGCTCACCGGCACCTTCGGCGATATGGCCTCGCTCAGTTTCTACCCCGCCCACCACATGACCATGGGCGAAGGGGGCGGCGTGGTCATCAATCATCCGCGGCTCAAGAAGACCGCCCGCTCCATTCGCGACTGGGGCCGCGACTGCTGGTGCGACCCCGGCAAGAACGATACCTGCGGCAAGCGCTTCTGCTGGGAGTTGGGCGACCTGCCCTCCGGTTACGACCACAAATATATCTATTCGAACCTGGGATACAACCTGAAGCCCACGGATCTGCAAGCCGCCATCGGTCTGGCACAGATCGGCAAGCTCCCCGGCTTCGTTGAAGCCCGCCGCCGCAATTTCCGCCTGCTGCTGGAAGGGCTGCAGCCGCTGGCCGAGCATATCATCCTGCCCACCATCGACCCGCGAGCCAATCCCTCGCCGTTCGGCTTCCCCATCACCGTGCGCGAGGGCATCGACCGCAAAGCCGTCACCGGAAAACTGGAAGCGGCCCAGATCGAAACCCGCATGGTCTTCTGCGGCAATATTCTCCGCCAGCCGGGCTTCACCGGCATCAGGCATCGCATCCACGGCTCGCTGGCCGAATCCGACCGCATCATGCACAACACCTTTTTCGTCGGCGTCTATCCCGGCATCACCAGCGAAATGATCGACTACATGATCGAAACCATCACCGCCGCGATAGCCCGCCAGGCCGTCTTCGCCATCCGGTGACCTATGCCGAATCCTCTGGAGCGCGACCTCAACCACATTCTGGCTCACACCGCGGACGTCTGGACGCAGTTGCGCGGGGCGCGTGTATTCGTCACCGGGGGAACGGGCTTCTTCGGTTGCTGGTTGCTGGAAAGCTTCGTATGGGCCTGCGACGCGCTGCACCTGGATACGACTATGACGGTGCTCACGCGGTCGCCGGAAGCGTTCCACGCCAAGGCGCCGCACCTGGCCGGACACCCTGCCATCCGCCTGTGGCGCGGCGACGTGCGCAGCTTTGAATTTCCCGGGGAACGTTTCACGCATCTGATTCACGGCGCCACCGAAGCCAGTGCCGCGCTCAACCGCGAGCAGCCGCTGCTCATGCTGGACACGATTGTGGACGGCACCCGGCGGACGCTCGATTTTGCCGTGACCACCGGCGTGAAGCGCTTCCTCATGCTCAGCTCCGGATTGGTTTACGGCGTGCAGCCGGCAAGCCTTTCGCACATTCCCGAAACCTATTCCGGCGGCTCCGATACCACTGACCTGCGGATGGTTTACGCCGAGGGCAAGCGCCTGGCCGAACTCCTCTGCACGGTATATTCGCGACAGTCCGGCCTGGAGTGTCCCATCGCCCGGGGCTTCGCGTTCACGGGTCCTTACCTGCCGCTCGAAATCCACTTCGCGATCGGCAATTTCATTGCGGATTGCCTGAAGAAGCGGCCGATCCGGATTCTCGGCGACGGCACTCCGCTGCGCTCCTATCTGTATGCCGCCGACCTGGCGATCTGGCTCTGGACCATCCTGGTTCGCGGGCAATCCGGACGGGCCTACAATGTCGGCTCCGAAGAAGCCGTCAGCATCGCGCAACTGGCCGGACGGGTGGTACAGGCGCTCGGCGCCAAACAGCCGGTGGAGATCGCCAAAAAGCCGGTGAAAGGCGCACCGGCCGAACGCTATGTGCCGGATGTTGCCAGGGCCCGCCGGGAACTCGGGCTGGAGCAGTGGATTTCGCTGGACGAAGCCATCCGCAGGACGGCGCACTGGCGCCGCTCTCCGGCCGCCGCCCGCGACGAGGCCCACGCATGATCAAAGTTTCCCAATACATCGCCGGCAAGCTGGCGGACTGGGGTGTCCGCCACGTGTTCCTGATTCCCGGCGGCGGCGCCATGCATTTGAACGACTCCTTCGCCAGGGAGCCGCGCATCCGCTATCTCTCCAATCATCACGAGCAGGCTTCGGCGATGGCGGCCGAGTGTTACGCCCGTGTGACCGGGAAGGCCGGCGTGGTGAATGTAACGACCGGTCCCGGTGGGATCAACGCGCTCAACGGGGTGTTCGGCGCATGGACCGATTCGGTGCCGATGCTGGTGATTTCAGGACAGGTGAAGCGCGAAACCTGCATGGCCACCGCGGGGATGCGGCACATGCGGCAACTGGGCGACCAGGAAGCCGATATCGTGCGCATGGCCAGCGGCATTACAAAATACGCGGTTCTGGTGGACGACCCGGAGAGTATCCGCTACCACCTGGAGCGCGCCTGGTTTCTGGCCGCCTCGGGGCGCCCGGGACCCTGCTGGCTGGATATTCCGGTGGATGTGCAGGCGGCCCGCGTCGCCGAAGAGAGCCTCCGCGGCTATGACCCCGCGGAAGATGCCCTTTCCTGGGACGGCGAAACAGTGGCCCGGCAATGCCGCGAAACCATCGCCCGCTTGGCCTCCGCGGAGCGTCCGGTTCTGATGGCCGGCACGGGAGTCCGCGCCGCCGGCGCACTGGAGGAATTCGGCGAAGTGGCGCGGCGCCTGGCGATCCCGGTTACCACAGCGTGGACCCATGACCTGATCGCCACCGCCGATCCGTTATTTTGCGGCCGCCCCGGCACCATCGGCGAGCGCGCCGGCAATTTCACCGTGCAGAATGCCGATGCCCTGCTGGTGCTTGGCTCGCGCCTGAACATCCGGCAGGTGAGTTATAACTGGGCGTCGTTTGCGCGGAACGCTTTCCTGATGCAGGTGGATGTGGATGCCGCGGAACTGGACAAGCCCACGGTGCGGCCCGACCTGGGGATCCACTGCGACCTCAAGGTATTTCTGCGCGAGATGTTGCGCCAGCTTCCCGAATCTTCCTACCGGCCGGAGCGGCACCGAGGTTGGCTCGCGTGGTGCCGGGAGCGGGTGAGCCGGTACCCGGTGGTGCAGGAAAAGCACCGTAGCGCGGTCTCGACGGTCAATCCGTATTATTTCATCGAGCGGCTGTTTGCCCGGCTCGCCGCGGATGAAGTGGTGGTCTGCGGGAATGCCTCGGCGTGCATCGTGCCTTACCAGGCGGCGCGCTTGCAGGCCGGCCAGCGATTGATTTCCAACTCCGGCTCGGCCTCCATGGGTTACGAACTTCCTGCCGCGGTAGGGGCGGCGGTAGCGCGCGAAGGCAAGCGGGTCATCTGTCTCGCCGGCGATGGCAGCATCCAACTGAATATTCAGGAACTGCAAACCATCGTGCATTACCAGTTGCCGGTGAAGATCTTCGTGCTGGACAACAACGGGTATCTTTCCATCCGGCAGACGCAATCCAACTTCTTCGGAAAGCTGGTGGGCGAAAGCCCGGCGAGCGGAGTTTCCTTCCCGGATATGACCAAAGTGGCGGCGGCGTATGGGCTGCCGGCCATGCGCCTGGAAAGTGCCAACGACTTTTCCGTGATCGACGAACTGCTGGAGACGCCGGGTCCGGCGCTCTGCCACGTACGGCTCGACCCTGCACAGGAGTTCGAACCGCGGCTGAAATCGCGCCAGTTGCCGGACGGCAAAATGGTCTCTCCCAACCTGGAAGACATGTATCCGTTTCTGTCGCCGGAGGAGCTGGAAGAAAATCTTCTGACCGGTCAGGAGGCGGCGATATGAGACAGATCATTTTCGATCTGGACGGCACGCTGGTCGATTCCCTGCCCGGTATCGCGTGGTCGGTGGACGCGGCCTTGCGCTCTTGCGGGATGGCGCCCGCGGACCGCGACCTGGCGCCGCTGATCGGGCCGCCGGTGCGCGACATTCTGGCAACGGTTTCCGGAGCCACGGACGCAGCCCTGCTGGACCGGCTCGAACGCGGCTTTCGAGCCAGCTACGATTCCGAGGGATGGCGCCGCACGGCCTGCCATGCCGGCGTCCATGAAATGCTGCGGCGGCTTTCGGCCAGTGGCGAAAGGCTGTGGCTGGTCACCAATAAGCCGCGGCTGGCGACTGACAGGATTCTGCGGGAACTGAAACTTGCGGGCTTCTTCCGGGAGACGGTCTGCCGCGATTCCCGTATGCCGGTTTTTGCTTGCAAGGCGGAAATGCTGAGGGATCTTGTGCAACGCCGCGGAATGGACCGCGAAGAATGCCTGATGGTGGGCGACACCGCCGAGGACGCGCACGCGGCGGAGGCGGCCGGAATAGCGTGTGTCATCGTGCCGCATGGCTACGGCGCACCGGCTCTTCCGCCCGGCTGCCGCCGCATCGAAGGATGGCAGGAACTACAGGAAATGCGCAGCGAGGTAACCGTATGATCGACCGGGATATTTTCGAGGATCTTTTCGTTCTGGAGATGGCCAACAACCACTGGGGGCGGGCCGACCGGGGGTTGAAGATCATCGACACGTTCGCGCAGGTGGTGCGCTTCAACAACGTGCGCGCCGCCATCAAGCTCCAGTTCCGCGACGTGGATAGCTTCGTGCACAAGGATTACCTGGGCCGCACGGACATCCGCTACATCAAGAAGACGCTGGATACGCGGATGTCGAAAGACGACTTCGCCACGCTGGTCAAGGCCATCCGCAAGGCCGGGTGCATGCCCATGGCGACGCCCTTCGACGAGAAATCGGTGGACCTGTGCTGCGAGCTGGGGCTTCCCATTCTGAAGATCGCCAGCTCAGACCTCAACGACTGGCTCTTGCTGGAGAAAATCGCCCAGACCAAGAAGCCCGTGATCGTCTCCACCGGCGGCAGTTCCGTGAAGGACCTGGACGACCTGGTGACCTTCTTCCACAACCGTGGAATCCCCATGGCGGTCAACCATTGCGTTTCCATCTATCCTTCCGAAGACCGCGAACTGGAGCTGAACCAGATCGATTATCTGCGCGCGCGGTATCCCTCGCACACCATCGGCTTCTCCACGCACGAGCACGCTGATTGGAGCTCTTCGATGCTGATCGCCTATGCCAAGGGGGCGCGCACCTTCGAGCGGCACATCGACATCGAAGCCGACGGCATTCCGGTAGCCCCGTACTGCTCGCGGCCCGAACAGGCCGACGCGTGGTTCAAGGCCTATCACAAGGCCAAGGAGATGTGCGGCGCGCCGGGCACGCAGAAGCGCATGCCACCCGTCAAGGAGATTCAGTATCTGGATTCGCTGGTGCGCGGAGTTTATGTGCGCCGCGATTTGCCGGAGGGCCACATCCTGCACGACGAAGACGTGTACCTGGCGATTCCGCTGCTGCAAGGGCAGATCTCCTGCCGCGAATTAATGCGCGGCGAAGTGCTGCTGCACGGATTAAGCAAGGACGAACCGATCCGGATCGATGACATAGACAGTCCCTATGCCAATATTCCATCGCTCCGGGAGTTGATCTACAGGCGGGGATTGCCGGAGACGGCGCCCCCCGGGGTGCTGGCCATGGTGGGGAACGGGACGCTTCGTCCCGCGGCCGGTAAGTGAGCGAGTAAAGAAACAACACTGGGTATTTGAAATGGCGATCCAGACATACATCAGAGAGGAAGCAATATGAAGTCTCCTGCGGACATGAAGATCATTCAGATCGAGATTACCAACGCTTGTCCCAAGCGGTGCTCCAACTGCACGCGTTTCTGCGGGCACCACAAAGAACCTTTCTTCATGGATTTCGAGACATTCAAACAGGCCGTCGATTCCATGAAGGGTTTCAAAGGCATCATCGGCATCATGGGAGGGGAGCCCACGATTCACCCGGAATTCGAGAAGTTCGTCAGGTATTACAGGGACAACATCGGCTACGACGACCATAGCACGGCCTGTTACGAGCCCACCTCGAACTTCATTAACCACATTCTGGCCAACGCTTATCACACCAGTTACAGTAATCAGCGCGGCCTCTGGACCTCGGTCGGTCCCAAGTACTATGAGCACTTCGAATTGATTCAGGACACCTTCGGATACCAGTTGGTGAACGATCACAGCAACGAGAGCATGCATACCACTCTCATGGCTACCCGGAAAGAGCTTGGGATTCCGGACGAGAAGTGGATCAAATTGCGCGACAACTGCTGGGTGCAGAATCTCTGGAGCGCCTCGATTACGCCCAAGGGCGCCTTCTTCTGCGAAGTGGCGGCCGCGATGGACGCTACCCTCAACGGGCCCGGCGGATGGAAGGTCGAACCCGGATGGTGGAAGCGGAAACCCATGGACTTCGCCGACCAGCTCCACTGGTGTGAACTGTGCAGCGCGGCCTTGCCCATGCCGGCGCGAGACGCCCGGGGCGAAGTCGACGACGTGTCGCCGGTCTGGAAAGAAAAGTTGGTCCAGATTGAGAGCCCCAAGGTGAAAAAAGGGCTGGCCAACGAATTCGATCCCAAGACATATGATCCGAAAGCGCACGAAGTGATCAGCGATATCACTCCGTACATGGAGGACCAGGAACAACGCATCGGAGCGGCCAAGAAGACGGTTCAGCCGCAGCGAGTCACTTCCGTCGCGTGGCTCACTTCATCGATCAGCAGCGAGGAAGCGGCGAAGCTTGTCGACCGCGCGAAGGCAGCGGGCCGCCTGGATTTCATTGTTTCCGCGGAAACGGAGCATCAGGCGCTGGCCGAAGCGGCGCAGGTGGCATTTATCAGCGCGGCGGGGCGGTCAGGCAAAGAACTGCTGGCTGAGCTCAAGGAACGCGGCAGGATCCGGGATTGGGTACTGCTGATGCGGGACAGCTTTCCTCCCGCTTCCGCTTTTGAGTTGATCGGGAACTGTGTCTTTAACCCCGGCTGTGCGTATTGGCGAACCTCCGGGGAAAAAGGCAGCCTGGCGGCGGCCCCCGGCTTCCAGTTCTTTAATGTCCGCGCCTATTCGTTGAAGGAAGGCGCCGACCTTTTCGATATCGTCGCGGCATATCCGGATCGCAAGCAGGTTAACTGGTCGAGCGACGACGCTTCGCGCTACAGCCTGACTCCTGCTCACATGTTTTACCGGCGGGCTGTAAAGCGCCTGTATTGGGCTCGCAAGCGGCTCGGCAGAAAGTTCAGCCAGCGGCCCCCATCCAACCTGATCGGGCCTCGCGGCTCGCTCGACCGGGTCGGAATCAGCAGCAATTAAGGAGATGGAATGACGGAGCCGATCGACATCGCGATGCCGGCGTACAATTGCGCGCCGTGGCTCGACGGGTTTATCGGCTCCCTGCTGGCCCAGGACTTTACGAACTGGCGCCTGATCGCCCGCGACGACGGGTCGAAGGACAATACCGGCGGTGAACTGGCAAAGTGGCAAGGCGAATTAGGGGAGCGGATGATCGTCCTGCCGGACTCGGGAAAGCGGAATCTCGGGCTGATTGGGAATTACACCGCTGTGTTGACGGCGGCCACCGCGCCCTACGTCATGTCGGCCGATCCGGACGATGTCTGGCTCCCCGGCAAGATCACCCGAACCATGCAGGCGATGCGCGCGGCTGAAGCAGCGGCGGGCGCCGGTTCGCCGGTGGCCGTCTGTACCGATGCCGCGGTGGTGGACGGCGATCGCCGGCCGGTCGCACCCTCTTTTTGGCGCTGGTCCCGCATGGATCCCGGACTGATGCCGGTGCTGGCCAGAGCGGCGATGGAGAGTGTCGCGCTGGGATCCACCATGATGATGAATCGCGCCCTTCTGAGTTGCGCGCTGCCCATTGAAAAGGGGGCAGCCTATCAGGATTGGTGGCTGGCTCTGGTGGCCGTGGCCTTCGGCCGCCTGGTCGCGCTGCCCGAAACCACGATTCTTTACCGGCGGCACGAAGTCAACGCCACCGCCGATCCTTACGGCGGCTCGCTCGCCGGTGCGCTTCGCCGTACTCTGCATGCTCCGGGAGCCCCGCGGCGCCGCCTGGAAAAATTGGTGGCGCAAGCCGCGACGCAGGCCAGGTCTTTCGTCGCACGCTATCGCGACCGCCTGAGAGGTTCCGATATCGCCGCGCTGGAAGCCTTGGGAGAACTTCCCTCACTCGGATCGCTGGAACGCAGGCTCGCCGTATTGCGGTACGGTCTCTGGTTCGCTTCTCCGCTGAAGAACGCCGGCCTGCTGGCGCTTCTCTAGGATGGCCGCGCACATGAGTAAATCGACTCTATTCACGCAACGCGGCCGGCGGCGGGGGACTTACGTCTTTTCCATTCTGCTGGCCGGCGTTCTGTTATACAGCGCCGTCCGGGGCGTCGAATGGGCCAGGGTCTGGTCTATCCTCGCCACAATCCAGTGGGAGTATGTCGCCATCGGCACCGGGTTCACTTGCTGCGCCTATCTGTTGCGCTCTTTGCGATGGCGGATCCTGCTGAATGCCGAAGGCTCTCTGGATGTACTGACGGTCTTTTGGGCCAACATGGCCGGCTATCTGGGTAATAACTTTCTGCCGGCGCGTGCGGGGGAACTGGTGCGCAGCGTACTGATCAGCAGCCGGTCCACGCTGACCAAGACGTATGTTCTCACCACCGCATTGAGCGAACGGTTGATGGACGTGATCGCCCTGGCCCTGGCCGGTTCGCTGGCTCTCTGGGTGGTGAGCCCGCAGCCTCACTGGATGGCGGCAGCCGCGCGGACAATGGCGCTGGCGGGTTTGGCCGGAGTTGTGGCGGCGGTTGCGCTGCCGCACACCGATGCGGCCTGGATGTCCCTGTTACGAAGGCTGCCTTTGCCGCCCGTCATTGCCAAATCGCTAACGCACATCCTGGAGCAGATTTTTCTGGGCCTGAGGGCCTTTCACGATTGGCAGCGGTTCTGGAAATTCGCCCTGCTGACCGGGGCGGTCTGGTTCTCCGATGCGTGCGCCACAGTCATCGGCGGGCGGGCCCTCGGATTGCACGTTTCGTTTCCCGTAGCCGTGCTGCTCATCGCCGGGCTGGGGTTTTCCAGCGCCATTCCGGCGACTCCGGGTTTTATCGGCATTTACCAGTTTATTTACGTGAGCGTCCTGACGCTGTTTGGGATCAGCCGGGATGGCGCTCTGGCATTTTCCCTGGTTTCCCAGGTGATGGGGTATCTCCTGACCCTTGCTCTTGGATGTCCTGGGTTCTTTTTCCTGCAACGGTCTGATTCGGTGCACCACCTGCCGGCGGAACTGCCGCCGGCCGAGGCTTGAGGAGTGGCCATGAAAACGATCAGTGTGATTACGGCCTGCTTTAACGAAGTAGATAACGTCGAAGAACTGTACCAGAGGGTGCGCCAAAGCATCGCCTCGCTCGGCAGGTATCGATATGAGCACATCTTCATCGATAACGCCTCCACCGATGGCACGGTGGCCGTTCTCAAACGCATCGCCGCGGAGGATTCCAACGTCCGCATCATCGTGAATGCGCGCAACGTGGGCCATATCCGCTCGCCCATGCATGCTTTCCGCCAGGCCATCGGCGACTGCATCGTCAGCCTGGTGGCGGACCTTCAGGATCCGCCGGAGATGATCGTGGACTTGATCCGGGAGTGGGAAAACGGCTACTCGATGGTATTGGGAATCAAGCGCACCAGCGAAGAAAATCCGCTGATGTTCTGGATTCGCAAAAAGTATTATCGCGTGGTGAACCGCCTCTCTTCGATTGAGACCTTCGAGAACTTCACCGGCTTCGGCCTGTATGACCGGCGCGTGGTGGACGAAGTAAAGGCGATGGACGATCCCTATCCGTACTTTCGCGGCATGATCGCCGAGGTCGGATTACCGCACAAACTATTACCCTACGATCAGCCGCTCCGCAAGCATGGAATCACCAAGAACAATTTTTATTCGCTCTTCGATTTAGGGATGCTGGGCATCATCAACCATTCCAAAGTTCCGCTGCGGCTGGCGACTTTCGCCGGTTTCGCCGGAGCGGCGCTCAGCTTTCTTGTCGGCCTGGGATACTTTATCTACAAACTGCTCTTCTGGAACCGTTTTGAAGTGGGTATGGCGCCGCTGGTGATCGGCATTTTTCTGCTGGGCTCCGTTCAACTGGTATTCATGGGCGTGTTGGGCGAATATGTGGGCGCGATCCTCACGCAAGTGCAGCACCGTCCTCTGACGGTGGAGCTGGAGCGCGTGAATTTCCAATTCGAGCCCGGCCTGCCGAAGATGATCCACGGCACGCCGGACGGCAGCATGGTGCTGTCCGGGGCACCCTTGGAAATCCAGGATAAGGTGTTGATTTCTTGATTCAGCAGGGTGAGGGCCGCCGCCAGCCGAAGTACGGATAACCCGTAGTATCTTGAAAGTGGACTTTGAATGGCTACCGGCAGAACAGCTAGTTCACCCCGGCCAATGACCGCCGAAGCGATTGAACGTGCGGCACGCGCGGATCCCGATGCCCAGCCTCTTACGGGAAGCGATCTCCAGCGGATGCGGCGGACACCGCAGGCGAAAGTTATACGGCGTGCATTGGAGCTGACGCAAGAGGAATTTGCCGCCCGCTATCATATTCCGGTCGGCACGCTGCGTGACTGGGAACAGGGCCGCGCCGAACCGGACCAGCCTGCCCGGGCTTATTTGACACTCATTGCGCGCGATCCTGACCATGTGAACCGGGTCCTGAATCCCAAGGCAGGCTAAGACTTCCGCTGCAAGCCGCCCTGCAGCAGATACAGGCCGGGTAAGCCGAACAGGATCACCACCACGTATCCCAGCACCTGAACCACCAGGATGTAAGCCAAGGCGGCATCGCGCGTGATGCCGAAAGGCGGCAGCACGGTCACGGCAACGAACTGATAAACGCCTACATACCCGGGCGTCGAAGGCAGCGCGCTGCCGAGACCCAGGCCGGTCAACAGCAGCAGCGCCACCCCAAAGGAAATCTCCAGACCCATGCCTCGGGCGGCCACGATCGCACTCGCCGAATCGGCGGTCCAGATGACCAGCGTCAGAAAAACGAAGCCGGCAAAGCGGGCCCAATCGTGGAAGGCGCGCATCCCCAGCAGAATCTGCCCGGCCAGTTGGATGAGCGTCTTGCGCAAGCCCGTCGGCATGGGAATGCGCGTCAGAATGGTTTCCAGCAGCGTGCCAGTATGCGGCAGCACCATGATGACTACCGCGCCGGCGGCCGCCACAACCGCCATGGTGCGGGAAAGGGCCTCCATCCAACCGGGCTTGGGATCCACCGTCAGCAGAACCAGCGATGCGCCCAGCACCAGCGCGATCACGTCCATCAGGCGCTCGCTGAGCGCCGTGGTCAGCACATACGTGTTGCTTAATGCCGAGCGCGTGCTGATCAGCACGCTGCGCAGCAATTCGCCCGCGCGGGCGGGCAGGAAATTGTTGCCCAAATAGCCGGCCATATTGGCCCAGAAGACCGTGCCGACGCCGAAATTCCCTTCCGCGTTCAGCAGAATGCGCCAGCGCAGCGAGCGTAGAAAATAAGATCCGGCGCAGATCGCCGTGGCGCCCGCCAGGTACCACCATTGGGCCGCTGCCACCGTGCGCCACACCCCGGCCCAATCCACGCCGCGCAGCGCGTAGTAAAGCAGGACTCCGGAAATCAGGAAAGAGAGCACCCACCAGGACGCCTGGCGCAGGCGCCCGCCGGAGCTCATAGGGCGCTCGGCGTATTGCGGGTATCGGCGTCCATGAAATAGTAGCCGATCATGTGCATCACGATGAAATGGCCGTCTTCGATGCGCCCCATGTGCGGATGGGAGACCTGGATGTTGAGTTGCGCCATGGGGCCGAGCCGGCCGCCCTCCCTGCCGGTCAGCGCAATGGTGTGGCAGCCGATGGAATTGGCGTATTCGACGGCGCGCAGCACGTTGGGCGAATTGCCCGATCCGCTGAACGCCATCAGCACGTCGCCCGCCTGGGCGAAATTTTCGAGTTGCTGGGCGAAGACGCATTCATACGCCACGTCGTTGGAGTACGCCGTGAGCGTCGGTATGGAGTCCACCAGCGACATGATCCGGAAGCGCTTTTCGCGCTGGTAGCTGGCGCCCTTGACCATGTCGGTGGCGAAGTGCGAAGCCGTGGAGGCGCTGCCTCCGTTGCCGCAGGTAAAGATGCAGCGGCCCTGTTCGCGGGCCTCCGCCAGAATCTCGATGGCGCGGCTGACCTTGGAAAGATCGAGGGTGTCTATGGCCTTCAACAGCTCGGCCCGGTACAGTTCAGGAAATTGCATGTAGGACTATCTATTGTAGTGCGGCGAAGTAATCCACTGTTTGGCGGAGCCCTTCTTCCAGGTCCACGCGAGGCTCCCAGCCCAGCAGGGTACGGGCTTTGGCGATGTCCGGGCGCCGCTGTTTGGGGTCGTCCGCGGGCAGTGGTTCGAAAACGATCTGCGAGCGGCTGCCGGTGAGCGCCAGGATGTGCCGGGCGAACTCCAGAATGGTCATCTCCCGCGGATTGCCCAGATTCACCGGGTAGCGCTCGGCGGATTGCATCAGGCGGTAGAGACCGTCCACCATATCGGAGACGTAGCAGAAACTGCGGGTCTGCGAGCCGTCGCCGAAAATGGTGAGCGGGTCTCCGCGCAAGGCCTGGCCCAGGAACGCCGGCACCACGCGGCCGTCGTCCAGCTTCATGCGTGGGCCGTAGGTATTAAAGATGCGGGCGATATTGGTAGGCAGCCCGTGCTGGCGATGATAAGCCATGGTGAGGGCTTCGGTGAATCGCTTGCTTTCGTCGTAGCAGGAGCGCGGACCTACCGGATTCACGTGTCCCCAATAGGTTTCCACCTGCGGATGGACTTCGGGGTCGCCGTAGCATTCGCTGGTGGATGTGACCAGGTAGCGGGCGCCTTTGGCGCGGGCCAGTTCCAGCATGTTGCGGCTGCCCAGCGAGCCGGCATCCAGCGTGGCAATGGGATGTGCCAGGTAGTCTTTGGGGCTGGCCGCGGATGCCATGTTGACCACACAATCCACGGCGCCGGAAATGTCGAACGGCTGGGTAATGTCCCGCTCGAAAAATTCAAAACTGCTGCAGCCGGAAAGATGCGCCAGGTTGCCGGGCGAGCCCGTCAGGTAATTATCCAGCGCTACAACAGTGTGGCCCTCCGCCAGCAGACGGTCGCAAAAATGAGAACCCACAAACCCGGCAGCGCCGGAAACGACGATACGCAAGGAACCTCCAGAATCTCATTCTAACGGTGGCCGGGCCATGCGCCCGAATTTGGGAAATCCGCGGTGTGTTGGTAGAATTTCCCATGGGCTTCAAAAGCACTCCAGCTTCAGGCGGATAGCTCAACGGTAGAGCGCCTCTTACACATAGAGGAGGTTGTACGGTTCAATTCCTGCTCCGCCTACCATTCAAGTCACAACTCACGGCACCAGCCGGATGATCATCGGGCCGATGGCTCGTGTGACCGGCAGGGGTACTTTTTGCCACAGGCGGATGGCTTGCTGAAAGCGCGGATTCTTGGGGGTGAAGTTGGGCAGTTCCTTGCGCTTCCCGAGCAGCATCTCATAAGGCAGATCGCGCATTTCCATGCCCCAGTGAGCCTTGAAATCGAACGACCCGCTTTCCTTTTTGCTGCGCCCGAAATCGAACCGCGCGTACCCGTTCCGGCCGCCCCAGCGCATCAACTCGAAGTACATGTAATTGTTGGGGGCGTACTCGTTATACGCGGGGTCGGACGCGCCGTAATAGGGTAGAACCTGATCGCGGAAGTAGAAGGTCATCACGGCGCTCACCACTTTGCCTTCGAGACGCACTTCGCGGATATCGGCTTCCTTTCCGAAATTGCGCGCCAGCACGTGAAAATGCTTCACCGGAAAGCTGGGCGTTCCCAACCTGCGGAGATTCCGGGTGTACAGGTCGATGAATGCGGCCGGGGAGTCCGCCGGGGCCATGGTAAACGGATGCTTCAGCGCCTTTCTGACCATGTAGCGGGTCTTGCGGGGAATGGCGGCCAGCATCTCCTCCTCGTCGGGCCCGATCTGCTGGACGAAGGAGACGTACCGGGCGACATTAGAGAATCCCACGCATTGGTCATCGTGAGAATTGCGCAGCTCCGCGTAATCCAGTCGCAAGTCCCGGCTGAGTTTCTGCAATTCGTCGCGCAGCGCGTTCTGCGCCTCGGGAGAATCGGCCAGAATGCCGCCATACACCGCGAACGGCGACGAGAGCAGGACCCGGCCCATCAAAAGATTCTCGATCAGAAACAGCGGCAGAACGCCGCGCACCCGCCCGCCCTCGGCAGCCACCAGGTAGTAAGGCCGGTAGCGGAAGATTTCCTCCATACTGTTCTTCCAGGCCATCAGGTGGAAGGGGCTGCCGTGCGGATGGGCGCGTACAAAGGAATCCCAGCTCGAGCAATCTTCCTGCTGCCATAAACGGGCGATAAGTGCCATTAGGTTTTGATCGTTGCGATGGGGTGCGGCTACGCCCGGAGGGCCGCCGCGGAGCTTTGCCAGCCGGCTTTGGAACTTTCCGTCACCTCGGACAAAAGATCGCCGGAGGAACCGAGCCAGCGGTTCTCCCAACAGGCCAGCATGAGCATAGCCCACAGTTCTCTACCGTAATCCCGTGCGCCGGACTGGTGCACCTCATAGACCTGCCGTACGTCCGGAAGCGAAAGGTACGCCGCCATCCGGGGGCGCAATACCAGGGCTTCGAAAACAGGCTTCAGGCTGGTGCGGAACCATTCCGCCCGCGGCACGATGAACCCCATTTTCCGGCGCCTCAGGATCTCTTCGGGAACGTGCGATTTCAGCATCTCCTTGAAAATATATTTGCCGCTGCCGTTTTTCAATTTGAATCGCGCCGGCATGCGTCCCGCCAGGTCGGCCAGCCGGTAGTCCAGCCACGGGCAGCGTCCTTCCAGGGAATACGCCATGGAGGCGCGATCCACCTTCACCAGAATATCGCCTGGAAGATACGTCTCCAGGTCTACGGCCTGCATTTGCTGCAGTGGAGGCAGATGGCTGTATTTATCGAAGCGGTTTACAAAACTCTCGCGGGGCGTGAACCCGCCCAACTGCGCGCGGAGTTCCGGGGAAAGAATGCTGCCCAGAAGACCGTAGCCGAAACCGGTCATCGAGTCGAAATAGGCTTCCCCGAGTTCCTGCGCCAGGCAGGTCAGCGTGGCTTTGGCGCGGAAAACTTGCGGCAGACGGTCGAACTTGGGGTAATAGCGCCCCGCGGCGGCGACCGCAGTCCGGCGGAACCATCGCGGCACAATGGAGCGCCAGCGCTGTTCCGCCACGCCAAAGCGGTAGCGCCGGTATCCGCCCAGGATCTCGTCGGCGCCATCTCCGGAAAGGGCCACGGTGACGTGCTGGCGCGTCATTCTGGAAAGATACAGGGTGGGGATGGCGGAGGAATCGGAAAACGGTTCGTCAAAGTGCTCCACCAGCGTGCGCAGCATATCGTGGACGCCCAGGCTGACCACTTCCTCATAGTGATCCGTCTGGTAGCGCGCCGCGACCATGCGCGCATAGCGAACCTCGTCGTATTCCTCACGGGTGAAACCGATCGAGAAGGTCTTGACCCGGCTGCCGGCGCGCTGCGCCATCAAAGCCACCACGCCGCTGGAATCCACGCCGCCGCTGAGGAAGCCGCCGAGAGGCACGTCGCTGATCATGCGGCGTTCCACGGCGTCGGCGGAGAGCGCCTCCAATTCCTCCATGGTCTTCGCAAAATCCAGGCTCTCCTCGGGCTCGAAGGAAGCCGACCAATACTGCCGCAGGCGCATCCCGTTTGCGGAGATCAGGGCCGAGTGGCCCGGGGGGAGTTTGTGGCTGCCGGCGAAGATCGTGTCCGGGTCCGGAACGTAGCCCAGGCAAAGGGCATTCGCCACGCTCTGCGCGTTCACTTCCGGAGAGAATCCGGCAATCGCCATCAGCGCCTTCAGTTCCGAGGCAAAGCAGATGTGCATTCCGGGCACGCTGGTGGAATAGTAGAGCGGCTTTTTCCCGAAGCGGTCGCGGGCCAGAAACAGTTCCTGATTCCGGTTGTCCCAGATGGCCAGGGCGAACATCCCGTTGAGGTATTCGGGCGTACGCTCTTTGACCTCTTCGTACAGGTGGACAATCACTTCGGTGTCGCTGTGGGTGGCGAAGCGATGTCCCTTTTTCACCAGGTCTTCGCGGAGTTCCCGGTAATTGTAGATCTCGCCGTTAAAAACGATTTGGATGCTGCCGTCTTCATTGCCCAGCGGCTGCGCGCCCCCGCTGAGATCGATGATACTCAGGCGGCGATGGCCCAACGCAATCGGGCCTTCCTGGTAGTAGCCGAATCCATCCGGGCCGCGGTGCTGCAGCCGGTCGCACATGCGCTTCAATAATGCCGGATCCTGAACTGGTTGTTGGGAGAAGTAACCGGCTATTCCACACATGAGGTTGCGATTACGTCCAATTGTATCGCACTGAAGAGCGGCGGCGGTGTGCGCAGCGGTCCACTATCCATTAAACTGGGGAAGCGAACATCGCACAATGTTCTCTGTTTTCGCACTGGTCCGGTTCGCATGGACTGAGGTCAATAACTGGTCAGGAGGAAATAGGAAAATATCATGCGACTAAGTATACCGGTGGCACTTTTGTGTAGCGCGGCATACAGTTTCGCCGCAACCCCGGCCCCGGCAGTTACCGGCATT
>Ga0335085_10004252_pt1 | contig 23917 bp, 20 predicted proteins | sample Lox_Sample_45_FD_206712 | JGI IMG/M metagenome (GOLD analysis project Ga0335085, IMG submission 206712) | Soil microbial communities from Loxahatchee National Wildlife Refuge, Florida, United States - Lox_Sample_4.5 | ecosystem: Environmental > Terrestrial > Soil > Wetlands | place: USA...
AGACATCCCCGCTGCGCGGACAGCGGATCTCAGGCGCCCATGCTCATGAGTCTGGATCCCTGACGAGGCCTGCGCAAGAAAAGAGGGCATTCGGCCACGACACTCTCCCGCCGCACAGGAGGCAGGCCCGTTTGCCGCTGGTGGCACGTTTCTTACCAGCATGTCGCCCGCGAGTTCAGCCCGACTGAAGGTTCTTCACTACGAACCGACGGCTTGAGCACCTGATAGCTCCGGAACTTCGTGGGGTTCGCCGAGAGGGTTGCGCTGCTTTCCGGCAGCTTCGGGGGGCTGGTCAGCCAGGAGATCCGGCATGGGCCGGCTGTGGATGACCGGGCGTCCGGCGTGGCCAGTGCGCCAGGGAGCTGGACCCAGGTGACGCGGTCAACTCCGGGAACCAAGGGATCGCTGCTGAGGGTTTAACTTCCAGCAGATCGGCAGCCGGACCCGGGCCTCGGCCGATCGCCCGGTGGCGACCACATCGATCCAGGCGGTGCCGCTGTCCAGCGGGGGCACGATCTCAAGCCACAAGATGACCTCGCCGCTGGTCCCCGTCGGGCCCGTGCCATTGGTGCGCGTGGCGTGCCAGCGGCCGCTGCTGTCGCGGACCCACAGCGCCGGCAGCGGCCGGATTACCCTGCCGTAGGTCCAGTCGTCCTCTGGCGTGACGCCGCTGACCAGCATGTGCACGATGGTTTGCGTAGCGCTGTTGTGCAGGCCGACGATCGTAGCGTGGTGCAGGCCGAGGATCGTGATGTGGGCGCCGTCCAGCTCGGGCAGCTCGGCTATGGTCGCGGCCGCGATGCCGGGCGCGGGCGCGGCCTGCGGCAGGCGGCGGGGGCGGGTCAGCATGCTGTGCCACGGTTCGGGAAGGTCCGCGGCGGGCGGCGCGGTGATGCCGTGGCCGGGGATACCGACCCTGGTGCACAGTCCGGCGAGCTGGCCGGGGACGGGGCTGGCCGGGGGCAGCGCGCCGGCCGCGTGCAGCGCGGCGACGATGTCCCCGGGCCCGTCGGCGATAAACGCGCGCAGGTCGGCCGCGCTGGCGGGCGGATGCTCGAGGTCGTACTGCGGGACGGCCGCCCCGCTGCAGAGGATCCGGGCGGCGATGACGTCGAGCAGGAGCTCGCCGGGGCTGTGTGCGTTCGGGGTCACGGTGACGTCGGGTGCCGGGATCTGCGGGTCCAGGTCGATGCGGGTGGCGGGTTCGCCGGGGGCCGCGGTCAGGTCAAGCCAGCGGATATGGTGCGCCGGGTCCGGGCGCAGCAGGAGCTCGGCCGCCGCATGCCCGCCGCGGAACCCGAGCTGGTAGCTGGCGCCGTGGTCATCTACGGCGGTAAGCGGGCGCAACGGCCAGCCGGCCATGGTGAGCCGCGCGCCGTCCGCAGATTGCAGGTAAGCCACCAGGAGCAACTCGCGGCGGACGTCGTTGTCCCGGATCGCGATCACCTGGCCGACCGGCACTACCCGCCACGATGCCCGGCGCGGCGCCGGCCGGGTCTGTGCCGTGCTGAGGCCGGAGACGGGGAGCGCCACGGCGCCGGCCCGGCCAGCAGGGCTGTGCATCAGCCGGGCCAGCCGCCTCCGCGCGTCCGGCGGCAGCCCGCGCTGACCCGGGCTGGCCTGGTTTTCCTGGCCGGGATGGCGGACAGCGACGGCAAGCTCGAAGTCGGCCCGGATCTGCTCGGCAGTGCCGATGTCGACAGCGCCCACGGCCACCAGCGCCTGTGCCGCCATTGCGAGCCTGGCGGTATTCTGCCGGCCCGGGATGCCGGCCGCGGGCAACGTCCGCGCGCGCCGCAGTTCGGCCTCTGCCAGCTGCCGCAGGCAGCTTTCCGCGCGCTCGCGGCTCATGTCCCCTAGTGTCCTCCCAGAAGCACGCGGCAGCTCCCGGGCCGCGGGCCTTCAATGCCGGATAACGGCGGGATTGCGGCGGGAGCGTAGTGCTACGCCCCGGCAGCCTCGGCGGGCTGGTCAGCCAGGAGGTCGCAGGCCATGAGCGTGTACTTGCTGGCGGTGGCGTGGGACAGGCCGAAGACCAGGGCCAGGTGCAGCGGATCCGCGCGGGCGGTCAGCGCCTCGTGGAGCACCCGGTCGCGGCGGATGCGCTCAATGTTGACGCCGTGCCGCTGCACGTTCCACGCGAGGAAGCCCCTGCTGACCGGCCCGGAACCCAGGGCCGTCTTCTCGGAGATCAGGACGTGCCGGTTGGGGGTGCACGGCCAGGTGGCGCGGCGATGGTCCAGCCAGGCCCGCAGCGCCCGGCAGGTGAGCTCGCCGAGCCGCTGGCAGTGCCCGGCGATGGTGATGCGCCGGTTGGGCAGGTCGAGGTCGTCCAGGGTGAGATCGCGGATCGCGGCCCAGCGGGCGGCGTGGACCGCGGCCAGGGCGACGATCAGCCGCTGGGCGGGGCTGGTGGCGGCCTGTTCGACGGACCGGATCTCGGCGTCGGTCATCGGCAGCAGGCTGCCGCCGGGGTCGGCGGCTTTCAGCCGCGCGGCGGGGTTGGCGAAGACCAGTCCGCGTTTCCTGGCGAACCGGAACAGCGACCGGACCGCGACAGTCGTGGTGCGCAGGTGGTGGCCGCGCAGCGGATCCAGCACGGCCGTGATGTCGGCGGTGGTGACCTCGCGGAGGTGGTCACGGTCTGCTGACCACTGCTCGATGAGCGGCTGGACGGCGGCGAGGTAGACGTAGATGCTGGCGTGCGAGCGGGGCCGGGCTCGGGCATCGCCGTCGAGCAGCACGAGCAGCCAGGCCCGGACCGCGCCGGCGAAACCGCGGGGCAGCGCGTCGGCGCGGCGCTCGACCCAGGAGCGGATCGCGGGAGCGCTGTCGTCTTCCAGCAGGTCAAGCCCGGCCAGGACTTCTGCGACTCGCGGAACGGAGGTGTGCCGGGAGGTGCGCGTGCGGATCTCGGTGAGCGTGACGCGCTCGCCAGCAGGGCGGCCGTCGAGTAATACCATCAGGCCGTCCAGGGCGCACCGGAGGGTAGACGGTGACCAGCCATGGGTCTCGCCGAGCTGCCTGGCCAGGGCGGCGGCCGCGCGCAGCACCGGGTCGGCCGACCCGGGCGCCGGATGCTGCCAGCGCGGCGGCGGCGCGGCGCCGTTCTTGCGCCGGTAGTACGAGGCGAGCGCACTGCAATTGTTGTTGCAGTAGGCCCGGTCCCGGCGGCTTCCCGCGGGAATCGGCGTGCCGCAGTGCGCGCAGTTCACCGGGGCGGCAGCGACCTGCCCCCGCGGGGGCGGGGAGCGACCGGGCGGGCCTCGGCCACGGCAGGGGCCTGCTCACCGCCAGCCGGCTGAGGCCGGGGCACTGTCTCGGGTTCGGGCAGCAGCAGTTCGGCAACGCCGCAGCCGAGCACGGCGCAGATGATGTCGAGCTCGTCGAGCCTGACGGTGTTCGGCTGGCCGGACCACAGGCCGGACATCTTCCCGGCGCTGATCACCATGCCGCGCTCGGCGAGCAGCCGCTGCAGCTCGCTGGCCTTCCAGATGCCGCGGTTGGCCGCCGCCAGCCGGAGGTTCCATCTCATCGGGCCAGTCCCTTCCACCGGTCGGCGGCGCGCTGCTGGCCGACCACCCAGGCGTCTTCCACGTGGGTGCCGTGCACGTGGATGTACCTGGCCGTTGTGCCAGTCCAGGCGTGACCTAGTAGCTCCTGGATGGCGAACAGGCTCATCCCGCCCCGGTAGAGCTGAGATGCACAGTAATGCCGCAGCACGTGCGGCGTCAGCTTGCCTGCCCAGGCCGGCAGGTGGCGCTCGGCGGCCTCGGCCAGCGACCGGCGGAACACATCGGCGGTCGCCCGCGCACACGAGCCGTCCCGGCACTTGCGCTCGGACGGGAACAGCGGCGCCCCGGCCCTGGCATGGTCGGCGTCGAACTGGCCCCACACGTCCTCGATGAACCAGCGCAGGTTCTGGTCCGCGCCGTTGATCAGCGGCACCAGCCGCGGTTTCGGCCCCCGGCGCCGCGAGCCCTTCCCGTGGCGGACGTTGAGCTTGCCGAACCGGCCCAGCTCCCACCGCACGTCATCCAGGTCCAGCAGGCAGGCCTCGTTGACCCGCAGGCCGACGTCGGCCTCCAGCCTGGCGGCCGCGTAGTTCCGGGCGGCCGGGGCGAACTTGCGACAGGTGGCCAGCTCCCCGCGCCACCCAGCGAACAGGAGCTCGATCTCCTCCTCGGCTGGCGGCACGCGCAACTGCGGATCGACCGAGGCGCGCGGCCGGTTCATCTCATCCAGCGGGCACTCGGCCACGCGACCGGTCAGGTTGTAGATCTCGATCTTGTGCCGCAGCTCCAGGAACTGGAAGTACACCGTCAGCGCGGCCGCACGGCCGGTCCGCGTCGACGGTCTCGCGTCGCGCAGCACCTTGCCGAAATACGCATCGGCGTCCGCTGGCTGCATCTCCCACAGCGGCCGCCCGAACCAGTCCCGGATCAGCTCCAAGTGGCCGGTATCGTTCCGGATCGTGCTGTCGGCCAGCCCCGCCGAGGCCCGCGCCAGCACGAACCCGGCCAGCACGTCAGTCTCGAACTCGGCGAGTTCTTCCTCGCTCGCCGGCACCCGGTGCTCCCGCAGGTCACGCACCAGCGCCAGAGCCAACCCGCACCTCCCTCGACTTCACCCGAGACGACAGGTCATCAGCTTGGGCGAGATCATTTCACAGAGACTGAAGGAAGATCAGGTCGACTCGCCGGCAACCGGCTAACATCACACGTCCTGGTACAGGCCCGATCGGAGTTGGCAGGCCGCCATCGGCAAGCTCACGAACCCGGGGACTGTTGCTTAGTCCGCCGTGAGTTCAGCTGCATGCCGACGCTGTCCGTGGTCGGCCGGGATTCAGCCAGCGGGTATCACGTCTCGCTTCGAGGGCTCGTTCCGGCCGCACACACGGTTCCGACGGTCATCTCTCCTGTCCTGTTAGGGCTTGGCGGCCTGTTGCGTGCGGTAGCGCTGGGTGCGGATGGTGCGCCACAGAAGGAGAGCTGCGTTCATGACCGCACCGCGAACGCGTTCCCGGCAGCCCAAGCAGCTGGACGCCGGGATCTTCCAGGCCGAGATCAATTCATTCGCCCTGCGCCGGGCCGCCGAGGGCAAGGCCGCCAAGACAATCCGGACCTACACCGAGGCAGTGCACTGGTTCGCCGCCACGGGCCTGCCCGGGCGGACCGGCCGGGGTAGCTGGGAGCAGGTCACCAGCCGCGAGATCCAGCAGTGGATGGCATGGCTGCTGGACCGCTACAGTACCGCGTACGCCAGCAACCAGTACCGCGCCCTGCAGCAGTTCTTCAAATGGCTGGCCGCCGAAGACCAGCTGCCCGACCCGATGGCCGGGCTGCAGCCGCCGCAGGTGCCCGCCAAGCTGGTCCCGGTCTTCACCCCCGGGGAGCTGGCCCGGCTGGAGCGGGCATGCGCGGGCCGCAGCTTCGCCCAGCGCCGCGACACTTTCAGGCGGACGCTCGCCCTTGCGGCCACCCGGCCGGCGTTTGCTGATGGCCGCGTAGCTGGCGGCGAACTCCGGCGACCGCTTGGCGGTCTGCGCGGCCTGGTTCATCGCCCACCGCAGCCACGCCGAGCCCTGTTTGGAGATGTGCCCGTGCCGGACCTTCAGGTCCGAGCCCCGCACGGTCGGAGTCAGCCCGGCCCAGGCGGCCAGCTTGCGGGCGCTGCCGAACCGGCTGATGTCGCCGATCTCGGCCAGCATGACCAGGGCGGTGAACTCCCCGACGCCGGGCAGCGTCCGGAGCACCTTGACCCGCGGGTCCGTTTTGGCGCAGGCGTGCAGCTCGCCGTCGATCCGCTCGATCAGCGGCGCCAGTCCGTCGATGACCGCCAGGCAGTCGGTGATGATCTCCCGCGAGGCGGCGGGCAGGTCCAGCTCGGCCAGCCAGCTGCGGCCCGGGCCGGTCCAGTAGCTGGCCGACCGGTCATAGCCACGGCTGGTGGCGATCTGGCGGCGGCCGAAGCTGACCGCCCGCGGCGACCCGGACCATGACACGCCGTGGCCCAGATCGTGGCCCGGCTGACCGGGCTGCCCCGCCGGGCGGTGGTGCTGGCTGAGGACGAGACGCACCTGAACCTGCTGCCCCACGTGCGGGCCAGCTGGACGCTGCGCACCGCCCGCCCCAAGATCCCCACCCCGGGCACGAACCGGCAGGTCACCGTCTTCGGCCCACTCGAGATGACCACCGGCCGCCGGGTGTGCCGGCTGGGCCGCGCTGCGCGGCGGACTTCACCGCCCTGCCGGACCAGGTGCTCCGGGCGTTCCCCCGGGCCCCGGTGATCGCGGTGATCTGCGACAACGACAGCATCCATCACGCCCGCACGGTCACCGCCTACCTGGAGAAACACCCCCGGCTGGAGCTGCTGTACGGCGCCCGGTACAGCCCGCATGACAATCCCGCCGGGCGGATCTGGCCTCCGGCATTCAGCGTGAATGGCGAATTAGGCCCCTGTCGATTGTGGCGTGGTTGTGAGCTGGGGTTTTGCGGTTCCGCGCCTAGTGGCGGGCGTTGTGGTGGTGCACCTGATGGGTGCGGGCGGCCCGGGCGCGCGGCGTGAGCGGGATGGCGGGTTCAATGGCGAAGAGCGCCCTGGTTCTGGGAGATTACGCGGTAACCACACGTTGCAATCCCCGGGACTGGAGCGCTCTTCGTCATGCGGCATAACGGCTGGGACCGTGCCCTGAAGGTCACCGGCGACGGGGCAGGCCTGGCCGACCATGCCGACGCGATCCTGCTGCGCAAGGCCGCTGACCAGGCGGGGCTGACAGGGTGGCTGAGCGCGGCACTGCAGAAGGCGGGGAGATCACCGGTCCTGGACCGGGGGATCGTGCTGGTCTCGATGGCGGCGGCGATCGCGCTGGGCGCCACCAGCATGAGCGATATCGCGGTGCTGGCGCACCTGGCTCCCGTGCTGGGGACAGCGCCGAGCGGGCCGACGGTGCGGCGGGCCCTGGACCTGGCCGGCGGCACGGCCATGCTGGACCGGATCGCCCGGGCCCGCGCGAAGGCCCGCGCGCACGTGCGGCAGCTGATCGAGAAGACCCCGGCCGGGTTCCCGTGGCTGGTCATCGCCGGGAAGGCGCTGGCGGGCCGGGTGGTGATCGACATGGACGGGACGCTCGTCACCGCGCACAGCGACAAGGAAGGAGCGGCTCCCACCTGGAAGATGGGCTACGACTTCCACCCGCTGGCGGCGTGGTGTTCGAATACGCGTGAGTGCCTGGCCATGCTGCTGCGCCCCGGGAACGCGGGCTCGAACACGTTCACTGACCACAGGGACGTGCTGGCCGCCGCGATCCGGCAGGTGCCCGCCCGGTCCCGGCGCAAGATACTGGTCCGCGTCGACGGCGCCGGGGCCAGCCACGAGCTGGTCAAGCACCTGCTGGGCATGTCGTCCCCGCGCCGGGAGGTGCTCTTTACCTGCGGGTGGATGATCACAGCAGCTGACGAGGAAGCCATCGCGATGCTGCCGGCGGACGGGTGGAAGCCCGGCATCGCCCAGGACGGCACGGCCGAGCAGGACAAGGCCGTCGCGGAGATCACGTACCTGATGAGCCGGGCCGGGAACTGGCCGGGCGGGCTGCGGTGGATCGCCCGCCGGGTCAGGCCGTCCCGCCGGCAGATGCGCAACCTCACCGCTTATGAGAAGAAGACCGGCTGGCGGTACTCCATCACCTGCACGAACATCCCCGGCTCCGGCATCGGCGGCGTTCCGGGCAGCCATCACCCGCAGTACATCGACGTGGTCCACCGCGAGCACGCCGTCGTGGAGACCGGCGGCGTCCGCACCGCCGAGGCCATGGGGCTGCGCGGGCTGCCGTCGAAATCCTGGCAGGTCAACTGCGGCTGGGTGATCGCCGCGAACATCGCCGCCAACCTGGCCGCCTGGACCCGCCTGCTCGGCCTCTGCGACGACCACGAGCTGCGGGACGCCGACCCGGATACGCTCCGCTACCGGGTCTGGCACATCCCGGCCCGCCTCGCCCGCCACGCCCGGCAGCGGATCCTCAAGATCAGCCCCGGCTGGCCCTGGAAAGACGCGTTCCTGGCCTGCTGGCAGCGGCTGTGCGCCCTGCCGGCACCCATCTGACCAGCACGAACCGTCCCAGCTGCACGAGAAGAGGACCATCCCGGCGCGGTCGGAGCCGGTGCGCACCCGGACATACCGGGCACCCCCGCACGGCCAGCCCGACAGTCAACAGACACAACGCCCCAAACCGGGCAGCAGCACAATCGGTAACCCAGACCTCAGAAGCCTTGAACGATTGAGGCTGGGCCGCGCTGAAGAACTACGTCGCGAACACCGCCGTGACCTGGCCCGCCCGCCTGCGGCAGATCCGCTCCTTCTTCTGCGCCCGCTCACCGGATCAGATGCTCGATACCGGAGCTTTTCACGGACCAATCATTACGAACCAGCGATAGGCCGGGCAGTACATGATTACGCGAGACTCCCGGCTGTTCGCCGTCGCTTCACTCTTTGATGGTCGATGACTTTTGCGCTATCGAACACAAATGAGAATCACGTGGAACGTCATGTAGAACTCTCATAGCTTTCTGAATGTCTTTCGTCCCACTATTCCCAGGGGTCACGATTTCGAGGAATCCGTACAGCGCGTGTATCGGGCGCTCTAACACGGCCCTCTTCATAGGTGAAGGAGAGTTCTACAAAGGGGGATTTCATGAACTCACCACAAAGTGACCAGGGGGATGCGGCCCGGCGGGCACTCGCGGAACTGCTGGGGAGCACGGAAATCGACATCACCGGCGAGGCGGCAAGTCGACTGCCGTCCGGTGAGGAGGTGCGGCTCGTCCATGGGGCCGTACGGGGAGAGCCGAACCAGGCGGCGTCCGTGGTGGTGGACGCCAGCGGGGCAGCACAGCCGCTACGGCGGTTCGAGGCACTATACGGCCGCGACTTCTTCGCGGCGGAGGTAATCCGCGAGCGGCCCGCGGCGGTGCCGGCACCACCGGTCACCATCGATCCGCCGACGAACGACTGGACCCTGCCCGAATGCGTGACCGAGGACGAAACCGTCACGGTGCACGTGCCCAAGTCGGGCGTGCGGCCCAAGGCCGACGTCTACCTGCTCGCCGACACGACGCTCAGCATGACGCCCATCATCGGCACGGTCCAGGCCGGCATCGGCGCGGTGGTCAGCGACCCCGCGTTCGCGGGATTCGACGTCGCCTGGGGCGTCGGGAACTACAAGGACTTCCCGGTCCCCGGGTCCAGCCCGTACGCCTTCCAGCCCCAGCTCGCCCCGACGACCGACATCACCGCCGTCACGACCGCGGTGAGCACCTGGTCGGTGAGCGGTGGCAGCGACATTCCCGAGGGCCAGTTGTTCGCCCTGCAGCAGCTCGCCGATCCCGCGATCGGCTGGCGGCCGGGCAGCAAGCGCATCCTCGTATGGTTCGGCGACGCGCCGGGCCACGACCCAGTCTGCGCGGCCATTTCCGGAGCTGCTGCGGATGTCACCGAGGCGACCGCCACTGCCGCGCTGGTGGGCGCAGGGATCACCGTCGTTGCCATCAGCACCGACACGGGAACCGCCGGGGCGCTCGACGGGGATCCGACGGCTGGTTCCACCGACTACGGCATCTGCACGGTAGTCGGCGGCAGCCCGGGCCAGGCGACCAGGATCACGAGTGCCACCCCGGGTGGCTCGCACACCACCGGCGTCAACGCGACAACGATGATCGCCACCTTGGTGTCGCTCATCTCCGCTGCCGTGCACAGCATCAATCACCTGGTGCTCCAGCCGACCGGAGCGATAGCGCCGTTCGTCACCTCGATCACGCCGGCCAGCTACGACTCTCTCCCGGGGGACGTCGACCATACGCTGCCGTTCGATGTCACCTGGACGGGCGTCAGAGAGTGTGCGGACGAAGACCAGGTCTTCACCGGCAGCCTCGACGTCATTGCCGACGGTACCGTGGTGGCGAGCAAACCAGTCACGATCACGGTGCCCGCCTGCCGCTGGCACCACTCCGTGGAGATGATCTGCGGCCTGCAGCGCGACGAGGGGCGCGACAAGTGCCAGACCGTGGTCGATGGCCGCTACGCCACCGCCGTCACGATCTACAACCCCACCACCTGCACTGTGACGCTGGTGAAGTACTTCGCACCACTGATCCTGCACGGCAAACCTGTCGGCCGCGAACCGCGGACCGTATGCGCACGGCCGTTCGCGAAGATCCAACTCAAGCCGGGTCACGCAACACTCGAGGACTGCTGCACCCTGGCGGAGGCCGTCGGCCCGGCCGGCGGGCCTCTGCTGCTCGGCGTTCTCGACATCGTCGCAGACCATGCCCTCGAGGTCACCGTGACGCACACGGCCAACGGAGCAGGCGAGGCGGCGACTTCCATCAACGCCCGCACGATCAAACCGCGGCGCGCCTGAACCATCCACATCGTTGTCCGCTCCAGCCGACGACTGATCGGCTGGAACGGACAACATTCGCATTCGCGCCCCCCGCTGCCGGGATACGGGATATATGAGGCCACGACCGGGCCACCGGCCTCCGCCTATCCGCGCACCCCAAGGCCCTGGTGGCACACCACCACCCTTGGGCCAGGCGACCGCAGTTCGCGCAGTGCGGCCGGATTGTGTGTGCTGAGCTGGCGGCAGGGCTTACCTGACGGCTAGAGATTCCTTACCGCAGCAGGAACCGCAGCTCAGCGGCCTCCGCCAGCAACCGGTCCTCGGGAATCTTTCCCTCCGGCGCTTGCGCGGACAGCGGGAACGGCTGACCCGGGCGCGGATCGGCGGTGTAACGGGGGACCAGGTGAGTGTGAAGGTGGGGCAGGGAGTTGCCCAGCGTCTCGTAATTCATCTTCAGCGGCTTATACACGCTGATAAGAGCCCGGGCCACGGTCAGGACCTCGGCCCAGTACCCAGCCGCCTCGGTCTCGTCCAGCTCGGTCGGCTCGTTGACGTGACGCCCCCGCCAGATCACCAGGGTGTAGCCCCGTTGCACGTCAGCGCGCTGCAGGTAGGCGTCCGAGTACTTGCCTTCCAGGATACGGATGCCGTACCGGTCGGCATCCGGCCGTCCAGCCTCGCACATTTCGCACCCGACGCCTCGGATCAGTTCGGCCCAGTTGCGCGGCCACTCACTCATATGGAGTCCCGTCCTCGCGCCACTTGAACGCGAACTCATGCTGGTCAGCGGCGTACAGGTCATCAGCGACCTGGAGCGTCCGGCCATCCGGGTCATAGTCGATATGCAGCATCCGGACCACCGGGACACCCGGCTCCAGCTCCAGCAGCCGGACCTCCTGTGGCGTCGGCATCCGCGCCCGCAGCAACTCGACACCCCGGGCGAACCGGTGGCCCAGCTCCTCGATCAGGTTGTCCGGACCCTCCGGCAGCGCATCGGCGGATTCCAGCCGCGTACCCTCGGCCACCCACAGCGGGTAATAGCTGGTCGAGATGACCGCGGGCACGTCATCCAGCAGCTGCAACCGCTGCCGGATCACCGCCTCTGTGCCCGCCTGGCAGCCCAGCCAGCCAGCAATATCGGCCGGGACCGGACCCCGGCCGGTCATCAGCATCCGCCGCGAGGGAACCTGCCCTTGCGAGATCGCCTCGGTGTCGAATTCCGGCTTCCCTGAGGCCCGGTGCGAGGCATGACGATGAGTCGAGGACACCCGCCGCAACGGCGGCCGGTCCCGCACATAAGACCCGAACCCCTTGCGGGTCACCACCAGGCCCTCAGCGGCCAGCGTCGACAGCGCCGCCCGGATCGTCGTCCGGCTTACTCCGAAGTCACGCTGGAACTCGCTCTCGGTGGGGAGCTGGCTCCCCGGCCTCCTGGTGCCCTCCTGAATCTCTGCCCGCAGCACATCAGCCAGCTGCAACGAAAGCGGGCGATCAGATCGAGGGTCAAGGCGCTGTGTCATCATCCGCCTGCCCGTGCTAGTGTCGGCCGCTTGTCGTGCTAGCACTACAGGCCAGCGTACAGCCCAAACTACCCGCAAGCCTAGCCGACCCCGCCTTCCGGCAACCAGCCAGCGCCGGAGCGCCGAGCAGCACCGAGCGCATAGCCACTCGCATGCGCGGCGCATGCGCGGCGCTGCGTTGCCGAATTTAGCCGTATTAGATCAAGGCGGCGCCGCTGCGCGGCACCGCGTCCGGCGCTCCCCGCGCCGGGCTCTGGCCTTGAGGAGGCCCGCCCGGCGCGTCCGCGCCGTCCCAGCCTTGGCGGTCGCGCTGATCTGACCGGCTCACTCGTCGCGCACATTGCTACACCGCGCGGCCGCCTGCACGGCTTACCATTGGCCTAGCGAATGCCCGGCCAGGTGCGGCTGTTCGCGGCACGATAGTTCGGAGGCGCTGCTGCTGGCTGGGCTTTGCTAACGTCCAAGGAGAACGAGGAGGGCGGCTATGGCACAGACGATGCCGCTCAGGATCGGGGCCGACGCCAGTTGCACCGATGGAGCCTGCGGTCAGCTGAGCCACATAATCGTCAACCCGGTCACCCGGGAGGTCACTCATCTCGCCGTCGACCCCAAGCACCGGCATGGCCCGGGACGGCTTGTTCCTGTTGACCTTGTGGACGCTACGACGGGCCAGATCCGGCTTCGCTGCACCCTAGCCGAGTTCCAGGCGCTCCGACCCGCCCAGGAGACCGAAGCCGTGCCGGACCTCGACCCCACCGGGCACGTGCATCCAAGGGCACGGAAGCCACTTCACCTGCCTGGGGGCAAAGTCTGGGTTCCCCCTGATGCTCGCGAACCGGAAGCCCCGCAGGAGGTCACCGTCGACTCCGTCCCATCCGGCGAGGTAGAAATACACCGCGACCTGACCGTCCGTGCGACCGACGGCGATATAGGGCAAGTCCAGGGGCTGGTCGTGGAACCTGGCGGCCACCAGGTAACCCACGTGCTCCTCCAGCAGGGGCACATGTGGGGCCGCAAGGAAGTGGCAATCCCGATCGGCGCCGTGACGAAGATCGGGACTCTGCTTATCCATCTCAGCCTCACCAAACACCAGGTGAAAGACCTGCCGCCCGTGGACATTGATCACCCAGCGGGGTAGACCTGCACGGGACACCCCGTACCCCCGGTCCGGCGGTGACCACCTGGTCCACGACGACGCCGAGTGAGGTGCACGGGGACTCCCCAATTCCCGGCGCTTACTGCGGAAGAGGTCAGATCCGGGGATGGCCCGCTCAGTGTCCGGGGGTGCCCCTCCGCCGTCAAGGGCACCCGAAGATCATTTCAAACCGCTCCACAGAAATGATCTTCAGGACCCACCCTTGAGCGTCGGAGCCTCTGCACCCCCTCCGGTCAGAGACCAAGGGCCAGGCAGGAGCCTGCCCGGACCGGGCGCGGGCCATCCCCTGCAAGGTGCGGATCAGCCAGGAGGGGAGGACCTGGCCGTGCCCGTTGCGTGCCTGATCGTCTGGTCATCCGGGGGCCGATACAGCAGCCGAGTACAGCAACGACCCCGACAGCAACGAGCGTGAGCTATCGCCCACACCCTCCATTGGCTGGGAAAGCAGCCAACCGCCCAGCACCGCCGCTAGTTCGGGACGAAGAGGCCGCGAACTGGGCGCGCGGAGGCACGGCGTGCGATCCGCGTGCGATAGCGAGCGGCCGACCGCAGTCATACACGGGCAGTCATGGTCACTCGACGGTCGCAGGCACGAAAGCGCCCAGTCGGCATTTGCGCTGGTCAGAGCACTAGAAACTAGTCCAGAACTGGTGGTCAGGGGCAGGGTCGAACTGCCGACCTTCCGCTAATCAGAAGGTCTGTCGCCCTTGAACCCATCGTCACCGAGATGGCCGATCAGCCCTGCTCACCCGCATTTCCGCTGATAAGGATGGCTCCATGCCTCGAACGCGCCCACGGTACCACGCGTGCCGACGTGTGCCGGGGAATGCCGTTTTGTCCGTGTTGCTTCCGTGTTGATCTTCACCCGAGCCCTGAACTTGTGTTGCTCTTGTGTGTGCGCCGCGAGGCGCTGTTTGACCATATGGAGGTGAAAGACCGTCCATCGGCTCGCTGTCGCAGCAGCGGGCTGGAGCTGGAGGCAGCCTGATCCGGGGATCGCCGGGGAGGGCGGGAGCAGCCTCGACGAAGTCGTGCCGGTCTGGTACTGCCGGATGGGCCGGGCGCGGTGAGCGAGACGGGAAGGTATACGCGAGGAACCGGTGTCGTTACGCCTCTTGAAGCAACGCCAGCTCAAACCCGGTGGATATGGGCTGGTTCGCGGTGCGTACCTGCCCCTCATCGCGGGTGGGGAACTCCTGTCCGGGTCTACACAGCCTGGGGCGGGAGGCCACGGTGAATGCCTGCGGCGTAGCCGTGGCGATGCCGCAGGGGTAAAGCCGGGTGCCTAGCCCGTCAAGTGGTCAGCAGTGAACGCGGGAACCGTCCGTGGCACGTTCCGGGTCCTGGCCCCGGCCAGGGGTGAAGGGGCCGGATAGGCGCGATGCCCGCCGAAGGCGCGGACGGGACGGAGCCGCCGTAGTACTCCGGGGCCGGGAAAGCCGGTCACATGGGGAAGGGCGGCAGCGTGTCAGTCAAGGAAGGAGCTGCAATGCCCGAAGACGCACCGGGGAATCCCGGTGCCGTGCGGACAGATGCGCAGCCCGCCGGAAGGCAGGCGGCGCAGTACCGCAAGGTACGGGAGATGCAGGCCAAGTTGCACCGCTGGGCGGGAGACGATCGCTCCCGCCGGTCTGGTGACCTGTTCAACCTCGTTACCGACCCGGAGTTCCTGGCTGAGGGATGGCTGCGCGTCAAAGCCAATTCCGGGTCAAAGACGCCGGGGATCGATGGGGCCACGGTGGCCGACATCGAGAACCGGATCGGGGTGGGGGTGTTCCTGGACCGGATCCGGGACTCGCTGAAGTCCGGTGAGTTCCGGCCGGTGCCGGTGCGGCAGGTGATGATCCCGAAGAAGAGCGGCAAGCTCCGCAAGCTCGGGATAGCCACCGTGACCGACCGGGTGGTCCAGGCTGCCCTCAAGCTCGTGCTCGAACCCATCTTTGAGGCGGATTTCCAGCCGTGCTCATACGGGTTCCGCCCGGGCCGCCGCGCGCACGACGCCATCGCCGAGATCCACTACCTCGCCTCGCGTCCGAGGAACTACGAGTGGGTCCTGGAGGCCGACATCAGGGCATGCTTCGACGAAATCGGGCATGTCCCCCTCATGGACCGGCTCCGGGCAAGGATCAAGGACAAGCGGGTGCTCGCGCTGGTCAAGGCGTTCCTCAAGGCCGGGATCATGACGGCCGACGGTGACCGGGAAGAGACATACACGGGCACCCCCGCCGGCGGGATACTCTCACCGCTGCTGGCCAACATCGCGCTGTCCGCGCTGGATGATCACTTCACCCGGCAATGGCAGACGCAGATGGGCACCAAATGGCAGCGGGCCAAGCGCAGGCAGCAAGGGCTGGGCACGTGGCGGCTGGTCCGCTTCGCCGACGACTTCGTCATCATGGTCAACGGCACCCGCGCTCATGCCGAGGCGCTGCGCGAGGAGGCAGCAGCCGTGCTCGCCCCGATGGGGCTGCGGCTAGCTGAGGAGAAAACCCGCGTGGTCCACATCGACGAGGGCTTCGACTTCCTGTCGTTCACGATCCGCCGGATGCGGAAACGGGGCACGTCGAAGCAGTACGTCTACACCTTCCCGTCCCGGAAGGCCATCCAGGCCATCAAGGACACGATCTCAGCCAAGACGTACAGGTCAACCCGGAACCTGGACCCCGATGTGCTCATCCAGAGCATCAACCGGACCCTGGCCGGGTGGGCGAACTACCACCGTCACGGAGTCTCCAAGGCCGTGTTCAGCGCGATCGACCATCATGCATGGGGCCGGATCATGCGCTGGCTAAGGCAGAAATACAAACAAGGGAACTCCCGCCTCGGAATGCCAGCACTGCGCCGCCGCTTCTGCGTGCGCGGGACCTGGCAGTTCACAGCCAACGGAGTCAGGTTCACCGGCGCGTCAGCCGTGCCGGTCACCCGCTACCGCTACCGCGGCAGCACCATACCGACCCCGTGGGCACCCCAGCCGGTCCTGGCAGCCAGCTAGCCCCAGCGGGCAAGACACGTGGAGCGCCCGGTGCGGTGAGAGTCGCACGCCGGGTGCGGCGGGCGGGCCGGGGAAACCCGCCAGGAGCAATCCTGGCAGGGCGCCCCGGTCCGACCCAACTGGCCTCAGCAGTCCCTGCCAGCCGTCACGCTTGCATCCCGGACCCGGTGCTGTCACCTCGGCACGCCCGCCTGTCCGCGACCTCGAAGACGGGGCTGCCGATGACAATCCACCGGTTGACACCGCCCGCCACCCCATTACCCTGCGGCCAGACCGGGAATGACCCATCGTGACAACGAAAAAGGCGTACGCCGGCGGATCAATCCTCCTCGCTGACTACGCGCTTCGCGGTTACCGGCCTGGCCCCTTTTCGCCCGCTCAATGCCAGTGCCTGGCGAGGAGGGCGCGGACTGGGTGGTCCGCGAGCAGGTATCGGATGACCCGGCCATCGCGTTCGGTGGTGACGATCTGAGCGGCGCGCAGGTGGCGGAGAGCCTGGGAGACCGTGGTGTCGTGCAGGCCGGTTGCTGCGGCCAGGTCCGAGACGCTGATCGGCCCGGCGGCGCCGATGCAGGTCAGCAGCGTGAGCCGGGTGGGATCGGCGAGCACGGCATAGTGCAGCGCCCGGGTGCGGATCGATTCGGGGTCGCCGAGGGCGGCGACGGCGCAGCAGACCCGTTCCTCATCGATGACCCGGTGGCCAGCCCGGTCAGCGGGCAAAAGATGCATGACCGCAGTCTGCCAGATGACCAGGTCAATAGCTGATCATCCAATCAGCCTTGACGGCGCCAAGCCGGCTCGGTAATTTCCAGAGTGCCAGGGCCGCGCGCCCTGGCGGCAGGCAGCACAGCGAAGCCCGGTGAGATTCCGGCACTGTCCCGCAACGGTGAAGCCCTCTGCAGAGGGATAAGTCCGGTCGCCTGAGCTGCCCTGCCGACGACACCAGTCCTCGGACGAAGGGCGGTTCGCGCGGGACGGCCACAGGCCGCCGCAAGGGCTCTCGACGTCCTCCGGCCACCAGGAGGATGCAGCTAGATGACCGTCAGCACGGGAAGCCGCCTGCGCGCGGTGCGGGACGCCCTGACCCCCGCGGAATGGGGCCGTTTCAGCGGGATGGGACTCGTGATCCTGGCGCTGAACGTGCTCGGCTGGGGGATATTCGTCTTCGCGGTCCAGCCGCACCACTTCCACTACGCCGGCCTGGGCCTCGGGATCGGGGTCGCGGTCACCGCCTGGACGCTGGGCGCCCGGCACGCATTCGACGCCGATCACATCTCCGCGATCGACAACACCACCCGCAAGCTCATGTCCGACGGGAAGCGGCCACTCGGCACCGGGTTCTTCTTCGCGCTCGGGCACTCCACGATCATCGTCGTCGTCGGGGCCGGGCTGTCCATCGCGGCCCGGGCCGTGTTCGGCGCGGTGGTCGATCCCACGTCCGGGTACGAGACCATCGGCGGGGTCATCGGCACCTCGATGGCAGCCGGCTTCCTGTACCTGATCGCGGCGCTCAACGTCGTCGTGCTGGCCGGGATCTTCAAGGTGTTCCGTGGCCTGCGCCAGGGCCTGTTCGACGAGGACGAGCTCGAGCGCCAGCTCCAGGCCCGCGGCATGATGTGGCGGTTCTTCGGCCGGTTCATGCGCTCGATCACCAAAACCTGGCACATGTTCTTCGTAGGGCTGATTTTCGGGATCGGCTTCGACACCGCCACCGAGGTCCTGCTGCTCGCCGCCACCGCCGCGGCCGCCACCGAGGGCCTGCCGTGGTACGCGGTCCTGGCCCTGCCGCTGCTGTTCGCCGGCGGGATGACCCTGTTCGACACCCTGGACGGGTGCTTCATGAACTTCGCCTACGGCTGGGCGTTCGCCCGCCCGGTCCGCAAGGTCTACTACAACCTGGTCATCACCGGCCTGTCCATCGCCGTCGCGTTCCTCATCGGCACCATCGAGATCACCGGCCTGCTGTCGGCCGAGCTGCACATCCGCGGCGGCTTCTGGGATTTCATGGCCGACTTCGACATCAACAAGGCCGGCTTCGCCATCGCCGCGCTGTTCGTCGTGGTCTGGGGCATCGCCATCGCCTACTGGAAGTTCGGGAACCTCGACAACCGGTGGACACCCGCTAGCACAGCACCCGGGCCCGGCCCCGGTCCGGATGGCGAGAAGTGATCCCGGACCCGGGAGCGCCCGGTAACCGGCCTGGCATCTCCCCGCGTCTAGTTGCTTGGCCTGCCGGAACGCGGCAACGGTGCCCGGACGGCTAGCGTAGATCTGGCCGGAGGAAAGGGGCGCCGTCATAGCGGATGGCGGCAGTGCGTGAAGCTGGGCGGAGGGCCTGGCATCGTGGCGGGGAGCGGGTCTTTGCCCGACAGTAGGGGGATGCGGATCGGCGTGTTCTTGCTGGCGGCGAGGTTTCCCGGCCAGAGCGATGAGCAGGTGCTGGCGGCCACGGTGGAGGCGGCTGTGGCGGCCGAGCGGGCGGGTTTTGATGATGTGTGGCTGGCTGAGCATCATTTCATGTCCTACGGCATCTGCCCGTCCGCTGTTACCCTCGCCGCCTACGTGCTGGGCGCCACGCGGCGGGTGGCGGTGGGCACCGCGGTCAGCGTGCTGTCCACCGCGCATCCGGTCGCGCTGGCCGAGCAGGCCGCGCTGCTGGACCAGGTGTCGGCCGGGCGGTTCCGGCTGGGGGTGGGCCGGGGCGGCCCGTGGCGGGAGCTGGAGGTGTTCGGGACCGGGCTGGCCCGGTATGAGTCCGGGTTCGCCGAGGGGCTGGACGTGCTGCTGGCCGCCCTGACCCGCGAGCGGGTGGGGGCGGCGGGAGAGTTCTTCTCCTTCGGGCAGGTGCCGGTGGTGCCCCGTCCGCTGACCCGGCCGCACCCGCCGGTGGTGGTGGCCGCCACCTCGGCGGTCACGGCGGAACTGGCGGCGGTCCGGGGCCTGCCGATGCTGCTGGGCATGCACGTCGATGACGCCGGCAAGCGGGACATGGTCATCCGGTACCAGGCCGCGGCGGCCCGGCAGCAGGACCGCCTGCCCGCCGGCGGGCACATGGCGGCGGTGGTCGCGCAGGTCGCCGGCACCCGGGCCGGAGCCCGGCAGCTATTGCGCCGGCAGCTTCCCCGCTGGCTGCGCCCCGGGCTGGCCGGCTACGTCCCGGTGGACGGCCGGCCGCGCCCGGCGCGTGATCCGGACGCCTACGCGGAGCTGCTGTGCCGGATCCACCCGGTCGGCACCGCCGCCGACTGCGCCGCGATCATGACCGCTACCATGCGGCGCACCGGCATCCGGCACCTGATCTGCATGGTGGAGGGTGCCGGCGATCCGGCCGCCGTGCAGGAGAACATCGCCCGGCTCGGCGCCGAGGTGCTGCCCCTGCTGCCCGGGCGGCTCAGCAGTCCACCAGCTCCGGGCGCTGGTTGAGGATCTGCGCCCGCGCGCTGGTGAACGCGGCGTAGGCGTCGCGGGCCTGCGGCCGGAACACCGCGGCCCGGTGGCAGTTCTGGAACGCCAGCCGCACCCCGTAGTGCCGCTCGACCGTTGCGCGCATCGCGTCGCTGGCCATCAGCCGCAGCAGCTGCCCCCGCGCCGCCTCATCGGGCGGCGGGACGGTGTTGTCGGCAAAGGCAGCATCACCGGCGTGCAGGTCGCCGATCAGGCCGCTGATCACCTGCCACGCGTACGGCAGCGAGGTCCGGATGCAGTCGATGAACCGCGCATCATCGACCTCACCGGCCCGCGCCTGCTCCACCAGATCAGGAGACACGGTAAGCGACATGAGATCACCTCCAGTAACCAGTTCCGGCCCTGACGATACGCCCGGGCCTGTACCCAGTCCATGCCTGGCCGGCTCCCGCCGTCTGCGCATAGCCGAGCCGGTTGCCGATAGAAATGAGAATCATTATCATTACTATTTAGCGATGCCCTGTCCAGGCGGGATGTTCCGCCCCCGAGCTAGGAGTTCCGGATATGCGAACCAGGTTGCTGGCTGCTCTCGCCCCGGCTGCCGCGGTGCTGCTGGCCAGCGCGTGCTCATCGGCCTCCGGCGCATCCGGCACCGGCAGCGGAAGCCCGCCTTCTGCCGCCATCGTGGCTGTCGGCGCGGAGAACGAGTACGCGGACGTGATCTCCCAGGTGGGCGGCAGGTACATCAAGGCTGCCGCGATCATGAGCAACCCGGCCACCGATCCGCACACCTTCGAGGCGAGCGCGCAGGTTGCCCGGGAGGTGAGCGCGGCCCAGCTGGTGGTGCAGAACGGCCTCGGCTACGACACGTTCATGAAGACGATCGAGAACGCGGCCCCGGACTCGCAGCGCAAGGTCATCGTCGTGCAGAACCTGCTCGGCCTGCCGGACAGCACTGCCAACCCGCACCTGTGGTATCAGCCCGGCACGATGACGGCGGTCGCGAACGCCGTGGCGACGGGCCTTTCCGCCCTCCAGCCGGCGCACGCGAGCTACTTCAAGGCGAACGCGGCGGCCTTCGCCAGCTCGCTCACCGCCTGGACCAGCGCCATAGCGGCGTTCAAGGCGAAATATCCCGGCACCCCCGTCGCCACCACCGAACCCGTCGCCGACTACATGCTCCAGGCGGCCGGCGCGGACAACCTGACCCCGATCGCGTTCCAGCTCGACATCATGAACGGCACCGACCCGTCGGCGCAGAACGCCGCCGCGGAGCGGAGCCTGCTCACCGGGCACAAGGTCAAGGTCCTCGTCTACAACCAGCAGGTGACGGACTCGCTGACCCAGTCGTTCATCCAGCTCGCGCGGCAGAACGGCATCCCGGTCGTGGGCGTGTACGAGACGATGCCCGCGCCCGGGTATGACTACTAGTCATGGATGCTGGCGGAGGTGCAGGCGCTGACCAAGGCGGCGGCGAACGGGATCTCGACCGAGCACCTGGTGGGCTCGGCGACCAGGACGGTCAGGTCGAACCGGGTGAACATCCCGGAGGCGAACAACTCCGCGCCGGCCGTGCAGTCGACCACCACGTACTCGCCGGGGCCGTCGATGAGGTGGTTGAGGTACAACTCGACCGCGCCGGTCTTGGAGTGGTAGCAGGCCACGCCCAGGTCATCGTCGCTGAACGGCCCGGTCGCCAGCAGCATCGCCCCGCACGGCGTGCCCACGGCCAGATCGTGAACCGGATCGGGGCCGCCGGGCCGCAGCAGCCGGGACCCGCGGCCGGGCGGGGTGGTCTTCACCATCGCCGCGGCCGAGGCGATCCGCGGGTTGGTCCCGCGCAGGTACTCCTTGATCTCCGCCAGGTGCGTACCCAGCGGCGGCGGCTGGCCGGCCGCGCCGAGCGCCTCGGCCAGATGCTGGTTGATGTCCGCGTCGATGGCCACCACCGGCAGCCCCTGGGCGGCAAGGTGCCGCACGAACAGCGACGACAGCGTGGTCTTCCCGCTGCCCCCTTTGCCCACGAACGCGACCTTCACTTGTTCCCCCTTCGCGCTGAGCCCGTCACGGCCTGCCCCCAGGCAGCCATCACCCATGTTACTAGAATGATTATCGTTTTCATGTGAGGACAGGCACGGCGCTCACAAGGGCATCCGCGGCCTGGTCTGCGGCTGGCGCGGAGAACCCGGACGGGCAAGCCGCCGGTGAGGCATCTGTCACCTGGACGGAACGCGTACGGACGCGTACGTTCGGCGTATGTGTGATCTGAGCCGTGATGAGCAGGGCGCCCTTGCTGCACTGCTGGGTGACCTGCAGGCCGCCGAGGCCCGGATGTCCGCGACCTACCCGGAGGTGTTCAGCCGGGCGTGGGCGGACCATGAGGCCATGCTGGCCAGCCTCGATGACCTGACCAGCGCAGCGGGCCGGGTGCGTGAGTGGGTGATGGCCAAGCACCACGCATCGGCGTGACCCGGCCCAGCGCGGCTCCGGTGCCACGCTGGTAACCCCATCCGCCGCTGTAGCCCCATCCGTGCGGCGTTGCGAGGGCACCTCCATAAAAGGCATCCCCGGGGACCGCGCACCGGCGGGCAGCTAGATCATGATCAGCAGCATGAACGCCATGGTGACGCCCATGGCGATCCGGCAGCCGGTCGCCACCCACGGGGCGAGGACCCCGGTGCCGTCCGCCGGGGCGCTGGCCGGCGGCACCTGGCGGGCCTCGGCCAGCCCGGCGGCCACGGGGGCGGGGCCGGACACCACGGCGGCACCTAGCCCGGCGGTCGCCCCGCTCCCGGCCGTCGCCCCGACCCCAGCCAGCACCGCGCCAGTCGGTGCCACGCGGGCAGTCGCGAGGCTGTAGTGCCCGCTGGTGCCGGGACCGGACAGCTGGTCCAGGTCCCAGATGCTGTACCCGACCAGCGCCAGCGCGAACAGGAGCGCCAGGAACGGCAGTTCCAGAGTTCCCATGCCGCTCAGGCCGCCGCCCATCCCGCCCATGCCGCCCGATCCGTGCGCCGCGGGCGCCGACACGGCGACGAACATGTACAGCATGGCCCCGGCGTGGAGCAGGTGCGGCGCGCAGTGCCCGCCCGCCAGCGCTCGGACGCCACTGACCTGGGCGTCCCGGGCAACCCGGTAGGCGAACCAGGCTGTCATCACGCCGAAGACCACTTCCCACGCGCCGTCGGGCAGGGTCCGCAGGCCCGAGGCCAGCGTGCCCGCCATGGCGATGGCCATCAGCAGGTGCGCGACGTCGATGTCGGCCAGGGCAGCCCGCCGCGCCCCGCGCTGCCACGGCCGCGCCGCGACCAGGCGGGCCGCGCTCACCGCCGCGACCACGAGCATGATCGCGGCGAAGATGTCCAGGATCCAGGACGGGATCATGACGCGGCCATCCCTTCGCCGGCCCCGGCGGGGGCGGTGCGCGACGGCGCCGTGGCCACGGCCCGGGCCGGCCAGTAGGCCAGGGCCAGCAGGGCGAGCAGCGGCCCGGAGTTGGGGTCGGTGCCCCCGCCGGTCATGATCACCCCGAACGCCTCGCCGAACACCCAGATCACCGCGGCTATCACGATGGCCAGGACCAGGGTTCCCCTCGCGGCCGGGGCGGGCAGGTACACCCCCGCCGCGACGATCACGAGGGCGATGGCCAGCACGACCGAGGCGGCCAGCCCCTGATGGGCGACGAGCGAGGCAGCCCCCCGGTCCAGCGCGGCGAGCCAGCCCGGCTCCCCGTCCCCCATCCCGGCGATCATGTCATGCAGCGCCTGCGGCGCCCGGTTCCCGGGCAGCAGCGCGAACCAGGCCAGGCTAAGCCAGAGCACGAGCCACAGCGCCCGGGCGACCGGGGCGCCCACCGCGCGCGCCGCCGTGAAGGGCGCCAGGCGTCCCGGGCGGTCGGCCGGCCATAGCAGCACCGCGAGCAGCGCGTAGAGGATCACGGCCCCAGGGGCGCCGTTGACCGGGCTCGCGGCACTGGTCAGCACCATCCCCAGTCCCTCGCCGAACCACCACACGCCGAGCGCCCAGGCGATCGAGGCGGCCAGCGCCACCCGTACCGTCGGCCGCCAGGCGATCCCGATGCCCAGCAGCAGCTGGATCGTGGCGAAGATCGTGTTCAGCAGCACGAGATGATGCTGAACGAGGCTGGCGTTCCACGTGATCGGGCTGGCGACGGCGCGCGGGTTGCCCGACGCCGTGCCGGAGATCATGTCGCTGAACCCCTTGGAGAACATGAACGCCTGGTACTGCAGCACGCCGTCGAGCAGCCATATCCCGGCCAGCGTCAGCTGTAGCAGTCGCCTGGCATCGGGCGCTCCGCGGGCCGCCTCGGCCCTGGCGCCCGGCTTGCTCCGCCACGCGGTCCGGACGCCCGCGGAGGCGATCTCGCTCATCTGGTTCTCCTCGCCTGCCTGGCCCGGGCGTCATGCCCGGACTGACGCATTCCCGGG
>Ga0335085_10004253_pt1 | contig 23913 bp, 20 predicted proteins | sample Lox_Sample_45_FD_206712 | JGI IMG/M metagenome (GOLD analysis project Ga0335085, IMG submission 206712) | Soil microbial communities from Loxahatchee National Wildlife Refuge, Florida, United States - Lox_Sample_4.5 | ecosystem: Environmental > Terrestrial > Soil > Wetlands | place: USA...
GCGGCCGCGAGCACGATCGCCTCCCCGGGGCCCTGCACGGCGGGGCCGTCGCCGGCGCTCCATCCGATGTCGGACGCGCAGAGCTTCAGCCCGGAGACGATTCGCCGGGGATTGAAGATCGGGGTGGCCTCGGTGCAGACCAGATGCAGCGCCCGGTGCAGGCGGGCCTCGGGGATCGTCCGGGGCTTGCCCGTCGGCCGGCGGATGTCCTGATTGTGGATGAGGTGATCGAGGAAGCCCGACTTGAACGGGATGAGCTTCGAGATCCCCTTGCGGGGATGCTGGGCGACCATGACCTCATCCCAGAAACGGCGGATCTCGTCCGCGCCCTTCCCGGCGAACAAGGTCCTGGACTCGGTGAACGAAGCCCTGGTCACGTTGAACGCGTACCGGCCGACCCGGGCCAGCATCGCGGGCATGGGGGTGGTGTGGCCTAGGCCCATGTGGCCAAGCACGTCCCTGACCGCCCAGCCGTCACACAGGCTGGGCGTGTCGAACGCCTCGTCATCCAACTCGTGCAGCAGCGCGCCGATGTCGGCGACCTCATCCCACATCATCGTCTCGTCGCTCATCGCGCCCTCCCTGACGTCGTCTAGCCGGTTACGTCGCCAGAGCAGCCTTCGGATCACCGAGGCCGGCCGCCGACGGCGAGGATTACGTGCTCGACACCGTGCTGCGGATCCCGCTGGAGACGGCCGGCTTCCGCTACCAGCGGTTCCACCCCTTCGGCCGGGACGGCGACCACCTCTACGCCTGGATCGAGGGGGCGCCCTACCGGGGGACCAAGCCGCACCGCTCCGTCCCGCTGATCTTCCTTCCCGCCCAGGATGCGGCCGAACGGGTCGGCGTTCACGCCCTCGCCACCGCGATCCGCGCCGCGGCCGAGTCGTATCGCTCCCTGAGCGAGCAGGACTTCCACGCGGACAACCGGCGCACCCTGGAGCCGGCCCACCTGCGCGGCACGACGCCCCAGGGGGGTTCCGGGTTCGGCGGCGGCCCACGGGAGTGGCGGCACGCCCGGCATCACATCACCGAGGCGATCGACCACGACGGCACCTTCCTCGACGTCGGCTGCGCCAATGGCCTGCTGATGGAATCCGTCGCTGCCTGGTGCGCCGAACGCGGCCTGAACGTCGAGCCCTACGGTGCCGATATATCGCCTAAGCTGGCCGAACTCGCCCGTCAGCGCCTCCCGCAGTGGGCGGACAGGATCTGGGTCGGCAACGCCGCCGACTGGCGCCCGCCTGACGGTCGGCGGTTTGACTACGTGCACATCTTGCTTGAGTGCGTGCCCCGGGACCGCCGCGACGGCCTGGTCAGGCACCACCTGGCGTACACCGTCCGGCCCGACACCGGCCGGCTGCTGGTCAGCGACTACACGGCCGACCCGGCCACGGGACACCCGGCCGCCCCCGAGGCGGTGCGGTCCCTCGGCTTCCGCGTGGCCGGCCAGACCAGCGGCGGCGACCGCCCGGGCCGGGTGCCCCTCCCGACCGCCTGGATAGCCGCCGGCCGCTAGCGGTGGATCAGGGCTGGAGGATGGTCCGGCCGGGGACGCCGCCGGCGGCCTTCGCGCTGTACGCCTCGACAGCCTGCGCGAGCGGGTACACCTTGCCGGCCTGCGGGCGCAGGTGTCCCTCGTCGACGAGGCGGGCGAGCTCGGCCAGCTGGGCCCGGCTGGATTCCTGGATGAAGACGACCGTGCTGATGTCGTCCCGGCCGGTCGGCAGCTGCGCGTCGGCCCTGATCGTGACCAGCGTTCCCCCGGGCTTGAGGAGAGCGGGCGACCGGGCGATCACGTCGCCGCCGATCGTGTCGAAGACCAGGTCAACCTGGCCGGCCACGTCCTCGAGGCGGTCGGCGTCCAGCGCGATGTAGCGGTCGGCGCCGAGCTCGGTGGCCAGCGGCCGGGAGTGGCTGCGCCCGGTCCCGATCACCTCAGCCCCGGCCCAGCGAGCCAGTTGGACCGCCATCGACCCGACCGCGCCGCCCGCGCCGTGGATGACCACCGTCTGCCCCTTGACCAGCTTGCCGTGGTCGAACAGGCCCTGCCACGCTGTCAGGCCGGCCCGCGGCACCGCCGCCGCGTGGATATGGTCGACGGTCTGCGGCTTGAGGGCCAGGTTGCGCGCCTCCACGGCGACGTACTCGGCGGCCGCCCCGTCGCGGAGCTGGTCGGTCAGCCCGAACACCTCGTCGCCGACGGCGAGCCCGGCCGTCCCGAATCCCAGCCCGGCGACCACTCCCGATACCTCGTGACCAGGAATGATCGTGGTCCGCTGATGACCGGCCCGGCAGGTCCAGATGGGCCAGTCGAGCTCGTTGTGCGTGATGCCGCACGCGGCGACCTTGACCACGACCTCGCAGAAATTGGGATGGGGATCGGGTACCTCGTCAAGGACGAGCCCGCTGATGCCGCTTCCCTCGCGAGCGCGGATGGCCTTCATCGTCAGCTCCCTTCGGCTGTGAGTTCCTCTCTTACCTCCGACGACGCAGCCCACATGTATGTCAGGAAAGCCATGCGGGCCCCCGATAAGCTGGCCGCATGGGCGTGATGCCGTGAGCCGGACGATCGTCGAGGTGCTCCGCCCCGCCTTGCGTCACCGCCCGGACGCGCCAGCCATCATCGCCAGGTCCGGCATCCTTACCTACGCTGAGCTCGACCAGGCCGCGTCGGCGGCGGCCGCTGCCATGTGGCAGCTCGGCGTCCGGCCCGGCGACCGGGTGGCCGCCTGCCTGCCGAACGACCTCGATGTCGCCGTCGCCTTCCACGGCGCCCAGCGCATCGGCGCGATCTGGGTCGGCATCAACGAGGCCTTCGCCCCGGACGAGCAGCAGGCGCTAGCCGACCTCGCTGCCCCGTCACTGATCCTGGCCGGTCCGCGCAGCAGCGCCCAGGCCGGCACCGTCGTGGACGTTGAGGAATGGGCACGGCTGATCGCCGGGGCACCCGCCCTGCCCGCCGTGCAGACCGACCAGGACGCGCCCGCCGGGATCGCCTTCACCAGCGGCACCACCGGGGTTCCGAAGGGGATCGTGCACAGCCAGCGGAACATGCTGCTGCCCGGCGAAGTCCTGGTCCGCACCCGCGGCTGGGGCCCTGGCCTGCGCAAGGGCGACTGCCTGCCGCTCACCCTGCTGAACATGCAGATCCTCACCACGCTGCTGGTCGCGCAGGCCGAAGGATGCTGCGTCCTGATGGACCGGCGCGACGTGCCCGGCGTGGCCGAGTGGGTCGGCCGCGAGCGCGTGACGGTATGGAACGGGGTACCCGCCCAGCTGTATGACCTGGCCCGGCCGCCTGAGCTTGACCTGAGCAGCCTGGCGGAAGCCTGGTGCGGCGGCGCCAGCTGCCCGGACGAGCTGCGGCGGTCGTTCGAGGAGGCTCACCGCGTGCCCGTCCGGGCCACGTACGGCCTGACCGAGGCGCCCACCGTGGTGGCCATCGACCCGGTCGACGGCCGCACCCGGCCCGGCGCGTCCGGGCTGGTGCTGCCGCACCTGGACGTCGCGGCTTACGACGAGGAGGGCCGGCGGCTGCCAGCCGGAGCCACGGGCGAGCTGCGGATCAGCCCCGCTATCCGGGGCGAGTGGGCCGGTGCCTGGACTCCGGCACTGGGGGAGTGGCGCGACGGGGCAGTGGTCCCGGCGGCCATAGGCCCGGTAGCTACCGGAGACATCGGCTCGGTGGACGCCGACGGCTGGCTCACCGTGGTGGACCGCAGGAAGCTGATCATCGTGCGCGGCGGCGCCAACATCTACCCGGCCGAGGTCGAGCGGGTCATCCGCCTGCACCCGGCCGTCACCGAGGCCGCCGTGTTCGGCGTCCCCGACGAACGGCTCGGTGAGAAGGTCGCGGCCTTGGTGCAGCTGGGAGCCGAGATCGCCCCCGGTGACCTGGAAGCACTGTGTCGGCAGCACCTGGCCAGGTACAAGGTCCCCGAGACCTGGTCGGTGGTGGACAGCTTCCCGACGAACGCCATGGGCAAGATCATCCGCACCCAGCTTCCCGCCTTGCTGGCGCAGAACCCCGCCCCGGGCAGCTCGCGTGGATGAGCCGAAGCTGCCGGACGCGCTCCGGCGGTTCGACCTCAGCGGCCGGGTGGCCATCGTCACCGGCGCCTCGTCGGGACTAGGCCCGGAACTCGCCCGCGCGCTGGCTTCCGTCGGCGCCCGGGTGGCCGTGGTCGCCCGCCGGGAAGACCGCCTCGCCGCGCTGGCCGCCGAGATCGGCGGCCTGGCCGTCGGGGCGGACCTGCTCGACCTGGCCCGGATCGGCGAGCTCGTGTCCCGGGTCGCCGCCGGGCTCGGCCCCCCCGAGATCCTGGTCAACGTGGCCGGCAACCGCTTCTCCGCCGAGCCGGCCGAGGACGAGCCGCTCGGGGCGATCAGGCAGACCCTGGATCTCAACCTGATCGCGCCGTTCCGCCTGGCCCAGGACGTCTTCCCGCATATGCGCGCCGCCGGCCGCGGCTCGATCGTCAACGTCTCCTCGATCAGCGGCCACGTCGGCGTCCCCGGCATCCCGCAGGCCTCCTACGCCGCCAGCAAGCTGGGCCTGTCCGGCCTGACCGCCGAACTCGCGGTCCAGTGGGCCCGCCACGGCATCCGGGTCAACACGGTCGCCCCCGGTTTCTTCCGTAGCGAGATCACCGACAGCCTCTATACCGAGGAACGCTCCCTGACCTGGCTGCGCCGCAACACCCCGCTGCCCCGCCACGGCGCACCAGAGGACTTCACCGGAGCCGTCCTCTGGCTAGCCAGCGACGCCAGCCAGTACGTAACCGGCCAGACCATCCTCGTCGACGGCGGCTGGACCACCCGGTAAGAGGGAGATGGCCGTTACCAGCAGCACCGCCCGCCGCCCACCCGGATCGTCCACCCGGTGACCGGAGGCCGCCCGCTGCCGCGAGCGGTGCGCCTCAAGCACCCCTGCAGTCACAGCGCGATAGATGGTTCCTGGCAACGACGATGGCGAATCGCCGTGGTGTCAGGGGTTCTCACAGTGGGGTTGCCAGGGCCTTGGCGGCCAGGTCGCGCAGGTCGGCGGCCTTGATCTTGGCGCTGCCGGTCAGGGTGATCTCGTCGGGGCGGAAGAACAGGACCCGGCGCGGCACCTTGTAGCTGGCCAGCCGCTCCCGCAGGAACGAACGGATCTCCTCCGCCGCCAGGCTGACGCCCTCGTGCGGCACCACGCAGGCGACGACGATCTCGCCGAGCGTCTCGTGCGGCACGCCGACGGTCTGCGCGACCTTGATCCCGGGGTAGCCGGCCAGTGCCTCGTCGACCTCGCGGGGCGACACGTTGGCGCCGCCGGTCTTGATGATGTCGGTGAGCCTGCCCTCCCAGAAGAGCCTGCCCCGCGCGTCGAGGTAGCCGCCGTCGCCAGTGCGGAAGTAGCCCTCGTGGTCGAGCGTCTCGTCCAGCGGCGTGCCCAGGTAGCCCAGCATGAGCGTGGGGCCCTTGACGCAGATCTCGCCGCGCTCGCCGCGCGGGACCAGCGCCCCGGTCAGCGGATCGGTGACCTTGAGGGTCACGCCCGGCAGGGCCTCGCCGCTGCTGCCGCCGTGCACCTCCGGCGGGGTGCTGGCCGGATAGCAGGCGGTGATCGTGAAGGTCTCGGTGCTGCCGTAGGCATGGCCCGGTTCGGTCCAGCGGCTCGAAACAGTAGGGTGCCGCGCGGCCGGGGTGCCAGCGTCCGCGAACCGCAGGCTGCTCAGGTCGGCGCACGGCCAGCCGGGCGCCGCTTCGAGCTGCGCCCACTGGTGGGGCCAGGCTAGCGGGCAGCTCACCCGTTCGGCCTCCATCAGCTCGAGAGCCTCCGGGGCGTCGAAGGCCCGCTGGAGCACGAGCGCACCGCCGCTCGCCAGGGAGGTACCGAACGCCATGCCGAAATTGCCGGACCAGAACAGGCCGTTAGCCGTCCAGGAGCGGACGCGGTCCTCCGGCCCCACCTCGTACATGCGGCGGAAGCGCCACAGCTGGATGGCGACGCCGCGGTGGGCGCTCAGGATGCCCTTCGGCCGGCTGGCGGTGCCGGAGGAGAAGAACAGCACGGCCGGGTCGCTCGGCCGCACCGCCGCGGCCGTCGCCTCGACCAGTTCGCGCGGCTCGGCCTGCCCGCGGGCCAGGAAGGCGTCCCAGGTCTCGATGCCGGGCGCGGCCTCGCCGATCACGGCCAGGTGGCGCAGGAACGGGTACCTGGCCGACCGCAGCGGGCCGCCCTCGCCGATCCGCGGCTCGAGACCGGACAGGATCGCCGCGAAGTCCTTCTTCAGCACCGCCCGCTCGAACAGCAGGACCGAGATCCCGGAGACGGTGAGCAGGTGGCCGAGCTCGTCTGGCGTGGAGAACGTGCTGAGCGCGACGGCCACGCCCCCGGCCAGCGAGACGCCGAACACCGCCGCCACCCATTCGGGCCGGTTGGTCATCAGCACGCCGACCCGGCCGTCCCTGCCCACGCCGCCCGCGCGCAATGCGCGGGCCACCGCGACCGCGTGTTCCCACAGGTCGTCGTAGGTCCAGCGGGTCGCGCCGAGCACGAGCGCCTCGCGCCCGGCGTAGGCCGCCGTCACCTCGCGCAGGAAGCCGGGCAGGGTGAGCGCCCCGAGGCCCGGCTCGGCACTCAGCGGCGGACCGCAGACAACGGAAAGATCCATAACGAACGGCCTAGAGCGGGAGCTCGACTTCGGCGGTGCAGTCCGCGAGGACGCCGCCGTCCTGGTTGGTCAGGCGCAGCCGGACCTGGACCAGCGGCACCCCCCAGGCCGACTCCGGGTCGGTGCCGGTGACCTCGGCGTCGAAGTAGGTCACGTCGCCCTCGAAGGCGGGCCCGCGGAAACTCGCCTTGGTGTGCCGCACCATGCCGTCGTGCCCGGCCCAGCAGGCCAGGTAATCGGTGCACCAGGCGCCCATGGTGGCGCCGTAGCCGTAGGCGCGCGCCATGCCGACCTCGCTCGCCTTGCCGCTGTCGATGTGACCGCGCGAGGGTCCCACGTACAGGCCGTCGCGCTTGCGCGGGTCGATCCTGGCCCCCTCTTCGTCGAAGGCGAAGCCCTCTACCCAGCCCGGGTCCTGGTTGATCCAGGGCTCCTCGACGCCGGCCGGGGCGACCCAGCCGAACGTGCCCCAGATGCTGAACAGGAACGCCCGGTACTCGGTGGTGAAGCTGGCGATGCTGTGCGGGCCGATCACCCGGCGCGGCAGCGTATCGCCGGCCTTCACCTCGCCGAAGCGCGGCGAGACGCCCGCGCGGTTGGACATGATCCAGTCGTGCCGCAGCTGCCCGATCCCGGCCAGCTCGGCCTCCGTCCAGCGCCTGACCTCGCCGAGCTGGCTTTCGTACAGGCCGCGCCTGGCCGCTTCCGCGCGCAGGTACCTGATCGCGGTCGAGCGCTCGCGCGCCACCAGGGCGCCGTGCTGGTTGACGTGGACCGTGTCGCCGCGGGAGAACATCGTGGGCCCGGCGAACTTCGTCTCCGTCACCTTGTAGTCGTGGAACCGCCGCTGCTGGAAGAGCTGGTCCCCGGGCCGCACCGGGCAGCCGTAGAACCACCACTCCTCGCCGCCGAAGATCAGGTGGCTGCCCGGGATGCGGCCCACGCAGGCGGGCTGCGCGCCGTGCCCGTAGTCCAGGGCCACCGCCATGGACTGCGGCGCGACCAGGCCGCCGAACCGGGAGCCGCGCGCGAACTCCTCGTCCCAGTGCAGCGGGTTGGGGTAGTCCATCGCCATCACCCAGCGGCGAATGTCAGAGGAACTGCACGGATCCCACAGCTGCCCGCCGCCGACCGGCTGCCCGACGCGATGCTCGACATCGGAGAGGTCAAGCACGGTGATTTCCGCCTGGTCCTGCTCGCTCACATGCGCTCCCGGTTGACGGTGAGCTGGAGTTTGGACTGCGGATCTATACTATGAGTTCAGTTCTTTGGCGTAAAGAGCCGGGACACCCAGGCCGTGCAGGACCAGCGACATGATCGGCTCGTAGAGTGCGGACACGGAGTCTGGCACGGACGGCTCGTCGGCCGAGAGCAGGGCCTGCTCTACGGCGGTGGTCGTGGCGCCGAGGAGGGCGGCGGCCGCGACGCGGGCGCTCGCCACCGGGCGCATCGTCCCGTCGGCCGCGCCTTCCTCGAGCAGCGCGGCGACCGGCCGCAGGTAGCAGCGCAGGATGCGCTGGCTCATCTCGGCCCGGCGCGCGGCCCGGCCCAAGTCCAGGTGCATGGCCAGGAACGCCGCCGGGTGCTCCGCGCAGAAGCCGAGCTGAGCCCGGACCACCCGCCCCAGTCGCTCCGCCGCGGGGCCGGGCTCGCTCAGCGCGGCCGAGATGACCTCCTCGAACCGGTCGAGGACGAGCCCGCACATACAGGCGAAAACCGCTTCTTTGCCCTCGAAATAGTAGTACAGCGTCGCCCGGGGGATGCCGGTGACCTCGGCGATGTCGCTCATCGTAGCGCCGTCGAGGCCGCGCTCGGCGAACAGCGGGGCCGCCGCCATCACCTTCGCCGCCATGTCGTCAGGAATCGGTCGCACGCGTCGGAGTCCTCACTCGAACCGCAGCCTAGCCACGGGATCCGAAAGGGTAGCACCATAGTCCAGGACAGCGCCGCCTCCCTCACGCACTCGCCCCCGGGCGTCCCGCCAGCCTCAGTCCAGGGGCTTGGCTAACGACATCGCTGTGGCATCGATGTCGCGGGAGCGACATCGTTGTGGCATCGATGTCGCTACCGGGACTGGTGTCCTAGGAGCGCTGGAAGCATGCGTATCAGAAGCCGCGCTGCGCGATGGCGCGGGCCTCGCGTTCCAGGTCGTCACGGAAGGCCGGGTGGGCGATGGCGGCCAGGCGGCGGGCACGCTCGGCCAGGGTGCGGCCCTTGAGCTCGGCCGCGCCGAACTCGGTCACGATCACGTCCACCTCGCTGCGGGCCGTGGTGACCGGGCCCGACAGGCGGGCGGTGATCCGGCTGACCGTGCCGTCCCGGGCCGTGGCGGGCAGCGCGATGATGGCGTGGCCGCCGGGCGAGCGCGCCCCGGCCCGGACATAGTCGACCTGGCCGCCGGTGCCGCCCAGGTACAGCGATCCGGTCTGCTCGGCGTTGACCTGGCCGGTCAGGTCGACCTCGACGGCCGAGTTGATCGTGACCAGCTTGTCCAGCCGGGCCAGCACGGTCGGCTCGTGGGTGTAGGACGTGTCGCACATCCGCAGGCCCGGGTTGCGGTGGGCGAACTGGTGCAGCCGCCGGGAGCCGATCAGGTTGCCGGCGATCGACACGCCGCGGTCCATGGGCTTGCGCGCGTTGGTGATCACGCCGGCCTCGGTCAGGTCCACCATGCCGTCGCTGGCCATCCCGGAGTGCACCCCCAGGTCCCGGCGGTCGCCGAGCAGCCGCAGGATGGCGTCGGGCAGGGCGCCGATGCCGACCTGGAGGACCGAGCCGTCCTCGACGTAGGCGGCGGCGTGCTTGGCGATGGCCTCGTCGGTCTCGCTGGCAGCCGCCGGCGGCACCTCCACCGGCGGGCGTGAGACCGGCACCGCGTAGTCGATCTCGGCCGAGGCCAGCCGCTCGCCGTAGGTGAAGGGGACCTGCTCGTTGATCTCGGCCACCACCACGCGGGCGCGGGCCACGGCGGCCCGGACGTGGTCGCTGACCAGGCCGAGGCTGTGGTGGCCGGTCTCGTCGGCCGGGCTGACCTGGACGAAGGCGACGTCGCAGCCGATCAGCCCGGTTTCGATCATCGGGCCGACCTGGCCGAGGTTGCACGGGATCACGCCGAGCCTGCCCGCCCGGGCCAGCGTGCGCAGCGCGCCGATGGCGCCCATGCTCAGCACCTCGAGGTCGGCCGCGGCCTCGGGGGTGAAGAGCCCGGAGAAGCTGGTGGCGATGAACGCGGACAGGCCGCCGATGCTCGCGGCCTGGGCGAGCAGCGCCTCCACCAGCGTGACCGGCTCGCCGCAGGCGTTGCCAAGGACGACGCGGTCGCCGGGGCGCAGGAACTCAGCAAGGTCCAGGTCCCCGCTGATGACCTTCACGGGCCACCCCCTAATAGGACTTGGGCAGGCCGAGGACCTTCTCGGCCAGGAAGTTCAGGATCATGTGCGGGCTCACCGGCGCGGTGCGCGGGATGAGGACCTCCCGCAGGTAGCGCTCGAGGTGGTACTCCTGCGCGTACCCCATGCCGCCCAGGGTCAGCATCGCGGTGTGGCACGCCTCGAACCCCGCCTCGGCGGCCAGGTACTTGCCGGCGTTCGCCTCGACCCCGCACTCCAGGCCCCGGTCGAACAGCGTGGCGGCCTTCATGACCATCAGGCCGGCCGCTTCCAGCTGGGCCCAGCACTTGGCCAGCGGGTGCTGGATCCCCTGGTTCATGCCGATCGGCCGGCCGAAGACGACCCGCTCGGCGGCGTAGCGGGCGGCGCGGCTGATCGCCACGCGGCCGAGGCCGACGGCCTCGGCCCCGAGCAGGATCCGCTCGGGGTTGAGGCCGTGCAGGATGATCTTGAAGCCGTCTCCCTCGGGCCCGATCCTGTTCTCCTCCGGGATCCACAGGTCCGAGATGAACAGCACGTTGGAATCGACGGCGTGGCGGCCCATCTTGGGGATCACCCGGGCCTCGACCCGGGTCCGGTCGAGGTCGGTGACGAACAGCGACAGGCCCTCGCTCTTGCGCCTGACCTCCTCCAGCGGCGTGGTCCGGGCTAGCAGCATCATCTTGTTCGCCTCCTGGGCCACGGAGATCCAGATCTTCTCCCCGTTGACCAGGTAGCCGCCGTCGCGCCGTTCCGCGCGGGTCCTGAGCTTGGTGGTGTCCAGGCCGGCGTCCGGCTCGGTCACGGCGAAGCACATGACGTCCTCGCCGGACAAGATGGGCGGGATCATGCGCTGCTGCTGCTCCCCGGTGCCGAACAGCACGACCGGTTGCATGCCGAAGACCGGGAGGTGGATGCTGGAGGCGGCGGTCATCCCGCCGCCTGACTCGGCCACGGCCTGCATCATGATCGCCGCCTCGGTGATGCCGAGGCCCGCGCCGCCGACCGTCTCCGGCATGGCCACGCCGAGCCAGCCAGACTCGGCCATCGACTTGTGGAAGTCGTGCGGGAAGACGCCGTCGCGGTCGTGCTCGAGCCAGTACCCGTCGGAGAACCGGGAGCAGTGCTCGAGGACCGCGTCCCTGATGCTCTGCTGGTCCTCGGTATAGGAGAAGTCCACGATCCGGGTCCTTAGGTCGGAGATGAATCGTCTAGCTCATTCATTATTTCCGCCGTGTGCGCGCCCAGCCTCGGGGCCGGCCCGGCGACGTGCCCTGGGGTCCTGGAAAACCAGGCCGGCGGGCCGGGGAAGCGGACCGGCCCGTTGGGAGTGTCGACCGTCTGGAAGAACCCGGCCTGGTTCAGGTGCGGGTTGCTGAACAGCTCGTCCAGCGTCCGGACGGGCGCGGCCGGGATGTCGAGCGAGCGCAGCAGGTCCAGCCAGTCCTGCGTGGTGCGCTCAGCGAACGTCTGCGCCAGCAGGCCGTAGACGGCGTCGATCTGAGGCACCCGCTGCTCGAGCGTGGCCAGGTGCGGGCCGGCCCACGGCGGCCTGACGGCTTCGGTGAACGCGGTCCACTGCTTGTCGTTGTAGACCAGCGCGGAAATGTAGCCGTCCCGGGTCCGGTACGGCCTGCGGTTCGGCGCCACGACGCGGGGATACGCCGCGGGCCCCAGGGGCGGGCTGAACATCGCGCCGTTAGCGTGCTCGACCAGCATGAACGCGGCCATCGTCTCGAACATGGGCACCTCCACCTCCTGGCCCTCGCCGGTCCGCTCGCGGTGGAACAAGGCCATCAGGGTGGCGTACAGCGCGGTAAGGCCGGCCACCTTGTCGGCCATGATGGTGCCGACGTAGCTGGCCGTCCCGGTCAGCTGCTCCTGCGCCGACGGCAGGCCGCATTCGGCCTGGATGACGTCGTCGTAGGCGGTGAGGTCGGCGTCCGGGCCGCGGCGGCCGTAGCCGTAGCAGTTGGTGTAGACGATCGACGGGTTGACCGCGGCCACCTCGGGATAGCCGAACCCGAGCGCGGCGATGGCCCGGGCGCGCATCGAGTGGATGAACACGTCGGCCCGCGCGACCAGCGCGCGCAGGGCATCCCGGCCCGCGTCGGAGCGCAGGTCGAGCACGACGCTGCGCTTGCCCCGGTTCACGTTGACGAAGACACCGCCCATCCCCGGCTCCGGCGCGGCCGAGACGTAGCGGGTGCTGTCCCCGCCCGGCGGCTCGACCTTGATCACGTCGGCGCCCATGTCGGCCATGATCTGGGTGCAGTAAGGCCCCATCACCATCGCCGTCAGGTCGACCACGCGCACGCCCGCCAGCGGACCTGGATGTGTCATATAACCATGATCAGTGCATGCCCTCGGCGTACCAGGTACGGAATTCGGCGTAGTTGGGCATTTCCTCCGAGTTTGCCTTCGGGTCGACGGCCACGTGGACCACGCCGGGCTTGCCGCTGGCGAACGCGCGCTTGATAGCCGGGGCAATATCGGTGTCCCGTTCGGCATATTCGCCGTGGCACCCGAATCCTTCGGCCACCTTGTCCAGGCGGGTGTTCTCGCTCCAGTGGACGCCGGTCTCCCGCGACCCCGGGCCGAACGTGCGCTTGTACACGCCCACCTCCAGGCCCCAGGCGTAGTCGACGGCCACTACGCAGACCAGGGGCACGTTCAGCCGCGCCGCGGTCTCCAGCTCCGGCAGGTGGAACAGGAACGAGGAGTCCCCGGTGATCAGCATCACAGGGCGCCGTCTGCCATCCGCGATTGAGGCACCGATCGCATAGGGCAGGCCCGTGCCCAGGTGGCCGAAGTTCTGGTTCCAGAGCACGTCGTGCGGCTTGGCCTGCGAGTAGGTCCAGCCGAAGATCGTGGTGGCCCCGCCGTCGCGCACCATGATGCCGTCCGGGGGGAAGACGCGGGTCGCCTCCACGATCAGGCGTGCCGGATGTACCGGTGACATGCCCGAGGGAGCCGATTCGGCCAGCTGGGACGAACGGGTGGCATCCTCGCGGATCCACCCTGCGAGCTCAGGGGACGGCGTGCGCGGCGCGTCCGCCAGCGCCTCGGTGAGCTGCGGGACGATCGCTCGCAGGTCGCCGACCAGTGGTATGTCGACCGGCCGGTTCACGCCGATGGCGGCCGGATCTTGCTCGACGAGGATCCAGGTGCGGCCGGCCTCGTTCGGCGCCCAGTGCCGCCCCCGGCCGTAGTGGACCGGCTCGCCGAGCTCGGTGCCGATGGCCAGGCACAGGTCGGACCGCACCACCGCGTCGACCGCCGACGGCGAGAAGCCGTACGGGAACGTGCGGTCCTCCAGGCCCGCGATGTACGAGGTGCCACCCGAGGTCTGGATGACCGGGCAGGCCATCGCGTCGGCCAGCGCCCGGACCGGGGCCTGGGCCCGGCAGGTGTGGATGGCGTGCCCGGCGAGCAGGATGGGCTGCCTGGCCGCGCGGATGGCGGCCGCCGCCGCGGCGATCATGTCCGGGCCGGCCGTCTGGCCGGTGAGCCGGTAGGCGTGCGGCGGCAGCGGCGGCGGCACGTCGAGTTCGGCCTGGATGACGTGGGCGGGGTACTCGATGTACACCGGCCCCGGGGTTCCCGTCAGGGCCCGGCGCAGGCCCTCCCTGATGATCTCGTCGGTCTGGTCGGCGTACTCGATGCTGGCGCAGTACTTGACCGAGGGCTCGAGCAGCCGGGCCTGCTGCACGAACTGGATGCGGCCGCGGCGGACCCGCTGCTCGGTGATGCGGGCCCGCTGGCCGCCGAGGAAGACGACCGGCGAGTTCTCGACCCGGGCGCACATCATGGCGCCGGCCAGGTTGGCCAGGCCGGGCCCGAGCGTGCCGATGCACACCGCGGCCCGCCCGGTCATCCGCGAGGTGGCCTCGGCCATGAACCCGGCCGCCTCCTCGTGGCGCGGGGCGACCACGGTCCAGCCGCGCTCGTCGGCCAGGTGGAACAGGTGCACGAAGTTCGGGTCGGGGATGCCGAAGATCGTGCTGATGCCCTCGGCTTCGAACAGCCCGAGGATGCGTTCGTAGACCTTAACCGGCATGTGCCCCTCCTTCACCGGCGATGGAGCCTTGTCTGGCCATCGCGAAGCTCCGGCCGATGTGGTCGGCCTGGCCCGACGGGACGACCGGCAGGATCCAGGGATCACCTGGGGCGCGGATGGCGTCGATCTGCTCGCCGACCTGCTCGATCGTCCACGACGGCTGGTACACACCGGGGCTCTCGGCGACGAACGCGCGCGCCATCCGGCCGGCGATCGAGATCAGCAACTCCCCGCTGACGGTGCAGGACTCGTGGGCCAGCCAGACCGCGGCGGGGGCCGCCAGTTCCGGGCCCATCGGCGGATAGGCCGACGTGTCGAGCCCTTCGGCCAGCCTGGTCAGGGCGGCGGGAACGATGGCGTTGCACCGCACGCCGTGACCGGCGCCCTCGACGGCGGCCACGTTGGACAGGCCGATCAGGCCGGCCTTGGCCGCGGCGTAGTTGGCGACGCGATGGCTGCCGTACAGGCCGCCGATGGAGGAGGTCAGCACGACGCGGCCGTAGCCTGCCTGGCACATCACCGGGAAGGCGGGCCTGACGACGTGGAAGGCGCCGCGCAGGTGGACGTCGAGGACCGCGTCGAAGTCCTCGTAGGTCATCTCCGTCAGCGGCGCGTAACGGTTGTTCCCGGCGTTGTGGATGAGGATGTCGATCCGGCCGTAGCGGTCGAGCGCCGATGCGACGATCGCCTGGCCGCCCGCGGCCGTCGCCACGGACTCGGCGCACGCGACCGCCTCACCGCCGGCCGTGGTGATCTCCCTGGCCACCGCGTCCGCGACGCCGGCGTCGGGGTCCTCCCCGCGGATGCTGCCCCCGGTATCGCTGACGACGACCCGGGCTCCCCGCGATGCGAGCAGCAGGGCGTAGGCGCGGCCGAGCCCGCGGCCGGCCCCGGTGATCACGGCCACCCGGCCGTCGAACCTCAGCTCAGCCAAGGGTCAGGCCCTTCAGCTCGCCCGCGTCGCGCCAGGCCTGGAGCACGTCCTCCATGGCGTAAAACCCCGGCCAGTAGGGCTCGCCCAGGTGCGACCTGATGAGCTGCTCACCCTCGTTGTTGTAGTAACCGGGGGTGCATTCGCGCTGGAAATTCGTGTTGTCGATGGCGGTCTCGCGGACGGTCGCGCACCACTGGTCCACCGCTTCCTCGGTGGGCTCGACGACCGTGGCCCCGCGGGTCAGCGCCTGGCTGACGATATAGGCGATGTGCCGGGACTGCTGCTCGAACATCTCGATCGTGCTGGCGGTCACACCGCCCTGGATGAAGCCGGTCCAGAGCAGGTTGGGGAACCCATGGCTGGTGATGCCGTGCAGGGTGCGGTAGCCCGTGGCCCAGTGGTCGTACAGCGAAAGGCCGTCCCGGCCGGCGAACGGCGCGATGCCGAGCCGGCGGTCGAGTTCGGTGGTGATCTCGAAGCCGCTGGCGAAGATGATGCAGTCGACTTCGTGCTCGGTGCCGTGCGCGATGATGCCCCTGGCGGTGATGCGCTCGACGCCCCTGGTGCCCGAGACGTCGACCAGCGTGACGTTCGGCCGGTTGAACGTGGGCAGGTACTCGTCGCTGAAGCACGGCCGCTTGCACAGGAAGCGGTAGTACGGCTTGAGCGCCTCGGCGGTGGCCGGATCCTCGACCACAGCGTCGACACGGTCGCGCTGGCGCTGCATCGCCCGGTAGTCCTGGAGTTCCCTGAGCTCCAGGAACTTCGCTGGATCAGCCAGTGCCGCCCAGCCGCCGGTGGCATCCAGGTGCGCGGCCAGGTTGCGGCTGACCTCGGTCCAGGCGTCGCAGATCAGGTCGGGCTGGCCGGGGGCGAACGCCTCGAACGCCGCCGTGTGGAAGTTGCGCTGCCGCTCCTTCTGCCAGCCGGGCCGCAGGCTCGCCGCCCACTGTGGGTCGGTCGGCACGTCGCCGCGCTCGGAGATGTAGGACGGCGTCCGCTGGAAGACGTACAGGTGCCCGGCCGCCTTGGCGATGTGCGGGACGATCTGGATGCCGCTGGCGCCGGTGCCGATGACCGCGACCCGCCGGCCTGCCAGCTTGTCGAGGCCGCCGTTGATGTCGCCACCGGTGTACTCGTAGTCCCAGCGGGCCGAGTGGAACGTGTGCCCGGTGAAGTCGCTGATGCCGGGGATCTTCGGGAGCTTCGGCCGGTTGAAGGGACCCTGGCACATGACCACGAACCGGGCCCTGATGTCGTCGCCCCGGCTGGTGCCGATCCGCCAGCGCTGCAGCGAATCGTCCCACTCCAGCGAGCGGACGAGGGTGTGGAAGATCGCCTTGTCGTACAGGCCGAACTGCCGTCCGATGCGCTGGGCGTAGGCGAAGCACTCAGCCCCGCGGGCGTATTTCTCGGTCGGCAGGTAGCCGGTTTCCTCGAGCAGCGGCAGGTAGCAGTAGCTGTCGGTGTCGCACTGGATGCCGGGGTAGCGGTTCCAGTACCAGGCGCCGCCGAAGTCGCCCGCCAGCTCGATGATCCGCAGGTTCTGCACTCCGGCCTGCGTGACCCGGACCGCGGCGACCAGGCCGGCGAAGCCGCCGCCGAGGACCGCCACGTCGATGTCCTCGGCGACCGGGGCCCTGGACGTGACCGGCAGGTACGGGTCGTCTTCGTAGAACCCTCCGAACTCGCCCTCGGTCACCAGGTACTGCTTCTGCCCCTCGGGGCGCAGGCGCTTGTCGCGCTCGGACAGGTATCTGGCCCGCAGCGCCGCGTGGTCGATCTCAGGGGTCTGGGTGGGAGCGCACTCGTGCATGGGGGTCCTCAGGTGAGTTCGCGCGGCGCGCCGGTACCCATGTACCTGGCCAGGTTGTGATGCAGGCTGACGACGCTCCGCTCGCGGTACGGGTTGGGCACGGGGCCGGCGAAGCCCCGCGCCTTCATGCCTTTCTGGACGGCGGCCATGTTGGCGAAGTCCTGCGGCAGCACGGTGCGCCAGCCCGGGTCGTCCGGCGGCGTGTGCACCCACTCGGTCCGCGGCTCCTGGCCCGGCGGGTAGAGCTCGTACACGGCCGCCTCGAAGATGCACTTGTCCGGGTCGTAGCCGTAGGGCCGGGCGCTGTAGCAGAGCATGTTGTTCAGCGCGTGGCCGATCTGGAAGTTGGGGAAGATCTGCCAGGCGGTGCCGCTCCTGGCCTGAAGCTCGGGGGGAACCGCCGGCCAGTGCACGCCGCGGGCGGCGTCGTCGGCCCGGGCGGAGTCCAGCCAGTGCCTGAGCACCTGGTCGGGCGGGGTGCCCTCGGGCAGCTCGGCCACCAGCCGCCGGGCCGCCTCGACCAGCGTCTGGGTCGTGTTGGTGTTCGCGTTCTCCCAGGTGAAGTCCTGGAGTTCGCGGGTCGAGACGCGGGCGTCGGCGCCGCTGCCGATACGCAGCTTGGCCTGGTTCTCCTCCATGCCCTTGGGGGCGTCGTAGCCGATGTTGCTGTGCCTGCCCTGGTTCCTGGCCCAGCCGAGGAACGCGCCGAACTTGATGAACTCCGGGTGGGTGTACGGCACGTGGTAGGTCTCCATGAACGCCTCCAGGGCGACCTTCCAGTTGCAGTCGAAGACCAGCCACCGGCGCCACCGGTAACGCATGTTCTCCAGCTGGAACGGCCCGAGCAGGGTGGCCGCGGGCTCCAGGTAGTCCCGCAGCGGCCCGGCGTCCGGGTCCATGGTGAGCCAGATCCAGCCGCCCCAGGTGCCGGTCTTCACCTCCTTCAGGCGCGTGCGCTCGCCGGTGAGGCCGCACGGCCAGTCCTCGCGCTCGGGGATGTGGGTGTTCTCGCCGCCGAGGTTGTAGCGCCACCCATGGAAGCCGCAGACGAACTGCCGGCCGTGGCCGCGGGCGTCCCTGGCGCCCCGCGGGGTGTCGACCAGACGGCGGCCCCGGTGCGAGCAGACGTTGTAGTACGCCCTGATCTCCTCGGGCCCGGTGCGGACCACGATGAAGGAGTCGTCCATGATCTCGTAGGTCAGGTAGTCACCGACCTTCGGGATCTCCTCCACCCGGCCGGCCTGCTGCCAGACCCTGGCCCACAGCTTGTCCCGCTCGGCCCGGGCGTACTCCGCGGAGATGTACGCCTCGACGCCGATCGTGAACGGCTCCGACAGCGGCTCGGTCATGGCGAACTCCCTAGCGCGTGATGGCGGCGCGGAACGACTCGTCGGCCAGGAAAAGCGAGGTGTTGTCGGCGGCGAGGTGGCTCCACCGCAGGTCGAGGCCGCCGTCGACGAGGATCGTCTGGCCGGTGATGTAGCTCGACAGGCCGGACAGCAGGAACAGGATGGCCCCGGCCTGTTCCTCCGGGCGCCCCCGCCGCCCCATGGCGATCGCCTGGCGGTCGCGGGCGGCGTCGGCCGCCACGTACGTGCCCGAGGCCGGGGTCTCGGTCACGCCGGGCGCGACGGCGTTCACCCGGATGCCGTCCGGGGCCAACTCGACGGCCATCGTGCGGGTCGCGGCCACCAGCGCCGCCTTGGCCGTGCCGTAGCCGATGTGGAACGGCGCCGTGTTCATCCCGCTGATCGAGGAGACCGAGACGACCGACCCGGGCAGCCGCCGCTTCCTGAGCTCGGCGGCGACCGCCTGGCTCATGAAGAACATCGTCTCCAGGTTCTGGGCGAACAGCGCCCGCCAGTCGGCCCGGCTCACCCTGACGGCCGGCATCCAGGTGGCGGGGGCGGCACCGCCGGCCACGTTGACCAGCCCGTACAGCTCACCGTCGGCGCGGCAGGCCTGGTCCATCACGGCCGCGATGCCCTCGTCGGTGGCGGCGTCGGCCGTGACCGGCACCACCGCTAGCCCTTCGGCCGCCAGTGGCGCGACATGCTTGTCCAGGTTTTCCGCCGAGCGGCTCACCGCGATCACCGTCGCCCCGGCCCGCGCGGCCAGGCTCGTGACCGACGTGCCGATGCCGCCGCCGCCCGCGCCGGAGACGATGACGACACGCCCGCCCAGGCCGAGGTCGGCGCTGCTGCTCACGGGCGCCGCAGGGCCAGGACGCTGCCGTCGGCGTCGGCGGACAGGTACAGGGTGCCGTCCGGGCCGGCGGCCAGCCCCGCGAACAGGCCCTGCGGACCGGAGAACGGCGGGAGGCCTTTGAGCGGCCTGGGGTCCGCTCCCGGCGGGGCGCCCACCGGCAGGTGGCGGGCGACCGTGGTCCGGGCCTTGGTGGCCAGGTCGACCTCGGTCAGCGTCCTGGCCCCGGCGTCGACGATGAAGAGCTTCCCGTTGCGGACCGCGATGCCTTGCGGTTTCTCCAGGCCGTCAAGCACCGTGTCGGCGCCCGAGCCGGTGACGGCGACGATCCGGCCGGCGCCGGACTCGGAGACCAGGCACGTGCCGTCGGGGCCGAAGGCCACGCCGGCTGGCTGGTTCAGGCCGGAGGCCAGCGTGGTCAGCTCGCCGTCGCGCACGGCCAGCACCCGTCCGGCGCCCAGCTCGGCCGCGACCGCGCTGCCGCCGGGCGCGAGCGCGACGCCGTAGAGCTGGTCCAGCGGTGAGTCCGCGCCGGCCAGCACCTCGGCTTCCCCGCTCCCCGGCTTCCACCGCGCGACCTGGCCGTTGGAGGTGGTGACGACGAACTCGCCCGGGCCGGCCGCGGTCACCCCGCGGATGTAGCCCGGCCAGCCCGGGCTGAAGAGCATCCCCAGCGTCCGCAGGCCACCGCCCGGCCGCACCTGGTAGAAGTACGTGCCGTCGGCGACGTACACGACACCGTCGCGGCCCACGGTGAGATCAAGCGGCCAGGTCAGGCCGCCAGGTAGCACGTCCCTGGTCTGACCGTCGCCGAGGATCTCGGTGACCTGCCCGGTGAAGCTGGAGACGAACAGGCGGTTCCCGGCGAACGTCAGGTTGTCCAGGCCGGGGGCGATGGTGGCCAGCACGGTGCGGTCGCCGCTGCGCGGGTCGATCCGCAGTACCTCCCCGCTGCCCACCTGGGTGGAGACGATGAACCCGCCAGCGTCGAACTTCACCGCGTCCGGGACGCCCAGGTCCCCGGCCACCCGCTCGGGCTCGCCGCCGTCCGGGTCGATCCGCCAGATGTCGTTGCTGCCGAGCACTGGGTAGTACAGCTTGCCGTCAGGCCCGGGGGCCAGCGCGTTCGGCATCGGCAGGTTCTCGGCCAGCACGCGGGGCACTCCGCCGGCCAGATCGAGCTCCAGCAGCCGGCCGCCGATCCGGCACTCGTCGACGAACAGCCGGCCCCGGTGGAAGGTGATGCCGTTCGCGCCGGGCAGGTCGTCGCGCAGCACCCGGACGTGGCCGCCCGCGTCGCGCACGCTCACCCGGCCGTCGTAGTACTCGGTGGCGTAGAGGTTGCCCTGGGCGTCGAAATCCAGGTCGTCGGGCGCGAGGAGGCCGGCTCCCGGCGCGATGACGCTCTCCAGCTCGCCGGTGCCGATGTCGAGCGCGCTGATCTGGCTGCCGGCTACCTGCGCCACGTAGACCCGGTCGTCAGGACCGGTACGCAGGCCGTTCGCGCCGAACAGGCGGCTCGGCGGGGTGAGCCGCTTCAGGCCCCATCCCTCGGCCAGGCTGATAGGAGCCGAGCTGGCATAACGCGACGGCAACGGGAGTCTCCTTCTATGAGAAGGGGATCTTGTACGTAGAGTCTAAACAAGGAATCTAGCGTCTGGCACGGCCGGGCGCAATGCGCGGCGGGGGCATAATTGGCGGTGAGATGACCCTTACTCAGCTCAACGCGTTCGTCCTGGTCGCCAGGCTCGGCTCGGTGACCGCCGCCGCCAACGCGCTGGGCGTCAGCGAGTCGGCGGTGTCCCAGGCCCTGTCGGCTCTCCGGCTGCACCTGGGCGACCAGCTGGTCACCCGCGGTCCCGTCGGCATGACGCTGACCGCGGGCGGTTCCCGGCTGCTCGCCACCGCCTCGCAGATCGTGGTGCTCGGCGCCGAGGCGCACGCCGCCGTCCGCGCCGCCCAGGGCGCGCCCGAGCAGCTGCGGGTGGTGTCCACCTCGACCATCGCCGAGTTCGTGATCAGCCCGTTGACCGAGGCGTTCTCCAAGCGCTTCCCCGGCTCGGTCGAGGTGTCGGCCGGGGTCGCGGTGACCAAGGAGATGAGCGTCCTGGTCGGCAACCGGCTCGCCGACGTGGCTATCTCCTCCGCCATGCCGGAGGATCCCGGCCTGGGCCTGGTGACCGAGCCGATCTTCAAGTACCGGCTCGTGGTGGTGACCGCGGGCCAGCCCCGGCTGCGCGGCGGCCCGCGCCAGTGGCTGTGGTTCGTCGACCCGTCGGGCGCCGATCCCGGCAGCGAGACCGGCCAGCTGCTGACCGGCCTGGGCATCCCCGAGGACCAGATCCGGGTGTTCCAGAGCCAGACCGCCGCCTGGTCGGCGGCGGCCGACGGTACCGGCGTCGCGCCGGCCGTGGAGCACCTGGTGGCCCAGCGGCTGCGCCGCGGCGAGCTGTCCCGCGTCGACCTGCCCGGCTGCAAGCTGGACGCCTGCTGGCACGTCACGCTGCTCGACCGCCAGCACCAGAGCGCGGCGGCCAGCTCGTTCCGCCGTTACCTCGGCACGCCCGAGGCGATGCACCTGATGCGGGCCCCGGCCGGGGGAGTACCGCCCTCCCGGTTCCGCCCGCCGGTCTACGTCACCATCTGGAGCTAGTCTCACCGAGACTACCCAGGCCTGCGACCTGCGGGAACGCGCTCTGGAAACGTTTGCAGGGCCGCACCTTAAGCAAGCACTTATTCGTCCGTTGCGGGCCTGTCCGGCCCGGCGCATCATGGTGCGCGTTACGAGTAACCGCGCTTGCGCGTTTCGGCATTGGCAGGAGCATGCGGCATGCGAATCGAATCTGACGGCCACAGCCGCGGTAACCCGCGGCTCTACGAGCTGATCGAGGACGCCCCGAAGACGGGGAAGAGCCCGACCGTCTGGGCCTGGCCCGAGCTGATCGACTACCTCAAGGTGGCCGGGCAGCCGGTGGCGGGACCGTGGCCGCCGCACCAGCAGCCGCGGCCCGACCCCGAGGAGGACTCCCTGCCGGTGGCGGTACCCGACCCGGAATCTGAGTCCTAGGCCCGCGCCGCAAGGACACCTGGAGGATCTATGTATCCATCGCGGTTCCGCTACGAAGCGCCGCGGTCACTCGACGAGGCCATCAGCACGCTGCGCGACGGCGGGGACTACGCCAAGGTGCTGGCCGGCGGCCAGAGCCTGGTCCCGATGATGAAGCTGCGCTTCGCCTCGCCTGAGCTCATCGTGGACATCAACAACCTGCCCGGGCTCGACTACCACCGGGCCGACCCCGACGGCACGCTGCGCATCGGCGCCCTGTGCCGTCACTACGTGCTGGAGCGCTCGGACCTGCTGAAGAGCACGCAGCCCACCATGGCCGCGGCCGCCCCGCTGATCGCCGACCCCATCGTCCGCAACCGGGGCACCCTGGTCGGCTCGCTCTGCCACGCCGACCCGCAGGGCGACTGGGCGTCGGTGGTCTTGGCCCTGGGCGGCTCGGTGGTCGCGCGGGGCTCGCGCGGCACGCGCGCCATCCCGCTCGCCGACTTCGTCACCGGGCCCTTCCAGAACGTGCTCGGCCCGGACGAGATCGCGGTCGAGGCGGTGATCCCCGCGGCCCAGGGCACCAGGTCCGGCGGGTACCTCAAGCTGGAGCGCCGGGTCGGCGACTTCGCCACCGTGGGCGTCGCGGTGGCCCTGGAGAGCAGGGGCGGGAACGTCATCCGGGCCGGCATCGCGCTGACCGGGGTCGGCGGGTCCACCATCGCCGCCACCGAGGCGGCCGCCGTGCTGACCGGGCACCCGCTGACGCCGGAGAGCATCGAGCAGGCCGCCGAACTCGCGGCGCAGGCCGCGCGGCCCAGGACGGATCACCGCGGCAGCGCGGCGTACAAGCGGCACATGGTGCGTACGTTCGCGCTGCGCCTGCTGAGCCGCGACGCGGCGCCGGGAACGGCTCAGGAGAAGGCAGAGAGGGCGGCCTGACATGACGATCGTCTACGACGACCACGAGAGCACCGACGTCCCCGTCCGCCGGATCAGGTTCACCATCAACGGCCAGAAGAAGGTCGCGGAGGTCGAGCCGCGGCTGCTGCTCGCCCACCTGATCCGCCGCGGGCTCGGCCTGACCGGCACCCACATGGGGTGCGACACCACCAACTGCGGCGCCTGCACGGTCCTGGTCGACGGGCGGCCCGTGAAGTCCTGCACGATGCTGGCCGTCCAGGTGGACGGGCGCGCCGTCGGCACCGTCGAGGGCCTGGCCAGCGCCAGCGAACTGCACCCGCTCCAGGAGGGCTTCAAGGAGGAACACGGCCTCCAGTGCGGGTTCTGCACCCCGGGCATGATGATGGCCGCCACGGCCCTGCTCGGGGAGAACCCCGACCCCACCGAGGAGGACGTGCGCTGGGCCCTGTCGGGGAACCTGTGCCGCTGCACCGGCTACCAGAACATCGTCAAGTCGGTGCTGTGGGCGGCGGCCAAGCTCAGGGGCGCCGCCCCCGCCGAAGCCGAGCCCGGATCAGGAGAGGCGTGACATGTCGGCACTCGACGAGATCAAGATCGGCGGCCTGGGGTCCAGCCGCAAGCGAGTAGAGGACAACCGCTTCATCCGCGGCGCGGGCAACTACACCGACGACATCACCCTGCCCGGCATGCTGCACATGGAGATCCTGCGCAGCCCGCTGGCGCACGCGCGGATCAAGTCAATCGACGCCACGAAGGCCTGGGACATCCCCGGCGTGCACCTGGTGCTGACCGGCGAGATGATGGCGACCAGGAACCTGGCCTGGATGCCGACCCTGTCCTACGACACCCAGGCCGTGCTGGCCACCGACAAGGTGCGGTTCCAGGGCCAGGAGGTGGC
>Ga0335085_10004254_pt1 | contig 23912 bp, 21 predicted proteins | sample Lox_Sample_45_FD_206712 | JGI IMG/M metagenome (GOLD analysis project Ga0335085, IMG submission 206712) | Soil microbial communities from Loxahatchee National Wildlife Refuge, Florida, United States - Lox_Sample_4.5 | ecosystem: Environmental > Terrestrial > Soil > Wetlands | place: USA...
AGAAGAGGTGGGCGTCGTCCTGCGTGAAGCCGCGGACGCGCGTCATGCCGTTGAGTTCGCCCGACTGCTCCCAGCGGTAGACGGTGCCGAACTCCGCCAGGCGCACGGGCAGGTCGCGGTAGGAGTGCGGCTGCGAGGCGTAGAGGCGGATGTGGTGCGGGCAGTTCATCGGCTTGAGCAGGTAGCCGTCGATCGCGCCCTGCTCGAGGCGGTTGGCCAGGTCGGCGCAGGAGCAGCCCTCGTGGGCGAGGGTGGCGAGCGTCTCGCGCTCGATGATCGGCGGATACTGTGAATCGCGGTAGTAGGGGAAGTGGCCCGAGGTGCGGTAGAGCTCGAGTCGGCCGATGTGCGGCGTGAACACCTGCTGGTAACCCTGCTTGCGCAGCTCGTCCGCAATGAAGGTCTGCAGCTCCTGGCGGACGACCGCGCCGGCCGGCGCCCAGAGGACGAGGCCCTGGCCGACGACGTCGTCGATCACGAACAGTTTGAGGTCCTTGCCGAGCTTGCGGTGGTCGCGCAGCTTCGCCTGCTCCATCTGGTGCAGGTAGGCGTCGAGCTCGGCCTGGGTGGGGAAGGCCGTGCCGTAGATGCGCTGGAGCTGCTTGTTGTGCTCGTCGCCGCGGTGGTAGGCGCCGGCGATGTTCAGCAGCTTGAAGGCCTGGAGCTCGGAGGTGTTCTTCACGTGCGTGCCGGCGCAGAGGTCGAGGAACTCGCCGTTGCGGTAGAACGAGATCTTCTCGCCCTCCGGGATGTCGGCCAGCCGGCCGAGCTTGTAGCGTTCCTGGCCGATGCCCTGGATCAGCCTGGCCGCCTCGTCGCGGCCGACCTCCTGGCGGGTGAAGCTCTGGCGCTCGCCGGCGATCTTGCGCATCTCGAGCTCGAGCTTCACGAGATCGTCGGCCGTCAGCTTGTGGTCGAGGTCGACGTCGTAATAAAAGCCGGTCTCCGTCGGCGGGCCGATGTCGAGCTTGGTCTCGGGAAAGAGACGCAGCATCGCCGTGGCGAGCACGTGCGAACAGGAGTGACGGAGTTCTTCGAGCGGTGTCATGGGGAAAGTAGTAAGGAGTAAGGAGTGAGGAGCGAGGAGCGGGCAGGAGGCGGGGCTATTTCTTCAACGGCTCCAGTCTGTAGCCGTCCTTGCCGTCGCGCATCGACCAACCGGCGGCGGCGAGCTCCTTCCGGAGCGCGTCAGCCGTTTTGAAGTCCTTCGCCTGCCGCGCCGCCCAACGTCCGTCGGCAAGGGCTCGAATTTCGGCTGGGATCGATGTCTCTTTCGGCGGTGCCGATAAGTCTAGGCCGAGAGCAAACAACACCCGGCCAAAGACATCAATGTCACCGCGGGTCGGCTTTCCGGAACTTGGGTCAGCGATTTCTTGCCGCAGTTCAAAAAGGGCCCCGAACGCAGCCGGGAGATTCAGATCGTCATTCAACGCGTCAAAGACCGGCTGGAAGTTTCGTGATGGTTGGCCGTCATCGATCAAGTTTTTTGGCTCACCGAAGATGGCGGGAACCGACCGGAGAGTTCGCAATGCACTTTCTGCCGCGTGCAGCGAATCGAGCGTGAAGTTGAGCTGTTTGCGCGGATGGCCGGCGAGGAGGGCGTAGCGGATCGCCATCGGCGAATAGCCCTTCTCGAGCAGGTCGCCGACGGTGTAGTAGTTCCCTTTGCTCTTGCTCATCGTGGTGCCGTTCACGAGCAGGTGCTCGGAATGGTACCAGTGGCGCGAGAAGGTGTGGCCGGTGCAGCCTTCGCTCTGGGCGATTTCGTTTTCGTGGTGGGGAAAGAGCAGGTCTACGCCGCCGGCGTGCAGATCGAGCGTGTCGCCGAGATATTGCTTGCTCATCGCGCTGCACTCGATGTGCCAGCCGGGACGCCCCGCCGCCGCGCCGCGCGGGCCGGGCCACTTCACGTCCCCGTCCTCGTCCGGCTTGTGGGCCTTCCAGAGCGCGAAGTCGCCGGCGTCGTCCTTGTGGTCGTCGTCGGCGCCGAGCACGGTGGCCTTGAGCTCGCGCTCCTTGAGGCGCGACAACGCGCCGTAGTCCGGGAAGGCCGCGATCTTGTAGTACACCGAGCCGTCGGGCGCAACGTAGGCCAGCCCCTTGCCGAGGAGCTCCTCGATCATTGCCACCTGCTCGGGCACGTGGCCGGTCGCCGTCGGCTCGACGTGCGGCGGCAGCAGATTGAGCGCGCGGCAGTCCTCGTGAAACTTGTCGGTCCACTTCCTCGTGATTTCGCCCAGCGGCCGCCGCTCGCGCTTCGCCTGGCCGATGGTGCGGTCGTCGACGTCGGTGAGGTTGCGGACGTGCTTCACCTTGTCCGGGCCGAACTCCAATTCCAGCAGCCGGCGCAACACATCCTGGACGAGGAACGTGCGGAAGTTGCCGATGTGCGCCGGCGCGTAGACCGTCGGACCGCAGCAGTACATCCGGAACACGCCGTCAGGTTGGGCGGGCTTCAGTTCCCGGAGCTCCCGGGTCAGGGAGTCATGGAGGCGGATGGCCATGGATCTAAACCGCTAATCCTCGCCAATTGGCGCCCATTAATGCCAGTCTTTCCACATCTTTTTTGAAGATTTGCGTGAATTAGCGCGGATATGATGGTTAACTCCCTCCCGCCGATCTGTCTATGCCGGAACCCTTCAAGCTGGATCTGACCCACCGCCCGCGGCGCCTGCGTCGCACCGCGGGCCTGCGCGCCCTCGCCGAGGAGACGGTGCTGCGCCCGCAGGACTTCATCGCGCCGCTGTTTGTCATCGATGGTACCGGCGGGCCGGAGGCCGTGGCCTCGATGCCCGGCGTCTTCCGGCTCAACCTCGCCGATCTCGCCAGGGAATGCCGCGCCTTGCTCAAGCTCGGCGTGCCGGCGGTGGCCCTGTTCCCCTCGATCGATCCCAAGCTCAAGGATCCCGACGGCACGGTCGCGCTGCGCGAGGACGCGCTGGTGCTCCGCGCCGTGCGGGCCGTGAAGAAAGCCGTTCCGGAGCTGGTGGTGATGACCGACATCGCCCTCGATCCCTATACGACCCACGGCCACGACGGCGTGCTCACCGCCGACGGCCGCGACGTGGACAACGACCGCACGGTCGGCATCCTCTGCCGGATGGCGGTGCTGCACGCCCGCGCCGGGGTGGACCTTGTCGCCCCCTCCGACATGATGGACGGCCGCATCGGCGCGATCCGCCGCGCGCTTGACGCCGTGGGTTTCACGCAGACGGGCATCATGGCCTACTCGGCGAAGTTCGCGTCGGCTTACTACGGGCCGTTCCGCGACGCCGTCGGCAGCGCCAAGGCCGCCGGCACGCACCTCCTGGGCAAGGCCACCTACCAGCTCAACCCGGCCAACCGCCGCGAGGCGCTGCTCGAGATCGCCCTCGATGAGCAGGAGGGCGCGGACATCCTCATGGTCAAGCCGGCCGGGCCGTACCTCGACATCATCCGCGAGGTGCGCAACGCCACCCACAAGCCGGTCGCCGCCTACCAGGTGTCCGGCGAATACGCGCAGCTGCACGCCGCCGCGAAGCTCGGCTGGCTCGAACTGGAGCGTTGCCGGCGCGAATCGCTGCTGGCGATCAAGCGCGCCGGGGCCGACATGATCCTGACGTATTTCGCCAAGGACGTCGCGGCCGAGCTGGCGGGCTGAACTTCTGGCAATGGCGGCGGACGGGCGGCTCAGGTCGCCGCGCACGCCGCTTTGAGGTCGGCGACGAAGGCGGCGAGGTCCGCCTCCCGCGTGTCCCACGAGCACATGAGGCGGTAGCCGTGCGCGCCGATGAAGTTGTAGAAATGCCAGCCGCGCGCCTGCAGCGCCGCGGCGACCGCCGGTGGCAGGTCGACAAACAGGGCGTTGGCGTCGGGCTCGACCAGGATGCGGACCGACCCGAGCCCGCGCACCGCGGCGGCGAGCTTCTGCGTCATCCGGTTGGCGTGGGCCGCGTGGCGCAGCCAGGCGCCGTCCTGCAGCATGCCGATCCACTGGGCACTGAGAAACCGCATCTTCGAGGCGAGCTGGCCGGCCTGCTTGCAGCGGTAGTCGAATTCCCGGGCGAGATCGCGGTTGAAGAAGACCACGGCCTCCGAGGTGTTCATGCCGTTCTTGGTGCCGCCGAAGCAGAGCACGTCGACGCCGGCGCGCCACGTGAAGTCGGCCGGCTTCGCGCCGTCCCGCGCGGCCAGGGTGGCGGCGGCGTTGGCAAAGCGCGCGCCGTCCATGTGCACCGCGAGCCCGTGGCGCCGGGCCAGGCCGGTCAGCGCCCGGAGCTCGGCGAGCGTGTAGACCGTGCCCCATTCGGTGGACTGGGTCAGCGAGAGCACGCGCGGCTTGGGATAATGAATGTCGGTGCGCTTGAGGATGACATGCTCGACCTGCGCCGGGTCCAGCTTCCCGCCCGGGCCGGTGGCGACGAGGATCTTGGTGCCGTTGGAAAAGAATTCGGGCGCGCCGCACTCGTCGGTTTCGACGTGGGCGTAGTCATGGCAGATGATGCTGTGGTAGCTCTGGCAGAGCGCGGCGAGGGCGAGGGAGTTGGCCGCCGTGCCGTTGAAGACGAAGAAGACCTCGCAGTCCGTCTCGAACACCTCGCGCAGCCGGTCGCAGGCGCGCCGCGTCCACTCATCGTCGCCGTAGGAGGGCACCCGCCCGCGGTTGGCCGCGGCCAGGGCGGCCCACGCCTCGGGGCAGATCCCGGCGGTGTTGTCGCTGGCAAAGACCTGGTGGCCGGCCGGCGGCCGGGCGCGGGCCGCCGGGGCGGCGGCCGCGCTCGCGGCGCGGCGGGGAACGCGGGATTTTCTGGGCATGCCGCCAGTGGAGACGATTCGCGGCGCCGAGGCTAAGCTTTTTTCGCCGCGACCCAGCGTGGTCTTGCACTGTTCCGGCACCCGCGCTTCGCTGGCCGGATGCCGGAGCCGGACATCAACCTTTATCTGGTTGGCTTCATGGGCACGGGAAAGTCGACCGTGGGGCGCGCGATGGCGATGCGACTCGGGTTCCAGCTCCTGGACAGTGACCATGAGATCGAGCGGGAGAAGGGCCGGACGGTGGCGCAGATTTTCGCGACGGAGGGCGAGCCGGCATTTCGCGCGCTGGAGCGCAAGTTCGTCGAGCGCGGCCACCCCGACCGCGGCGTCGTGGTGGCGTGCGGCGGCGGCCTGGTGGTGCAGCCGGGGATGCTGGAGTTGCTCGAACGGAAGGGCGTGGTGGTGTGTCTCCACGCCTCGCTCGAGACCGTGCTGCGGCGCACCGGCCAGGTGCGCACCCGGCCGCTGCTGGACGTGGCGGATCCGGCCGCGCGCCTCCGCCAGCTCTATCTCGAACGCGAACCGATCTACAAACGCGCCGGGACGGTGATCCTCACGGATGCCCGGCCGCTGCACGACATCGTCATGCATGTGTTGCGCTCTTACCGGCGCGAGGCCCGCGATTGGGCGCGCGCCCACGGCGCCACCCCGCTGCCCGGGGCGTCCGGGCCGGCCCCGGCCGCGGACACCGGCCCGGGGCCGTGAGCGCGACCCCGGCCGTGGCCATGGATCCGCGGCAGGAAACCCTCCGCCGGCGGCTGCGGTCGCTGGGGTTTGACGAGGTGGCGTTTGCGCGGGCGGACGCCGTGCCGGCGGGCGGCCTGCAGCAATGGCTGGTGTGGGGTTTCCACGCCGGGCTGGCGTGGATGGAGCGGACGGCGCCGAAACGGCTGGATCCCGGGCTGGTGCTGGCGGACACCCGTTCGCTGATCGTCCTCGGCGTCAACTACTGGCCGGGCCCGCCGCCGCCGGGGGCCGGTCCGGTGTGGGCGCGCTATGCGCTTTACGAGGACTATCATGAGACGCTCAAGCCCGCGCTGGCGGCGGCGGGCCGGGTGCTGGAGGAACTTTATGGCGTGGGCGCCGGCGACTACCGCTACTACACCGACACCGGGCCGGTCCTCGAGCGCGGCTGGGCGGAACGATCCGGTCTCGGGTTTCTCGGCAAGAACGGCATGCTGATCTCGCGGACGCACGGCAACTGGCTGCTGCTCGCCGCCATTCTCGTCCGCCTCGACCTCGCTCCCGATCCGCCGCTCCGGCCCGGCCCCGCCGCCGGGGGCCGGGTCGGCCTGCTGTGCGGCAAATGCACGCGGTGCATCGATGCCTGCCCGACGGCTGCGATCCCGCACCCGGGGCTGGTCGACGCCCGGCGGTGCATCTCCTACCACACGATCGAGAATCCCGGCGTGATCCCGCGCGAATTGCGGGCCGGCATCGGCGACCGGATCTTCGGCTGCGATATCTGCCTGGAGGTGTGTCCGTGGAACCGGTTCGCGCGCGAGGGCCGGCGGCTGCTTCTGGCCGCGCGCCCGGCGATCGCCGCGCGGTCGCTGCGCGACCTGCTGGAGCTGACCCCGGCCGGTTTCGCCGCAGCCTTTCGCCGCACGCCGGTCAAGCGCCTCAAGCTGGCCGGGTTGTTGCGCAATGCCTGCGTGGTGGCGGGCAACGTGGCCCGCGGCGCCGGCGGCTCCCACGAATTCGTGACGCCCCTGGTGCGCCTGGCCGCGCACGCGTCGCCGATCGTGCGGGCTCACGCCGTCTGGGCGGTGCGCCGCATCGCGGGTGCCGGCGCGGCCGGCCTGCTGGCCGCGGTGCGGGCGCGGGAGGCCGATCCCGCGGTCCTGACGGAGTTCGACGGGCCGACGGAGGGCGGCGCGGCTAGGGAAATAGCTCCAGCATCCGCCGGGTGAAGAGGGGAGGCGGGCGCACCGGACGGCCCTCGCGGTCGATGAAGGCGTGCGCGGTCTGCGCCGTGGCCAGCAGGTCGTCGTCGCGGCGGACCTCGTACGTCAGTTCGATGCGCAGCAGGGGTTTCTCGGCCAGCGTGGTCTGAACCGTGATCGTGTCGTCGTAGAACGCCGGCTTGAGGTATTTCACCCGGACCTCGAGCACCGGCAGCCGGTATCCCGCCGCCTCGAGGTCGCGGTAGGAGATGCCGTGTTCCTTGAGCAGGGTGGTGCGGCCGATCTCGAACCACGGCAGGTAGCTGCCGTGGTACACGATGCCCATCATGTCCGTCTCGGCGTACCGGACGGCGACCTGGATGCGGGATTGGATCATGGCAGGGGGGCGGACGGGGACGGGCGGCGGCGCCGGATTCAGCCGGTGATGTTCCACTCGCCGTCGTTGAACAGCAGTTCGGCGGAGCGGGTCCAGCTGTTTTGGCGGGCCCATTCGCGGCCGGCCTTGCCGAACGCCGCGCGCAACGCCGGGTCGGCGATGAGCCGTGCGAAGGCCGCAGTCAGGGCGGGCCGGTCCCGCGGCGGCACCAGCAGACCCGTGACGCCGTCCGCCACCGCCTCCGGCACGCCGCCGACGGCGTGGGCCACGACGGGCAGGCCGTGCGCGGCGGCCTCGAGGTAGACCAGGCCGAAGCCCTCGACGCTGTGGTGGTGGTCGATGCTGGTCATGGCGAAAATGTCGGCGCGGGCGTAGAGGCGGTTGAGCTCGTCATCCGGCACGTTGCCGCTGAAGTGGACGGTCAGGCCCGACGCTTCAGCGGCGGCGCGCAGCCGCTCCTCGTAGCCCTCCTTGCTGTTGCCGCCGACGAGCCAGTATTCGACCCGGGCGCGGACCGCGGGCGGCAGCGCCTGCAACGCCTCGATGATGAACAGCTGACCCTTGCGGGGGTGCAGGCGGCCCACGGTCAGGATGACCACCCGCTCGCCCGGTTTCCGGGCCGGTGCAAACGGCGCCGAGGAGACGCTGGTGCGCAGGGCGCCGGGCGTGAGGAACGTCTTGGAGGCGGCGTCCGGAAACCGGTCGCACAGGAGGCGGTGGGTGTAGGCGGTCAGCACGCTGACGCGGCCGGCGTGCCGGATGAGGCGGCGGGCCAGGCGGCGGGCGAGGGGGCCGTTGTGAAAGCGCAGGATTTCGGAGCCGTGGAAGGTGAGCACGAGGCGCCGGGGGCGGAAGCCGGGGACGAACTGCAGCCACATCATCGCCTGAATGGGCCCCGGCTCGGGGAGGTAGACGGTGGCGTACCGCAGCCGGCGGCGGTGCACGATGAGCTCGCGCATCAGGCGCATCACGCAGCCCAGGTTGTGCGTGCCCTTGAGGGGCAGCCGGCGGAGGCGGAACGGCCAGGGCTTCTCCGCGGTCGCGGCCGGCACGGCCGGCGCCCAGACCTCCAGATCATGCCCCAGGGCGGCCGCCGCACCGGCGATTTCCTCGGTGAAGGTTGCGATGCCGCCGTGGCTGGGATAGAACTCGTGCGTGATCAGAAAAACGGGCGGCGGACGGCCGCCCCCGGAGGGCGGGGCGATGGGTGGGGCGGCGGGCAAGATCAGCTCCAGTTAAGGGGATGCCGCGCGGCCGGGCAAACGGATACTGGCGTGCCGGACCCGCGCCCGGCGTTGTCAAATTGGCGGGAAAATGCCCTTGGCTCGGGTCCTGCTTGGAACAATTGCATTCGATGGATTACCTTGGTGGCCGCTGAGAATTCACAAGAATTTGCTGGAAATGGGCTTCCCCTCGGCGGCTGCCCGGAGAAAAATTGGATTTACAACCAGAACGGCAGTAACATACAACAGCGCAACATGGCACAAGTTGTCGAATCAAGCCCGGGAGCGAAGAAGCCCTTTTCGGCATCCCCGAAACCCTTTACTCCCGAGGACGATGCATACCTGCGCGAAGCCCTGAAACGGTGCTCCGCCCCGACATACGAGGCCGCCTGCCAGTTCCGCAAGACCGGCAACACCGAACATCTTCCCGCCATTGTGCTCGGAATTCTCGAGCGGTATGTCGAGCCCGATCTCCGCGCCAAGCTGAAGAACCCCGACGACGATCTGCGCCTGATCGAGGATCTCGGCATCGACTCCCTGACGATGATGGAGATCGTCATTCTCGTGGAGGATGTGCTCCAGATGTCGATCAACAATGAAGAGCTGCGCCACCTGCGCACCCTGGGCGACGTCAAGCAGTTCATCGAATGCAAGGTGCGCGGGCTGCCGCTGCCCAAGCCGACGAAATTCCTGCCGATCGAGCAGATCGCGTCGGTGATGCCGATCCAGCCGCCATTCCTTTTCCTCAACGAGGCCTCGGTCAGCTCCCAGGGGGCCAGCGCGAAGTACAAGATCAGCGGCCAGGAGTTCTTCCTGCAGGGCCACTTCAAGGACAACCCCGTGATGCCCGCGTCCATCATGCTGGAGGCGCTCGGCCAGCTCGCCGTGCTTTTCCTGCTCGAGGGCGGCGCCGGCGAACCGGGCAAGGTCGTGAGCCCGCAGACCATCTTCTTCACCTCGTGCGAGGGCGTCCGCTGCCACCGGATGTGCAAGCCGGGCGATGTGCTCAGCCTGTCGATCAAGCCGAAGCGGCTGAAGGCCCCGCTCGCGACATTCGAGGGCGCCATCCGCGTCGGCCAGGACAAGGCGGCCATCGCCGAGGAGATCACGCTCACCTTCGGTTATGCCGAGGAAGTGGCGGTCGAGACCGAGAGCCAGCCCGCCACCAACGGTGAGTCGGCGCCGCTGCCCGCTGTGGTCAACGCCTGAGCGCGGTGCCGCGTCCCCGCCGGGGAGGCTGGCGGCCGTGCGTTCCCCCATTGACCGGGCCGGCCGGTCGTCCCATTTCTATGTTTTTGGCGCCGGCGCGCGCCGTCCGTCTCCGCGCCGCCCCGGCGCCGTCGCGCCTTCCCGCTCATGAGGAAAGTCTATATCACCGGCATCGGCCTCGTCACCAGCATCGGCAATGACGTGGCGGCGGTGTCGCAGAACCTCCGCGAGCTGCGCCACGGATTCGAAACCTACGCCCCGTTCCAGAAGGCCGATGTGCCGGTCAAGGTCATCGGCACGATCAAGGGCTACGGGACGGACTCGTACGATTGCGAGGACTGGACGTATCCCAGCCGCTTTTCGATCAAGCGCGATATCCTGCGCGGCATGGCGCCGCACGGGCTCTATTCCTACTGCGCCATGCTCGACGCGATCGCCGACGCGAAGCTGGCGGACGCCGACGTGTCCAACGGCGACACCGGGCTCTACGCGGCTTCCGGCGGCTCCCCGCACCTCCTCGGCTATTACCTGCACCGCATGAACACCATGGGCGTCATGCGCTGCTCGCCCCTGGGCATCGTGGCTTCGATCGCGGGCACGGTGAATTTCAACCTCGTCTCGCATTTCAAGGTCAAGGGCGCCTCGACCGGCTTTGCCTCGGCCTGCGCCTCGTCCTCGCACGCGGTCGGCTTCGCCTATGACGAGATCGTGTTGAACCGCCAGCAGCGCATGTTCGTGGTCGGCGCGGAGGACGGCAACGTGGAGAGTATCCTGCCGTTCGCCGGCATGCGGGCCCTGTCCCAACAGCCCAACCCCGATCTGGCGTCCCGCCCGTTCGACACCGGGCGCGACGGCTTTGTCGGCACCGGCGGCGCCTCCGTCGTTGTCCTGGAATCCGAGGAGGAGGTCGCGCGGCGCGGCGCCCGGGTCTATTGCGAGGTCGCCGGCTGGGGCCAGGCATCCGACGGCTACAATGTCGCCATTTCCCATCCCGACGGTGCCGGCCTCCGGGCCGCGATGGAACACGCCCTGCGGCGCGCCGACCTCGAGCCCGAGGCGGTCGACTACGTGAACGCCCACGCGACGTCGACGCCGATCGGCGACATCTCGGAGGCCCGCGCCTTGAAGGCGGTCTTCCGCAACGGCGCGACCCGGCCGGCGGTGAGCAGCACCAAGGCGCTCACCGGCCACGGGCTGTCGCTGGCGGGGGCGATGGAGACGGCGTTCTGCGCCATCGCGCTCAAGGAGGGCTTCATCCCGGGATCGGCGCACATCGCCAATCTCGATCCGGCGTGCGCGGGCCTGAACATCATCCGGGCGACGCTGCCCCAGCCGCCGCAGGTGGTGTTCAACAACAGCAGCGGCTTTGGCGGCGCCAACGTCTGTCTCGTGCTGCGCAAGGCGTGAGCACCCTCGCGGACCACTATCGCACGGCGTTTGTCACCGGGGCCAGCACGGGCCTGGGCCGGGCGTTTGCCGACCTGCTGCTGGCCGAGGGCGTCGAGGTGTGGGGCACGGCCCGCGACACCGCCCGCCTCCCGGCGCGCCCGCGGTTTCACGCCGTCGCGCTCGACCTCGCCGACGGGGCGGCCGCCGAGCGCGTGTTTCACGACGCGGACCGGGCGGCGGGCGGCTTCGACCTGGTGATCAACAACGCCGGCTACGGCGCGTTTGGCGACTTTGCGGCCACGGATTTCGCCGTGTGGCAGCGGCAGCTCGAGGCGATGCTCGTCCACACCGCCCGGCTGGCGCACGCCGCCCTGCGCGGCATGCTGGCGCGGCGCCGCGGCGCCCAGGTCAACGTGGCATCGCTGGCCGCGGAGTTCCCGCTGCCGTTCCAGAGCGCGTACAACATGGCCAAGTCCGGCCTGGCGGCCCTGAGCGAAAGCCTGATGACCGAGGTGGCCGGCAGCGGCGTGATCGTGATCGATCTGCGGCCCGGCGACTACCGCACGGATTTCGACGGCTCGGTGCGGCGCGAGCCCGCGGCGTTCACGCCGCGCATGGCGCGCGTCTGGGAGGCCTTCGCGGCGATGATGCGCTCCGGCCCGCCGCCGGCGCACGCGGCCGCCGCCCTCCGCCGGGCGCTGCTCGCGCGCCGCAGCGGCACCGTGCGCACCGGCCGGTTTTTCCAGGCGCGCCTCGCGCCGCTGCTGTCCCGCCTCGGTTCGCTGCGCCTGCGGCGGCGGATCCAGGAACGCTATTTCAACGCCGCCCCCTGATCATGCCGCCCCTGCGCATCCTCGTTCTCACGTCCAGCACCGGCGGCGGCCACGACGCCCGGGCGCAGGCCTTCGCCGAATGGTGCTTCCAGCTCTACCGGTACGACGTCGACGTGCGCATCGAGCAGATGCTCGAGGGCTCCTCCCGGGTGCTGCGCGGCGGCGTCGATTTCTACAACTGGATCCAGCGGCGCACGCCCTGGGTGCACAAGGCGTTCTACACGCTCGTCGAGGGTCTCAGCTTCCTCAACAGCCGCACGGTGACCTTCGGGCGCCTGTACTTTGAGCGCGTGTTGCGCGAGTACCGGCCGCATCTGATCTTCAGCGTGCACGACTGCCTCAACCGCGGCTATTTCCAGCTCGCCCGCAAGCTGCTCGGCCCGGAAAACGTGCGCTGCGCCACCTATTGCGGCGAGTTCTCCGGCGGCTGGGGCTACAGCCGCAACTGGGTCGAGCCCACGGTGGACCTGTATTTTTCGCGGACGCCCACGGCGAGCGACTTCGCCGTCAAGATCGGCCTGCCGCGCGAACGGGCCCGGGTGCGCGGCCACCTCATGCAGCCGCGGGCCTACCTCGAGATCTTCTCGCCGGAGGAGCGGCGGCGCTACCGCGAGAAGCTCCTCGGCCTGCACCGCGACCGTTTCACCGTGTTCCTGGCCACGGGCGGCAACGGCGCCAACAATCACTTCGACCTGCTGCCCGCCCTCGTGCGCCACGCCGACCGGATCCAGGCGATCGTGATCTGCGGGCGCAACCACCAGACCTACAACGAACTCGTCCACTGGCGCGCCCAGCATCCGGAGTTCTCCTGCTTCATCGACAGCTATTCGGACGTCATGCACCTGCTGATGCAGGCGAGCGACGCGATCGTGACCCGCGGCGGCACGTCCACGTGCGCCAACGCGCTCCATTTCCGGTGCCCGATCATCTTCAACGGCTTTGGCGGCATCATGCCGCAGGAACGGCTGACCGTGAAATTCTTCCGCAATGGCGCCGGCGCCGAGGTGGTGTCGAACGGGTCGCAGTTCCGCGACCTGATCGACCGGTGGATGGGCGAGCCGGCCGTCTACCGGCGGGCGCTGGCGAATTTCCTGCAGCTGCGTTACGAGGAGGATCCGACCACGCTGATCGAGGAGCTCGTCGGCCTGGCGGAGCAGCCGGCCGGCCTCAAGCTGGCGCGCCAGCCATTTCCCCCGCCGCCGGGCGAGAACGGGAATGGCGGCGAACCCGGCCTCTGACCGCCGGGGGGCGGATGGCGGCTCAGAACCCGTGCCGCTGCAGCTGGCTGCTGAGCTCGCGCTGGAACGCCTGCACGTCGGCCGCGGACGGCTTGTAGCCCTTCCGGCTGGATTCGAGCATGAGCCGGCCGTACTGGTCCATGGACCATTTGGCGGTGACACCGTCGCTGAAGGTCACCGCGCCGCTGACCACGGCGCCGGGGCGCACGACCCGGTCGATCTCCACCTTGAGATTGCCCGGGCCGGCGCCGGCGAGGTCGTCCGCCGGCTCGGGCGGCAGGTCGACGTCATCCTCCAACTCCGCCGCAGCATCGGCCGCCTCGTCGTCCGCGCCACCGACGGCCTTCTTCAGCCGGTCAAGCAGCCCGCCCTTTTTCTCGCCCGGCGCCGGGGCGCCGGGACGGGCCGCGGCGAGGCCGGCGGCAAGGTCGGGGGGCGGTGCCGCGCTTTTCAGCACCAGGCCGAGGTCGTCCACGAGGAAGCGGACGTCCATGTAGGTCAGGGACAGCTTGAATTGTTCCTGGAGCTTCTTCTGGACGAGGGCGAGGTTGTCGCCAGCGGCGACCCAGGCGGACACCGCCTGTTTTTGCTCGGGAGTGAGGGTCATGGTCGGTAAACGGACTGTGCTGGACAGCAAGCAGGAGGAATGCGGGCAAAAGGCAAGCGCCGCAATACTGATCCCCGGCGGACAATCGGTCGGAAATGCCGGTCCGGCGCGTGCAACGGCGGTGATTTTGGATTTGCGAAATTTGCCTTGATTCATTTCAACCGGGGCCGCCGTGAAAGCCATTTCTTTGCCGCGGCTGCGCCGGTGGCCGGCCCGGGCCATGTTGGGGATGGTCCTGCTCGCCTGGCCGGCGGCGTGGCCCGGCGAACCCGCACCCGGGCCGGTCCGGGACGAGCGAAAGATGCCGGAGGTGCCAGATGCGGCCCGCCGGCGCATCGAGGAACTGCGCGCGGAGATCGCCCACCACGATCAGCTTTACTTCCAGCAGGCGGAGCCGGAGATCAGTGACTTCGCCTACGACCAGCTCAAACACGAGCTGGCCGGGCTCGAAAAGTCCCACCCCGGGATCGCGACCGCCGACACCGGCGGCGGACCGGTCGGCGATGACCGTTCCGGCCTGCACCCGGTCTGGCGGCATCTGGTGCCGATGCTGAGCCTGGAGAAGACGTATGAGGAGCCGGAGTTGCGGAGATTTCTGGCGGCGATGGCCCGGCGTTTCGGGCGCACGGACCTGGCCTATGTCGTCGAGCCGAAGGTGGACGGGGTGGCGGTCAGCGCCATCTATGACCACGGCCGCCTGGTCCGCGCGGTGACCCGCGGCAACGGCCGCGAGGGGGACGATATCACGGCCAACGCCCGCATGATCCGTTCCCTGCCGCGTGTGCTGCGGGCCACCGCGCCCGACGGCGCCGCGAATCCGGTGCCCGGTCTGGTCGAGCTGCGCGGGGAAATCTACGTGACGTTTGCCGAGTTCGCGCGGCTCAACCGCGAGCGCGACTCCGCTGACGAACCGCTGTTTGCCGAACCGCGCAATCTGGTCGCCGGCACCATCCGGCTCCTCGATCCCGGAACCGTGGCCGAGCGGCACCTCGACGTCGTGTTTTATGGCTGGGGGGCGTGGGCGCCGGCCTCTGCCGCGCCCGCCACGCAGCACGCCTTCCACGAACAGGTGCGGGCGTGGGGGCTGCCCGACCTGGACGCCTGCCAGACGGTGTGCTCCGAGGACGGGGTCTGGGCGGCCGTGCAGGCCCTCGGCCGCCGGCGGCGACAGCTCGCCTTTCCCACCGACGGGGCGGTGATCAAACTCGACTCGGTTCCTTTGCGCAGCGAGGTCGGCGGGTCCGAACACGCGCCCGGCTGGGCCCTGGCCTTCAAATACGCCCCCGACCGGGCCGAGACCCGGCTCCGGGCCATCACGGTGCAGGTGGGGCGCACCGGCTTGCTCACGCCGGTGGCGGAGCTGGCGCCGGTGCAGCTGGCGGGAGGCACCGTGGCCCGGGCGACACTCCACAACCGGCAGGAAATCGCCCGCCTCGACCTCCGGATCGGAGACCTGGTGTGGGTTGAGCGGGCGGGCGAGATCATCCCGGCGGTCACGGGGGCAGACCTCGCGCAACGCCCGGCCGACAGCCGGCCGTACGTCTTCCCGGCCGTCTGCCCGTCCTGTGGCGCCGCCCTGGTGCACCTGGAGGGCGAGGCGGCCGTCCGCTGCCCGAATGCGGCGTGCCCGGCGCAGGTGCGCCAGCGCCTGCGGCATTTCGCCTCCCGGGCGTGCGTCGACATCGACGGGCTCGGCCCGGCCGCGATCGACGCCCTGGTGGAGAGCGGGCGGGTGGAAACGGTCGCTGATCTCTACCGGCTGCGGCGGGAGGATCTCGCCGCGGCGGGCCTGTCCCGGGGCAACGCAGCCGACCGTCTGCTCGCGGCCGTGGAGCGAAGCAAGCGGGCGGAGCTGTGGCGTTTTGTGTTCGGGCTCGGCATCCCGCACGTGGGCGCGACGACGGCGAAGGAACTGGCGGTCCGCTACGGCAGCCTCGAGGCCCTGGCGGCGGGGCGGCCCGGAGGGCCGGACCCGATTTCCCCCGACGGCGCATCGCGGGGTGACGCCGCGGACCGCGCCATCGACGTCTTTTTCCGGGTGCCGCAGAATCGCGCCCTGGTCGCGCAACTGCTCGACTTGGGCGTGCAGCCGACGGCCGCGCCGCGCGAGGCCCACGGCACGCCAGCCCGCAATTGACCGCGGCCGGACCGGTCCCTTTAAAGAAGGGGTGAGCGATACGCTGACAGTGCATCTGGCGGAGCGCAGCTATCCCATCCGGTTTGCCGCCGACCTGCGGCGGGAACTGGCGGGCGAGCTGAAGGCGTTGCGCCAGGCCGGGCGCCCGGTGGCGCTGGTCACCGATGCCCACGTGGCTGCCGGCCAGCCGCGCGTCCTGCGGACGCTGGCGGCCGGGGCGCCGCTGCTCGTGCTCCCGCCGGGTGAGCGGGCGAAGTCGCTCCGCTCGCTGGAGCGCGTGCTCGACTTCCTCGCGGCGGAGCGGCTGGACCGCTCGGCCGTGCTGGTCGCGGTCGGCGGCGGCGTCATTGGCGACTTGGGCGGGTTCGCCGCGGCGACCTATCTGCGTGGGATCGATTATCTGCAGGTGCCGACTACCCTGCTCGCCATGGTCGACAGCTCGGTTGGCGGGAAGACCGGCGTCAACCTGGCCGCCGGCAAGAACTTGGTCGGCGCGTTCCACCAGCCGCGGGGCGTCTTCATCGCCACGGACTTTCTGGCCACGCTGCCGCCGCGCGAGTTCGCGGCCGGGATGGCGGAGGTGATCAAGAGCGGGCTTCTGGGCGACGCGGCGCTGTTCGCGCGCCTGGAGCGGTCGCCGCTCACGCCCGCCAGCGACGATCTGGCCGGGGTCATCCGGCGTTGCTGCGCGCTGAAGGCCCGGATCGTCGAGGCGGACGAATGCGAGCGGGCGCCGGCGGGCGGGCGGGCGCTGCTCAACCTCGGGCACACGTTCGGCCACGCGATCGAGCAGGCCACGGGTTACCGGCGATACCGCCACGGCGAGGCGGTCGCGATCGGCCTCGCGGCCGCGGCGCGGCTGTCGCAGGCCCTGGGGCTGCTGGAGGCGGCGGCTGTCGCGCGCATCGACTCGGTTCTGCAAGCGCATGCGCTGCCGGCGCGGCTGCCGACCCGCCTGCGGATCGCGGCGTTGATGGCGGCGATGGCGCGCGACAAGAAAGCGCGGGCCGGCCGGCCGCGGTTTGTCGTTCTCGAGCGTCCCGGCGCGGCGGTCACCCGCGAAGGGGTCGGCCCGGAGCTGGTCGCGGCCGTGTGGCGGGAGGTGGGGGCGGTTTGATTTCGGATTGCGGATCGCGGATTGCGGATTGATAAAGGCAATCCCGGTCTTCGGCCGGGCCCGGGTGCAATTTCCCCGCGCCAATCCGCTTTCCGAAATCCGCAATCCCAATTTCCATGTCCGCCATCGACGAAGGCATCGTTCGCGAGTATTTCGAACAGAACGGCTTCCTGGTGCGTCAGGCCCGCAAGTACCAGGTGCAGGCCCGCCGGAAGACAAGCGACGAGGAGGTCGACCTGGTCGTCTACAACCCGGCCTTCGCGCGCAGCGGGCGCAAGCCCGAGTTCTTCCTGTTTTCGACCGAGCTGCCGTACATCGACCGGGCGATCGTCGTGGTCAAGGGCTGGCACACGACCTCCCATTTCACCCCCGCCACCCTCAAGAGCAGTCCCGAGATCTTCTCGTTTCTCGAGGAAAACGTGGTCAAGGACGCCACGCGCTTCTTCCCGGTCGACCCGGAGGAGCCCGGCAATCACCCCGACATCACCAAGATCCTTGTCCTGCCGGGCCTGCCGACGGCCGAGCCGTTTCGTTCCCAGAGCGTGCAGATGCTGAAGGAGCGCGGCGTCGACGGCATCATCTCGTTCCGGACCATGCTGCTCGACATCATCGAGCGGATCGAGACCAACCGGAACTACCGGAAGTCCGACACGCTGCAGCTGCTGCGCATTCTCAAGATCTATGACCTGCTGAAGGCCCCGCAGCTCGACCTCCTCTCCGAACGCACCGTCCCGCGGCGCCGGGCCCGGGTCCAGCCGGAGGCCGGCCTGACATGAACGTCCGGCTTCGCGGGGCCGGCCGGACGAACGGGGTCCGGATCCGGTGAGCGCCCAGATTCATCCCCGCGCGATCGTCGAGGACGGCGCCCAGGTGGGCGAGGGCTGCGTCGTGCACGCCCAGGCGATGCTCACCCGGCACGCCCGGCTTGAGGCCGGCGTGGTGGTGCATCCCGGGACGGTGGTCGGCGGCGATCCCCAGGACCTGAAATTCGACTCCGCCACACCCTCGTGGGTCCGCGTCGGCGCCGGCACCGTGCTGCGCGAAAACGTGACGATCAACCGGTCGACCGTGGCCGACGGGCGGACGGAGGTGGGCGCGCACTGTTTTCTGATGGCGGGCGCCCACGTGGGGCACGATTGCACGGTCGGCGACAAGGTGGTGCTGGCCAACAATGTCCTCCTGGCCGGCTTTGTCAGCGTCGGCGCGCACGCGTTCGTCGGCGGCGGCGCCGCGTTCCACCAGTTCACCCGGGTCGGCGAGAGCGCGATGGTGGGCGGCCTCGCCCGCATCACGCTCGACATCCCGCCCTATGTCATGGCCGCGGAGCGCGACGAGATCGTCGGCCTGAATCTCGTCGGCCTGAAGCGGCGCGGACTGGCGCGCGAGGCGGTGGCGGAGTTGAAGGAGGTGTTCCGCGAAGTGTATTTCGACGGCGGCAACGTCCGGCACCGGGCGCAGGAGCTGCTGGCGCAGGGCGTGCGGAGCGCCGAGGCGCGGGCGTTTCTCGAGTTCTTCGCCGGGGGCCGGCGCGGCATCGCGCGCGCCCGGCGGGTCTGGTCCACCGAGCAGGAGCCGGGCGGCCTCGCGCCGTGACCAGCGGATGGTTGAAATCAGCCGCCCCGGCGGCTAACCGTCTGGCATGACTGCGCGTCCTTCCGGCCAGCTGGCCTTCACCTGCGGCGATCCCGCCGGCGTCGGTCCGGAGGTCATCGCCGCCTGGTTGCGGGCCAACCCCGATGACGCCCGGTCGGTCGCCGTGGTCGGCCCGGCGCGGTGGCTGGAGACGCTCCCGCCGGCGGGCCGGCGCGTGGCGGTCGGCCTCGAGTCATTTGCGGCGGAACCCGGCCGGCCCACGGGCGAGGGCGCGCTGGTCGCGTGGGCCGCGATGGAGCGGGCGGCCGCGGGCGTGAAGGCGGGCGAATTTGCGGGCGCGGTCACGGGTCCGGTGAGCAAGGCCGGGCTGGCGCGCATCGGGTTCAGCCATCCGGGCCAGACCGAGTTCTTCGCGGCGCGCTGGGGCGGCGACCCGACCATGGCCTTTTGCGGCGGGCGCCTGCGGGTGGCGCTGCTGTCGTGGCACGTGCCGCTGCGCGAAGCGCCGGCTTTTTTCACGGCGGCGGCCATCGCCCGCGTCGTGCGCGCGGCCGACGAGCTGGCGCGGGCGGAGGGCATTGCGGCGCCGCGCCTGGGCGTGTGCGGGTTCAACCCGCATGCCGGCGAAGGCGGCCTGCTGGGCGACGAGGAGGTGAAGATCCTCAACCCGATCCTGGGCAAGCTGCAGCCCGCCCATCCGGGGCTCACGCTGTGCGAGCCGGCGGACACGCTCTTTGCGCGGCAGCTGCGGGGCGAATTTGACGTCGTGATCGCGCTGTACCACGACCAGGGGCTGGCACCCCTGAAGGCGGTCGATTTTGACGAGGCGGTGAACGTCACCCTGGGCCTGCCGTTCGTGCGCACCAGCCCGGACCACGGCACCGGCTTCGGCATCGCGGGCCGGGGATCGGCCAGTCCGCGCAGCTTCGCCAACGCCGTGGCCGTCGCCTGGCGCCTGCTGGCGTGGCGGGCGGCCCGGTAGGCGCGGATCCCCGGGCGGACCGGCGGTTCCAAAGGAGGCGTTCCGCGGGAACATTTGTGCGAAATAGGTGTTGTCAACCCCCGGCTTTGTCACAAGAACACGCCCCGAATCCGACTTTGTTGACCTACTGATTGATGGCTATTGCACCCTCTCCCGGTGGCCGCCCCGGCTACCCTCCGCGCCGCAAGACGGACCCGTTTGCCAGCATCCGTCGCAATCACCGGATCAAAGCCGAGCAGATCCGCGTTATCAGCCCCGAAGGCAAGCAGCTCGGCATCCTGGCCACGGGCAAGGCGCTGCAACTGGCGCAGCAATACAACCTCGACCTCGTCGAGGTGGCGCCCAACGTCACGCCGCCCGTCTGCCGGATCATGGACTTCGGCAAGTACATGTACGAGGAGTCGAAGAAGCACTCCCACGCCAAGACGACGGCGAGCAAGATCAAGGAGATCGAGTTCAGCGTCCGCATCGAGCCGAACGACTTCCTGACCAAGCTGCGCCATGCCGAGGAATTCCTCGACCACGGCAACAAGGTGAAGCTGCGGCTGAAATTCCGCGGCCGGGAGATGGCGCGCACCGAGATGGGTTTCGAGGTGGTCAATCGCGCGCTCCGCGAGCTGTCGACCATGGGCCACCCCGATGGCCCGCCCAAGCTCACGGGCCGGAACATCTACGTCATGCTGACGCCGCTGCCGGTCAACCGGCGCAAACTCAAGCTCCACGCCCAGGAGGACGCCGTCCCGGCACCTGTGCCGCCGGCCGCCCCCGCCGCCGTTCCGTCGGTTTGAACTGGCTTGCCTTATGGCGCGGCTCCGCGCACGCGGGTTGGCGGTGATCCTGGGTGCCCTCGCCTGGGCGGGCGGCTGTGCCGGTCCGGCCGCGGCCAACGGCCAACCCGCCGCCGCCGCCGCCGCCCCGGCCCCGATGCCACCGCCGGATCCGGTTTCCGCCCGGGTCGAGGCGCCGCCGCGGCTCTGGCCCTTCAAGCACATTTTCGGCGCCGATTATGTCGACGTGGCGGCCATCGCCGGGCGGTATGACCTCAAGCCGGCGTGGGTGACCAGCGGCCGGACGCTCCAGCTGACCGACGCGCAGGGCCGCGTGCGCCTCAAGTTCGAGGACCGCAACCGCGACTTCTACCTCGACGGCGTGCGCATCTTCATGGGTGAGCCCACCGTCGGATACCAGGGCGGACTCTGGGTCAGCAAGATCGACGTCATCAAGACGATCGCCCCGCTGATGCGCCCGGACGAACCCGCGGGCCTGCTGCCGCCGCCCCCGCGGCTGATCGTGCTCGACCCCGGCCACGGCGGCAACGATCCCGGCAACCAGAATCCGCGCCTGCACCTGAACGAGAAGGACATGACCCTCGACGTGGTCCTGCGGCTGCGGAAGCTGCTCGAGGCGCGCGGCTATCGCGTGCTCCTCACCCGGAGCGAGGACCGGCGGGTCGACCTGGACGAGCGCGACGTCATCGCCGACCGCGCCAAGGCCGACCTGTTTCTGAGCGTGCACTTCAACGCGCTGCCGGCGGCGATCGCCCAGCGGGTCAGCGGCACCGAAACCTACGTGATGACGCCGCAGTTCCAGGCCTCGACGGAGGTCGAGCAGGACAGGAGCATGATTCCGACGCGCTACCCCGGCAACCGCAACGACCCGGCGAACATCCTTTTCGGCTTCGCGCTGCACCGCCAGGTGCTCCGGCACCTCGCGAGCTCGGACCGCGGCTTGAAGCGCCGGCGCCTGGCCGTGCTGCGGATGCTGGATTGCCCGGGGGCGCTGATCGAAGCGGCGTTCCTGTCCAACGACGCCGAGGCGCGCCGCGTGGCGACGCCGGAGTTCCGCCAGCAGATCGCTGATGCGATCGCCGACGGCGTCGACGCCTACGCCGCGCTGCTGGCGGCGGCGCATCCCGCCGCAATCCGTCCCGCCCCCCTGCCGTCCCCTTGACACCATGAATCCACGATCCCGCCTCCTCCTGGCCGCGCTGCTCCTCCTGGCCGCGCCCGCGGTCCCCGGCTTCGCCTGGGACTACGAGGGCCACCGCATCATCAACGAGCTCGCCCTCGCCGGCCTGCCCGCCGATTTCCCCGCGTTCGCGCGCACGCCCGACGCGGCCGGGCGCATCGCCTTTCTCGCCGGCGAGCCCGACCGCTGGCGGAACTCGGCGGACCGCTCGCTGCAGAACGACAACAACCCCAACCACTATCTCGACCTCGAGCAGCTGGGCTGGGCCGGCCTGGATCCCGCGAAGGTGAGCCCGTTGCGCTACACCTTCGCCCGGCAGTTTGCCGCCGGCCGCGCGGCGCACCCGCAGGTCTTTCCGGCCATCAACCCGGAGAAGGACACGGACGGGACGCGGGAGTGGCCCGGCTTCCTGCCGTGGAAGATCACGGAGGACACCGCGCGGCTGCAATCGGAGTTCTCCTACCTGAAGGCCTTCGAGCAGGGCGGCGGCACGCCGGAGGAGATCGCCAATGCGCAGGCCAACATCATCTACGTGATGGGCGTGATGGGCCATTATGTCGGCGACGGCTCGCAGCCGCTGCACGTGACCGTGCACCACCACGGCTGGGTGGGGGACAATCCGCAGGGCTTCACCACCGACCCGCGATTTCACGCCTGGATCGACGGCGGGTTCATCGCCCGGGCGGACATCCGCTTTGCCCCGCTGGCGTCGCAGGCGCGGGCGGCCGCGCTGGTGGGGGCCGGGGGCGGGCGGGACGCGCTGTTCCGCGGCGTGATGAACTACCTGGTGGCGCAGAACGAGCGCGTCGTGCCGCTGTACGAGCTGGAGAAGGAGGGCAAGCTCAAGGCCGACGGCTCGCCGGGCAGCTTCGACGGGCGCGGTTTCATCGAGGAGCAATTGCTGCGCGGCGGGCAGATGCTCGGCAGCCTGTGGCTCACCGCCTGGCGGACGGCGCCGGTGGATCACTATCTCCTCGACCAGCTGGCGCGCCGGGCCGCCGCGACGCCGGCGAAATAGGCCTGGGGAAGTACGGCCGCCGGCGACCGAGGCGGATCATCCGGCGGCCATCTGCGCCTCGACCGAGGTTATGCGGGCGTGAAGGGCCAGAACTCGAAGGCCTTCGGCGGTGCGCAGATTGTAGGCGCGATGGCGCATCTCTGCCACCAGCGCCGCCAAGGTCCCGGGATGCCCGGCAGCCAGCCGATGCAATCGCAGGGCTGAGTCCAGCAACCCGCGCCGGTTACCCGGGAAATCGGCAGCGGCCAAGAAGGCACGGGTTTCTTCCAGGGAGAATGGCGGCAGGTCGATGCGCTCGAACAGGTAGAGATAGGGCCAGACGTGCCCGAGATCGATCGGAGCCACCGAGCGTACGAGCAGCCAGACCGGCTGGCGGATCATCAGCACCCGGAGCAGATGCGCGACCCGCGGCGGCACGCGGGCCACATTGTCGACCACGATCGGACGTCCAATCTGCGGCAGGCGGCTGGCCAGCCGATGGACACGGGCTGCCATTCGGAGTTCTTCCCCGTTCAAACCCGCCGCCGGCTCCAAGGCCTCCAGCAGGACCCCCAGGCTGTGGCATGCCGGCGCCGGCAGCATGCGATGGCTGCGGGCGAATTCGGCCATCAACGCGCTCTTCCCGGCCCCAGCCGGCCCATGCAACAGAACGTGCCGCTGTCGCCGGTAGGATCTCTCCAGATGAGCCAGCAACGTTCGCCGGCCGACAAACTCATGCTTGGCCTCGGGCGGATTCATGCGGCCGAACGCGAGTTCCAGTCGCGCAGCAACTGATAGTCGCGGCGCATCGCTTCGCGAGCCGCGACGGGCACACCGGAGGCGCTGATGGCGACCTCGGCAAACCCGGCCTGGGCATTGAACTGGCTCGTGAGATCCTCCAGGTATCGCTCGCTCCAACTGATCAGCGCACGGCCGTAGGCCCGCAGTGCCTCATCGAGCGCATCGCTGAATTGGACCGTCAAATGCCGGCGGAGGGCGGCCCGCCGAAGAAAGGCCAACGGCCATCGTCGCCACCCGGCAGACAGCCGGCCAGCAGCGAGGACCGGTGCGGGGTCGAACAATGGTCGTCCGGCGGGCGACGGCAATGCCGCGACTTCCTGGGGTGCGCCCGTGACCGTGCTCAGGGCGTTGGCCGCAAGGTCTCGCACCTCGCGCAGCCGAGCGTCGAAAGCTGCGCCGATCCGGGCGGCCGTTCGGTTCAGCTCCCGCGCCATCGCTTCGGCAAACTGATCGTCCCCAGCCGCGTCGACGAGTTCACCAGCTGAATTCGCGAGCGCCGCATCGCCCGGCGGCGTGACTTTATACACCAGATCGTGCATTTCACGGCGGGCCTTCTCCAGCTCGGCCCTGGGCGTGCGAAGCGCCGCCTCATCATGGGCGGCCGCGGACCGTTTGGGTGCCGCCTCCAGCCCCGCCCGCAGCGCCAAGGCGGCGGAGACGGCCTCCCGCAAGGCGCCAGCCTTGCGCCGCAATGCGGCCGCCGCCAGTTCGCGATGGCGCGCCTGACGGGACGCCAGCTCG
>Ga0335085_10004255_pt1 | contig 23901 bp, 19 predicted proteins | sample Lox_Sample_45_FD_206712 | JGI IMG/M metagenome (GOLD analysis project Ga0335085, IMG submission 206712) | Soil microbial communities from Loxahatchee National Wildlife Refuge, Florida, United States - Lox_Sample_4.5 | ecosystem: Environmental > Terrestrial > Soil > Wetlands | place: USA...
CCGTCGGCCGGCGGATCGCGATTCACCTCATCGAGGCGAATCCGACTCAGCCGCGCAGTTCGATGGGGGACCTTGCCGAGCTGACGAAATCGATCAGTGACAAGGGAGTCCTCGAGCCGATCCTCGTACGTCCGAAGGAGGACGGGCGGTACACGATCATCTCCGGCGAGCGCCGCTTCCGCGCGTCTCTCGAGGCGGGGCTCACGGAGATTCCGTGCATCGAAATGGACGTCCCTGACAACGAACTCCTCGAGATCGCCCTCATCGAGAACCTCCAGCGCAAGGACCTGAGCCCGTTCGAGGAAGCGGACGGGTACAGAGCGCTCCAGGAGACGCACGGGTACACGCACGAGCAGATCGCCGACGCCGTCGGGAAATCGCGCGTCACCATCACGGAAGCACTGGCGATCGGAAAGCTGCCCGAAGCCGTGCAGCTGGAATGTCGGCGCGCCGACATCCAGTCGCGCTCCTTCCTCCTGGAGCTCGGCCGCCTGAAGGACGAGGATCTGATGCTCGCGATGGTCGCGGCCATGGCTCGAGGGGAGGACGTGAGCCGCGACGCACTGCGCGAAGCCAGGAAACTGAAGCGGAGGGGCGCCGCGGCCTCGAAGCCCGGCGCCATGAAGAAGGCTTACTCGCTCGACTATTCGCCGGAGGACCGACGCTACAGGGTGAGCCTCGTCCTGAAAGGAAGGCTCCACCGCAAGGAAGACATCCTCGAAGCGGTCCGAGACCTCGCGCGGCGAATCGAAGCGGGCGAGATCGACCTAGAGGCGCAGGGGCGCTTTGCCAAGGCGAAGCAGAAGAAGTAGCTCTCGGACCCGAAGCGCCGGCGCAAAGGAAGCGTCCGAAGAGACCGGGGATTTTCTTAGAGGGTTTAGAGAAGAGGAACGGGGACCCGCTGGGGCCGACGCCCCCGCATCTGAAACCCGTCCCGGGCGAGGCGCCAATTGACAGCGAAGAGGGTGCCCGAGGCCGGAGCGCCCGCACGCACCCTCTAAGAAGCCCCTAGTAGCCGAAGCCGTTCGCGGTGGGCTCGCCTAATGAATTCAGGCGTTGCCCCTATTGGAATTAACATAATAAATATTATCGGACGTTGTGGATTGGCCGGAGATTTCCGAGAAAGAGAAGCTTCGGGGTCTGGACGCGCCGCTCCGTTGGCCGTTTAAACCTTCAAAGAACTCCTCCTCTTCCGGCTACCATTTCCCCGTGCCGAAGCGGCTCGACCGTTACGTGTTCGCCGAGGTGCTCGCGCCGACTCTCGTCGGTTTTCTCGCCTATACCGGGTTCATGGTGGTGCGCGGGCTCATCCAGTTCTCCGAGCTCCTCGTCCAGAGCGAGCAGCCCCTCGCCGAAGCGGGTCTCGTGCTCGCTCTCTCGTTGCCCCATATCGTCGTCCTGACGTTGCCGGTGGCGTTCCTCCTCGGCCTCCTCATCGGGATCGGCAGGCTCTCGGCGGACTCGGAGCTGACCGCCCTGCGCGCCTCGGGAATCGACCTCGCCGGTCTCTACCGGCCGATCGGGGTCCTCGCCGCAGGAGCGGCCGCGATCACTCTCTTCCTCATGCTCTCGGTCGTCCCGCGCACGAACCACCTTCTCTATGCGATGAAGCTCCGCCTCTCGAGCTTCGCGTTCGCGCAACGCATCCAGCCCGGGGTCTTCAGCCCGGAGTTCGGCGGCCTGAGGGTCTACGTCGAGCGCGCCTCTCCCGACCGCCGTGAGCTCTCGGGCCTGATCATCTCGGACCGGTCCAACCCCGATGAGGGCGACCGCCTCACTCTCGCCCGCCGCGGGTGGCTCGAGCTCGAGGAGGACCAGGGACGCCTCTGGCTGCGCGTGGAGGACGCGGAGACCCATCACGAGGAGGAAGGCGGCAGACGATACGACGTCACCTCGTTCTCGAAGCAGCGCATGGTCCTCCAGGACAACGGCCCGGCGGGACACGCGCAGGAGAAGCAGGTCCGGGAGCAGAACCTCGGTGAGCTGCTCGCCCGCGCCGCGGCCGTCGCGCGGCGGCCCGAGGACCGCCGCCTCGCCCTGACGGAGGTCCACAAGAAGTTCGCCCTGCCGGCCGCCTGCCTCGTCTTCGGGCTCATCGGCCTGCCGCTCGGGATCGTGAACCGGCGGGGCGGCCGCGCCGCGGGGTTCGCCGTGTCGGTGGCGATCGTCCTCCTGTACTACGCGTTCATCGCGACGGGCGAAGCGCGTGCGATCGAGGGAAAGATGTCTCCCGCCCTCGCGATGTGGCTCCCGAACATCCTGCTTCTGGCCTTCGGGATCTTCGCCCTGGCACGCGTCCGCCGCGACCGCACGGTCTTCGAAGTCACCTTCCGCGTTCCCGACCGGCCCGCGCCCGCGCGCCGCGGCCCGGCCCCCGTCCCGCCGGCGCCGCGCGCCTCCGGCGGGCGAACGATGCGTCTCCCGGGGCTTCTCCTCATCGACCGATACGTCGCGAAGCGGTTCCTCGCCGTGTTCGGCCTCGTGGTGGCGTCCATTGCGGTCCTCTACGTCCTCATCGACTATCTCGAGATCTCCGACGACATCGCCCGGCACCACACGCCGTTCGCGCTGGTCCTCCGCTATTACCAGGCGTTCATCGCTCCCATCCTCCTCGACATCGTCCCGTTCGCGTTCCTCGTCGCGGCCCTCGTGACGACCGCCAGTCTCGTCCGCTCCTCCGAGACGACCGCGCTCCTGTCCCACGGCGTCTCGCTCCACCGCGCCGCCGCCCCGCTCCTCGTGATGGCGGCCGTCGGAGGCGTGTTCCTCTTCTTCTTCGCCGAGCGGGTCGTCCCCGCGGCGGCCGCCGAGTCCGACCGTCTTCGTTACATCCTGAAAGGTCAGACGCCGCCGTCCGCCGGCACGACCGGCATCTGGGTCCGGGGCGATCACGGGCGCTTCTTCGCCGCCGCCGGCTACGATCCCGCGACGCGCCGCGTGAACGGGCTCACGATGCTCCAGATCGACCCGGCGACGTGGCACCTCGAAGCCCGCACGGACACGGAGCGGGCGACGGTCGTCCCGGGCCGCGGGCTCCTCGCGCACGGCGGATGGGTGAGATCTTTCACAGGGCCGACGGCGATGGCCGCGCGGCGCGACGACGACTTCCTCATCGACGCGCCCGAGGCGGCCGCCGCGTTCGCCGCCGGGCCGTCGGACATCAAGAGGATGACGTTCCTCGAGCTGCGCCGGTTCATCGCGGCGCGCCGACGCGCGGGCTCGGACACAGCCGTCCTCGCGACGGGGCTCTACCAGAAGACGGCGGCGGCCGCCGCGGCCCTCCTCCTGACGCTCGTCGGGCTCCCCTTCGCCTTCAAGTACGGAAAGCGCGGCGCCGTCGCGGGGATCGGCGCCGCGCTCTTCCTGGGACTGACCTATCTGTTCCTGACGTCCCTCTTCGTGAGGTTCGGGGAGTCGGGTTCTCTCCCTCCCCTCCTCGCCGCCTGGGCGCCGAACGTCTTCTTCGGCCTCGGCGCGGCGTGGGGGCTGCTGGGAGTCAGAACTTGAGGCTTACGTGCCTTCTTCCCAGCCGGCCAGGTACTTCTCCTGCTCCGGCGTGAGGACGTCGATCGCGACGCCCATGGACGCGAGCTTGAGGCGCGCGATCTCGGCGTCGATCGCCTGCGGGATCGAGTGGACCTTCGTCCCGAGCGTGGCGTGGTTCTTCACCATGAACTCGGCCCCGAGCGCCTGGTTCGCGAAGGACATGTCCATGACCGACGCGGGGTGTCCTTCGGCCGCGGCGAGGTTGATGAGGCGGCCGTCCCCGAGGAGGAACACGACGCGCCCGTCCTTCAGGCGGAACTCCTCGACGAACTCGCGGATCATCCGGCGGGACGCCGCCCTCTTCTCGAGAGCGGGGATGTCGATCTCGACGTTGAAGTGGCCCGAGTTCGCGATGACGGCGCCCGACTTCATGGCGGCGAAGTGCCCGTCGGCGAGGACGCTCTTGTTCCCCGTGACCGTCACGAAGACGTCGCCGATCCTCGCGGCCTCGGACATCGGCATCACGCGGAAGCCGTCCATCGCGGCCTCGATCCCGCGGACGGGGTTGATCTCCGTCACGATCACGTTCGCGCCGAGGCCCTTCGCCCGCATCGCGACGCCCTTGCCGCACCAGCCGTAGCCGGCGACGACGACGTTCAGGCCGGCGACGAGGAGGTTCGTCGCGCGGACGATCCCGTCGAGCGTCGACTGGCCGGTCCCGTAGCGGTTGTCGAAGAAGTGCTTCGTCTCGGCGTCGTTCACGGCGAGGACGGGGAACTTCAGGACGCCTTCCTTCTCCATCGCCTTGAGGCGGATGACGCCGGTCGTCGTCTCCTCCGTCCCGCCGACGATCCCCTCGAGAAGGGACTTCCGGTCTGCCGCGGAGAGCCCTTTCGCCCACGCGGCGAGCGAGGGCTCGAGCTGGCTCTCCTTGCCGAGAGCGATGAAGAGCAGCGAAGACACGAGGTCCGCGCCGTCGTCCATCGTCATGTTCGGACGATGCGCGAGGGCCGCCTGGATGTGGGAGTAGTACGTCCGGTGGTCCTCGCCCTTGATCGCGTACGTCGAGATCCCGAACTCGGAAACGAGAGCCGCCGCGACGTCGTCCTGCGTCGAGAGCGGGTTCGACGCGCAGAGGACGACGTCGGCGCCGCCGGCCTTGAGGGTGCGCGCGAGGTTGCCCGTCTCGGTCGTCACGTGGAGACAGGCCGACAGCCGGAGTCCCTTCAGGGGCTTCTCCCTGTCGAACCGCTCGCGGATGCGGGAGAGGACGGGCATCGATCGGTCGGCCCACTCCATGCGCAGGCGCCCCTTCGGCGCGAGCGCGAGGTCCCGGACGTCGTGGGCGGGGCGGGTGGCGGTCGTCATGAAGTCTCCTTATGTTCGCCGTGCGGCGCGCACGGCATCGACGAGATACGTGGGCAGCGACGTTTCCCCGTCCTCCGAGGGGACGCGGTAGGCGTCGAGGGCGGAGAAACGCGGGTCGACGAACCTGGCGCGCTTCAGCCCGGCGCGCACGGTCTCCCGCGGGAGGCCGAGGTGGACGGAGCCCGTCGCTTCCCGCAGGGCCCGGTGCCCGTGCGGCTCGAGCTCGACGAGCACGACGCGTCCTCCGGGCTTCACGACGCGGCCGAACTCCGCCAGGGCCTCGGCGGGCCGCGGGAGGTGACGGAGGAGGTGAAACGCGAAGACGCCGTCGAGCGTGGCGTCGGCGAACGGAAGGTCCTCGGCGCTCGCCTTCTTCACGGTCACGTTTCCAAGGCCGGCGCGGCGCACCTTCTCGCGAGCGAGGCGCACCATCCGCTCGCTCGAGTCCACGGCGTGGACCCGGCCCGCGACCGCCGCGAGGCCGAGCGTGAGGAGTCCCGTGCCGCAACCGACGTCCGCGACCGAGAGCCCGCGCGGGACGAGCTTCAGGAGAGCGGCTTCGCGGGCGCCGGAGGCGTAAAAAGGCCCCTGGATGCGGTCCCACTCCCCCGCCACCGCGTCGAAGCCCCCTTCGGGCGCCGCCGCCGTCCGTTCCTCGAGGACGTCCTTGAGCCGTTCGTCGTCCGCCGGGAACGCCGGATCCGCGACCGCGCCCGAAACCGAGTCCCAGAGCCCGGCGCCGGCGGCCGTCGCGGCATAGCGTTCCGACCCGTTCGTCCGACGGGTCTCGACGAGCCCCGCGTGGCGCAGGACGGCGAGGTGATTCGAAACGCGCGACTGGGCGGCCTCGAGAATCCGCTGGATCTCGCGGACCTGCAGCTCCTCCCTCGCGAGGAGCCGCACGGCTCTCAGGCGCAGGGGATCCGCGAGCGCGGCGAGAGCGGGGGCGGCGTCCAGCACGCCGCTCTTATATCACAAAATCAGATTGTTCTGATTTGACCGTCCGTCGGCTCAGGCCTTCGCCGGCGCCGCGGCGCCCACCGCCCCGGCCAGCGCCGGCGCCTTGTCCGTCTGCTCCCAGGTGAACTCGGGGAGCCGGCGCCCGAAGTGCCCGTAGGCCGCCGTCTTGCGGAAGATCGGCCGCCGGAGCTGCAGCATCTCGATGATGCCCCTCGGCGTGAGCGGGAAGTGCTCCCGCACGAGCTTCCCGAGCGCCTCGGGATCGACCTTCGCCGTTCCGAAAGCGTCCACGTAGACCGAGACCGGATCCGCGACCCCGATCGCGTACGCGAGCTGGACCTCGACCTTGTCGGCGAGACCTGCCGCGACGAGGTTCTTCGCGATGTAGCGGGCCATGTAGGACGCCGAGCGGTCCACCTTCGTGGCGTCCTTGCCCGAGAACGCGCCGCCGCCGTGCCGGCCGTATCCGCCGTACGTGTCGACGATGATCTTGCGTCCCGTCACGCCGGTGTCGCCCTGCGGGCCGCCCGTCACGAAGCGGCCCGTGGGGTTGATGTGGAACTTCGTCTTCTCGTCCAGGAGAGCCGCCGGCACGACGGGCCGGATGATCTCCTCGCGGATCGCCTCGCGCAGCTCCGGGGTCGGGATGGACTCGGAATGCTGGGTCGAGATGACGACCGTGTCGACGCGCACGGGCCTGCCGTCCGCGTACTCGACGGTGACCTGGCTCTTTCCGTCCGGGCGGAGCCACTCGAGCGTGCGGTTCTTCCGCGCCTCCGCGAGGCGGAGCGTGAGCTTGTGGGCGAGCGTGATCGGGAGCGGCATGAGCTCCTCGGTCTCGCGCACGGCGAGCCCGAACATGAGGCCCTGGTCGCCGGCGCCGCCCGTGTCGACGCCCATCGCGATGTCGGGCGACTGCTTGTCGATCGTCGAAATCACCGCGCACGTCTCGTAATCGAACCCGTACTTGGCCCGCGTGTAACCGACGTCCCGGATCGTCTGGCGCACGGTCCCCGGGATGTCGACGTACGTCTTCGTCGTGATCTCGCCGGCGATCAGCGCGAGACCCGTGGTCACGAGCGTCTCGCAGGCGACGCGCCCCATCGGGTCGTCCACGAGGATCGCGTCGAGGATCGAGTCCGAGATCTGGTCGGCGATCTTGTCCGGATGCCCTTCGGTGACGGACTCGGACGTGAAGAGATGGCGGTTCTTGCTCATGGTGTCTCCGCGCCGCAAACGGCGAAAGGCGGATGTTAACAGGCGGGAACTCCCTCAGGGCCGGTAGATCAGGAGGCGCGTGTGCCCGTACCGGCGCACGTCGGCGGGCGCGAGGCCGCCGGGCGCGAGCACCCGGTCGTCGCCCCGTTCGTGGAAGAGCCAGCCCCCCGGGCGCACGAGAGGCACGAGGAGCCGAAGGTCGGAGTCGGAGATTTCCTCGAAAGGGGGATCGTGGAAGATCACGTCGAACGAACGAGGTTCATTCACCTTCGAGGAAAACCGGTCCACGGGGGTCGCTTCCAGGGTCGAACGCTCCCCCGCGCCGAGCCGCTCGACGTTCCCCCTCAGGATCTCCGCGACCTTGAGGTCCTCTTCGACGAACGTCGCGTGCGCCGCGCCACGCGAGAGCGCCTCGAGGCCGTAGGCGCCGGAGCCCGCGCACGCGTCGAGAACGCGCGCGCCGCGAATCGCGTCCCCGAGGATGTCGAACGCGGCCTTCCGCGCGAGCTCGGTCGTCGGCCGGGTCCCGTCCGCCACCTCGAGCCTGCGGCCACGACACGTGCCGCCCGTGATCCGGGGCATCAGCGCACCGGCGCCGGCGGGACGGGCGTCGGGGCCGGGCCCGCCTTCGCGGGGTTCTCGAAGAGGCGGGCCAGATCCCCGCGGTACACGAAGACTTCCAGCTTGTGGCTCCCTTCCCCGCCCGTCACCTCGAGCTCCTCGAGCTCGAAGTCGTGGTCGAGCGCGTCGTCGTGCACGACGCGATACCAGACACCGTCGGAGCGCCTCTTGAGGAGCGATCCCGCGCGCAGGCCCTTCGTGTCCCAGCTCGTCTCGGAGGGGTCCTCCTTCGCGAAACGCGCCCTCAGGTCCTCGATCGCGCCGCGGGCGCGGCCCACCGCCAGGGGCAGGGTCGCGAAATCGTCGAACGGGAAGGCCCGGACCCTTCCGGGCGCCTCCCCGATCTCGAGTCTCATCCGGCGCGCGCCCGAGTCCCCGAGGACCATCCGGGCCGGGTCCTCCACGTCGCGCCGCTCGACGGCCAGCGCGTCGCGACAGACCTGCCGCACGACCTCGACCTCCTGGGGCGACACGGACCGCCGCTCGAGCGTCTCGACGCCGCGGAAGGTCAGAACCCGGACGAGCGTTCCGTCGTCGAAGAGCGCCGTGCGCTCGCGGCCGACGCCCTGCCAGGACTCCAGGGCGACGACGAGGTGAGGGTCCCGGACCTCCGGCGTCGGCGTCGGCGTCGGCGTCGGCAGGGGCGTCGGCGTCGGCGACGGCTCCGGCACCGAGGCGGGGCCGGAGCCGAGCGCGACGATCAGAAGAAGCGCGAGAGCGTTCACGCGACGCCGGCCGCGCGCCTCAGGGCGCGCGAGAAGTTCAGGCGCGCGGCGGCGGCGGCGCGCTCGGGCGGCGGCAAGGGCTCGAGCAGCCGGCGCCAGATTTCTTCTGGCTTCGGACGCGAATCGACGGGTACGCGTGCGTCGACCGATGCCGCGGCGACAGAATCGGCGCTTGAAGACTTCCGGGAAGGTGAAGAGGGGCCCGCCCATCCCGACAGGACATCGCCGAAGAGCTGAAGGCCGCTCGCGAGGCCCGTCGCCTCCTCCCATTTGCCTTCCGAGAGAACCTCTTCGATCCCCCTCCTCATCCGGTCTCCCGAAAGCGCCTGAAACGCGCCCGCGCTCCGTGCCGCCTTCAGCGCCTTCTCGAACTCCTTCTCCCACGCGAATCCCAGCCTCACGGCGTACTTCACCGCGCGGTACGCGCGCGTCGGGTCGTCGGCGAGGGACTTCGGGTGCAGGAGGCGCAGCGTCTTGGCCGCGAGGTCCGCCTTGCCGCCGAACGGGTCGAGGGTCGTGCCGACGAGGCCGTGCCTCCCGATCCGCCGAGCCATCGCGTGGATCGTGAAGTCCCGTCGGCCGAGGTCGTCCTCGATCGTCGCCGTGCCCGTGATGACCGGCAGGGCGCCGGGCGCGGGGTACTCCTCGCGCCGCGTCGCGGCGAGATCCACGCGAATTCCCCCCGGAGCCGCGAGCGTCGCCGTCCCGAATCGCTCGTGGCGCGCCTCGAGGGACCACCCCGGGAGCGCCGACAGCCGGCGTGCGAGCTCGAGCGCCACCGCGGGACCCGCCTCGACCGCGAGGTCGACGTCCTTCGTCTCACGGCCGAGCAGGAGGTCGCGCAGCGCGCCCCCGACGAGCCAGATCGCCATCTCGCGACGGTCGGCCGCCTCGCCGATCCGGGCGAGGAAGAGCCGGAGCTCTTCGGCGCCGGGACCGCGCCCCGCCGCGAGGCTCGTCATGGCGGCGGCACGTAGCCGTAGCGGACGGAGCCCGGGCCGAGGAGGGTCTCCATCGACGCCGTGAAGTCCGGCGTCGGACGGACCCAGAATTCCGACGAGAGTTTGAGCGGCGCCGCGAATTGGCCGGCGCGGCGCATCTCGAGAAAGACCGGCGTCGAACCGGGGAACCTTCTGAGAATCTCTCCGAGGGACTTCTCGTCGAACGTGTCGAAGTTCGAAGGGGCGACCACGACGTGCCGCGCGGCCTGCTCCTTCATCCCCTCGAGCGGCTGGATCTCCCGCGCGATGACCTCGATCGGGATCGACGCGCTCTCGCTTTCGTGTTCGGAAGCCGCGGCGCTCGCCCCGACCTGCATCGCCGAGCGCACCGTTCCGGTCACGAGGACGGGCTTGCCCGGGGCGAGCCAGCCGTGGATCCGCTCGAGGAGGCTCGCGAAGACGGTGACGGGAACGGAGCCCGTCAGGTCCTCGACGACGGCCTTCGCCATCATCTTCCCTTCGTTCTGGCCCTTCTTGATCTGGTTCCTCTTGATCGAGGACACGAGGCCCACGAGCTTGACCGGTGCGTCGAGCCTTTCGTGAAGAATCTCGCAGGTCGCGTCGCCGAACATCCGGATCTCGTCCTCGAAGCGCGCGAGGGGGTGGCCCGTGATGTAGAACCCGAGCGTTTCCTTCTCGAAGCGGATCTTCTCGTCCGCGCTCCACTCGGGCTTGTCCTCGAAGCGGTCCTCGACCTGCGCGTCCTTCGGGACGTCGAAGAGGAGGCTCTGCGCGGACGTCGCGACCTCCCGGGCCGCGGCGGCGACGTCGATCGCCAGGTCGAGCCCGTCGAGGAGGGCGGCCCGCGTCTTTCCGAGCGAGTCGAAGCAGCCCGACTTCACGAGCGCCTCGATCACGCGCCTGTTGTTGAGCCGGAGGTCGACGCGCGAGCAGAAGTCCGTGAGCGAGCGGAAGGGCCCTTCCCCCCGGCGCGCGTCGAGGACCGACGCCACGGCGCCGTCGCCGACACCCTTGACGGCGCCGAGACCGAACCGGATCGAGTCGCCGTCGGGCGTGAAGGACAGCTCGGACTTGTTCACGTCCGGCGGGAGCACGGGGATCTTCATCTCCCGGCACGTGTTGACGTACTTCACGACGTCGTCCGAGCTGCCGGAGCTCGCCGTGAGCGTCGCGGCGAGGAACTCCACGGGGTGGTGGACCTTCATCCACGCCGTGCGGTACGCGAGGAGGGCGTAGACGACCGAGTGCGACTTGTTGAACCCGTACCGGCCGAACGGGAGGATGAGCGCCCAGAGCTCCTCGGCCTTCTTCTTCGGCGTGCCGGCCGCGGCCGCCTTCTTCATGAACTTGTCGCCCTCGGCCTTGAGGAGCGCGTCGTCCTTCTTGCCGATCGCCTTGCGGAGCTTGTCGGCCTCGCCGGGCGAGTAGCCGGCCACCGCGCGCGCGGCGAGCATGACCTGCTCCTGGTAGACGAGGATCCCGTACGTCTCCTTCAGGATGGGCTCGAGCTGCGGGAGCGGATAGTCGAACTTCCTGCCGCGGCGCCGCTCGATGTAGACCTCGACCGTGCCCGCGTCGAGCGCGCCGGGCCTGTAGAGCGCGTTGAGGGCCGCGAGGTCGTCGAACACCTCGGGCTTCACGCGCCGGAGCAGGTCGCGCATTCCCGACGACTCGAACTGGAAGACGCCGTCCGTGCGTCCCTCCGCGAAGAGCCGGTAGACCTCGGGATCGTCGAGGGGAATCTCGCTCAGGTCGGGGCGCACGCCCGTCCTCTTCTCGACGAATCCGAGCGCGTCGTCGAGGATCGTGAGCGTGATGAGGCCGAGGAAGTCCATCTTGAGGAGGCCCATCCGGTCGACGGACTTCATCTCGAACTGGGTCGTGATCTCGTCGTTGCTGTTGCGGTAGAGGGGCAGGTACTCGACGAGCGGCTTCGGCGCGATGAGGACCCCGGCCGCGTGGACACCCGCGTGACGCGACACGCCCTCGAGCCGCTCCCCGAGATCGAAGAGGCGCCGGTACGTCTCGTTGTCCCTCAGAGCCTCCGCGAGCTCCTTGACGTCGCGGCGGGCCTCGGCGAGCGTCGTCGGTCTGCCGGGATTCGCGGGGATGAGCGAGCAGAGGCGGTTCACCTCGGCGAGCGGCACGTCCAGGACGCGGCCGACGTCGCGGATGACGGCGCGGGCCTTCATCGAGTTGAACGTGATGATCTGTCCGACGTTCTCGCGGCCGTACTTCCGGCGCACGTACTCGATGACCTCGCCGCGGCGGCGCTCGCAGAGGTCCACGTCGATGTCCGGCATCGAGATGCGGTCCGGGTTCAGGAAACGCTCGAAGAGAAGGTCGTACCGGAGCGGATCGACGTCCGTGATCCCGAGCGACCAGGCGACCAGGGAACCGGCGGCGGACCCGCGGCCCGGCCCCACCGGGATCCCCTCGTCCTTGGCGTACTTGATGAAATCCCAGACGATGAGGAAGTAGCTCGAGAGCCCCATCTTGAGGATGACGGAGAGCTCCCAGGAGAGGCGCTCGTCGTACTCGGCGCGCGTCTTCGGCGGCTTCGATCCGGCGGGATACGCGGCCGGGTGCGCGAGGCGCTCCTCGAGGCCCGCCTTCGCGAGCTCCTCGAGGTACTCGTCCGGGTTCCGGTCCGCGACGGGGACGGGGTACGTCGGGATCTTCAGGCCCGTGTCGACGATGACGCTCGGCGTGACCCGGTCCGCGATCGCCGCCGTGTTCCTCACGGCCTCGAGCGTGTACGGCCGGAAGACGTCGCTCATCTCCTCGGGGCTCTTCACGTAGAACTCCGAGTTGTAGAACTTCATCCTCTTGGCGTCCGTGAGCGTCTTGCCCGTCCCGATGCACAGGAGGACGTCCTGCGCCGCGGCGTCGTCGCGCGTGAGGTAGTGCGAGTCGTTCGTCGCGACGGGCGGGATTCCCGTCTCCTGCGAGAGCCGCAGCAGATCCGGGAGGATCTGGCGCTGCTCCGGCAGGCCGTGGTCCATGATCTCGATGAAGTAACGGTCCTTCCCGAAGAGGTCCCGGTAGCGGAGCGCGGTCTTCTTCGCGCCGGCGTAGTCCCCTGCGCGCAGGCGCCTGGCGACCTCCCCGTTCAGACAGCCCGAGAGGGCGATGAGGCCCGCGTGGTGCTTCTCGAGGAGCTCCCAGTCCATGCGCGGCCTGTAGTAGAAGCCCGACAGGAACGCCTCGGAGACGAGCCGGGCGAGGTTCCGGTAGCCGTCGGGCGTCTCGACGAGAAGCGTCAGATGGTAGTTGTTGCCCTCGCCGTCGAACGTCCGCACGCTCTCGCGGTCGAAGCGCGAGCCCGGCGCGACGTAGGCCTCCACGCCGAGGATCGGCTTGACGCCCGCCTCCAGCGCCGTCGTCTGGAGGTCGTAGGCCCCGAACATGTTGCCGTGGTCCGTCACGGCCACCGCGTCCATCCCGGAGGCCTTCACCTTGTGAATGAGGTCCTTGACGCGGTTGGCGCCGTCGAGAAGCGAGTACTGGGTGTGCAGGTGGAGGTGGACGAAGTCGCCGGACATTCCGAGGCGGCATTGTAGCGTCCGCGGGGAACGCCGAATCGGCGCGGGAACGAGACGAGAGCGCGGCTGTCGCGGACGGACCGCAGTGTGGCGCGCCGGGGCCACGTCCGCTCCTTGAACGCCGCCGGCGGTCCCGTAAATTGGATCTTCGGGAGGACTCGATGAAGACGACTCTCGCCACCGCTCTCCTGTTCTCGTCGTCGCTTCTCTACGGGCAGGTCCCGAACGTCGCGAGCGCACCGAACCTCGCGGGCGTCCCGAGACCGACCCCGACGAGACCGCCCGCGGGCGCTGCGGCCCCGCCGGTGCTCCACGTCGGCGGGAACATCACGAACCTCGGCTGCGGCCATCCCCTCGAGTTCGACATCGTCGTGAGCAACACGTCGTCGACCTCGTTCTCGGGCGGCGCCAACCTCCGCGTCGCGGGTCCCGGCCTCAACCACCCGCCGCAGCTCGAGGGCTCGATCCATGCGGGAGTCGGACCGATCGGCGGAAGCTCCTCGCAGACATTCCACCTGACGGCGAGCCCCGTGAGGGTCGACTGCGCCGCGCCGGAGTCGTTCGTCGTCACGCTCACCCCGGGCGTCAACAGCCTTATGCCGTATCCGCAGTGGGACCGCGATGCGCTCGAGCTGAAGACGTCCCCGCCCACGAGCTGCACCGCGACCGGCGGCTCGCAGCGGCAGCCGAACTGGAGCCCGAAGCTCTAGTCCGCAAGGTCTGATCCGCAGGCCCCGGTCCGCGCCGAAACGCGGGGGGCATGGGCGAGGTCTTCCGCGCCCGCGACCCGCGCCTGGGGCACGCCCCGGAATCGCTGCGAAACGTCACTCCCACTCGATCGTGCCGGGGGGCTTGGACGTCACGTCGTAGACGACGCGGTTGACGCCGCGCACCTCCCCGACGATCCGTCGCGAGACCCTGTCGAGGAGGTCGTGCGGCAGGCGCGCCCAGTCGGCGGTCATGAAGTCCTCGGTCGTGACCGCGCGGAGCGCGAGAACGCTCTCGTACGTCCGCCCGTCACCCATGACCCCGACGGTCTTGACGGGCAGGAGCACCGCGAACGCCTGCGCCGTCCTCTCGTACCAGCCGGAGTCGCGCAGCTCCTCGACGAAGATGGCGTCGGCCTCCTGCAGGATGCGCACGCGCTCGCGCGTGATCTCGCCCGGGATGCGCACGGCGAGGCCCGGCCCCGGGAACGGGTGACGCGTGAGCATCTCCCTCGGGATTCCGAGCTCTTCCCCGAGCCGCCGGACCTCGTCCTTGAAGAGCTCGCGCAGCGGCTCGACGAGGCGGAAGCCGAGCTTCTCGGGAAGGCCGCCCACGTTGTGGTGCGTCTTGATCACGGCCGACGGGCCCTTGATCGAGACGGACTCGATCACGTCCGGGTAGAGCGTCCCCTGCGCGAGCCAGTCGGCCCCGTCGACGGCCTTCGCGTTTTCCGTGAAGACGTCGATGAAAAGGCTTCCGATGATCCGGCGCTTCCTCTCGGGGTCCGCGACGCCGGCCAGGGCGTCGAAGAAGCGGTCCGACGCGTCGACGCCGGCGACGGGCAGGTCGAGGTGGCGGAAGGCCTCGAGGACCTGCCGGGCCTCGTCTTTCCGGAGGAGCCCCGTGTCCACGAAGACGCCGCGGAACCTGTCCCCCACCGCTTCGCGGAGGAGGACGGCGGCCACGGTGGAGTCGACGCCCCCCGAGAGCGCGCCGAGGACGATGCCGCTCGAGAGCTCGCCGCGCAGTCGCTCGACCGTCGCGTCGCGGAACCCGGCCATCGTCCAGGACGGCTTCGCGCCGCAGACGTCGTAGAGGAAGTTCTCGAGCATCTGCGCGCCGTGCTCGGAGTGGTGGACCTCGGGGTGGCCCTGGATGCCGTAGAGCGCCCGCGCCGGATCCTCGAAGGCTGCCACGGGCGCGTTCTCCGTCGTGGCCGTCACGGCGAAGCCGGACGGCGACTCCTCGACGTGGTCGCCGTGGCTCATCCAGATCGTCTCGACGGGGCCGAGACCCCGGAAGAGGCGGCCGCCGGCGACCCGGACGTGCGCGCGCCCGTACTCGCGGCCCGGCGCCCTTCCGACCTTCCCGCCGTAGCGCTCCGCCAGCCACATCATCCCGTAGCAGAGCCCGAGCACGGGGACCTTCAGGTCGAAGAGGCCCGCGTCCCCCTGCGGCGCGCCCGCGTCGTAGACGCTCGAGGGGCCGCCCGAGAGAATGATCCCCTTCGGCGCGAGCCTCGCCACCTCGGTTGCCCGGGCGTCGAACGGCAGGACCACCGAGCGGACCCGCGCCTCGCGGATGCGGCGCGCGATCACCTGCGTGTACTGCGAGCCGAAGTCGAGGACGACGACCGTGTCGGCGGCGGCGGTCACGCCGCGGAGTATAGAGGCGCGGCCGACGCCGTCAGGCCGACGCGCCGAGCCGGCGCGCGACGGCCCGCGGGACGGACACGAGCCCGGCCGCGAGAAGGGCCGTGCCGACCGCGAGGAACGACGCCAGGACGACGAGAAGCGGCGAGACGTTCACGCCGCCCGGCAGGTCGCCGCCGTGCCCGACGCGGTGCAGGGACAATCCGAGCGCGAGCGCCGCCCCGAGGCTCACGGCGAGGAACGTCCAGCGCGCCTCGGGCGGCGGCTCCGCGGCCGGCCGTCTCGCGCGGACCGGGCGGCGCGACCAGAGGGGCGCGGCCGCCGAGATCCCCGCGTCCGCGATGAAGAGGAGCAGCCCGGCCACGAGGTACGGCGGCACGAAGAAGGCCGCGGACGCCATGACGAAGCGCACGACGGCGTGCCGGCTCACGAACGAGCCGAGGGAGTCCGCGAGGAACGGGTAGGCGACGAAACCGACCGCCGCGTTCGGATGCGACACGAGAAACGCGACGAGGACGACGAGGAACGCCGCGGGGAGGACGAGCAGGAACGCGCGCGCCGTCCGGAACATTCAGAACGCCGAGGCCGCCGCGGCGAGCGGCGGCGCGGCGCCGCTCCAGAAGGCGAGGACCCTCCGGATGTAGTCGCGCGTCTCGCGGTACGGGGGCACGCCCTTGTGCTCCTCGACGGCGCGCTCCCCCGCGTTGTAGGCGGCGAGGACGAGGTCCGGGCGGGTGTCTCCGTAGCGCGCGGCGAGCTCGGCGATGTAGGCCGTCCCGCCGCGGATGTTCTCCTTCGGATCGAAGGGCCTCCTCACGCCCAGCCGGCGCGACGTCGCGGGCATGAGCTGCATGAGCCCGCGCGCCCCCTTCCGCGACACGGCCGTCGGGACGCCGTTCGACTCGGCCCGGATGACCGCCGCGATGAACGCGGGGTCGACCCGGTGCTCCTTCGCGGCCGCGAGGATCTGCGAGGAATAGGGAGAAGAAAGGGACGGAAGAGAGGATTCCGAGAAGGCGCGGAGCGAGCGGCTCGCGCCGGAGGGCGCCTCGACCGCGCTTCGCCCGCCGTCGCCGGGCTCGACCGCCGGAGGGCGCTCGTACTCGTCGTCCACGATGCGGTCGACGACCTCGAGCGACACCGTCATCGTGCCGCCGCCGGAAAACGTCATCGAGACGCGGTCGTCTTCCCCGTCCGCCGCGTGCCCGGGCACGACCTCGCACTTCTCGACGTGGAGGAGCCGCCCGTCCTCGAAGACGACGAGCGTGGCGCGGGCAGAGCCCGCGGAAAAGGAAAGAGACGTCCAGAGAGCGAAGGGTCCCAGAATCCGCGAGAGGCGGCGCGCACCGTCCCGGTGGCTTTTCCTAGAAGGTGAATGGGGCGAGAGCCGCTCCGGTGGCGCCGAGTCGGGGGGGCGCGCCGGGGCGTCACTCACCCTTCGAAGAAAATCTTCCTCTTCTCTTCCTCTTCCTCTCCCTGTTCCGGGCTCTTCGACCGTCACCATTGACTGTGGGCTCCAGGTTCAGGCACGGGGGTGCGTCCGGTCGTAGACCTTGCGCACGCGGGAGCGGGAGACGTGGGTATAGATCTCGGTCGTCGCGATGTCGGCGTGCCCGAGCATGAGCTGGACGGCGCGCAAGTCGGCGTCGTTGTCCACGAGATGCGTCGCGAACGCGTGGCGGAGGACGTGCGGCGAGACCGAGGACGCGGGGAGGCCCGCCTTGGACGCCGCGGCCTTGAGCGCGTGAAAGACGGTCTGGCGGGTCACCGGCCTGCCCTTCCGGCCCGGAAAGACCCACCGGCTGCCCGCGCCGCGGGTCGCGCGCCCTTCGGCGAGCCACCGCGAGACCCAGCGCGCCGACGAGTCCGCGACGGGCACGATTCGTTCCTTGCTTCCCTTCCCCCGCACGAGAACGAATCCTTCCGCGAGGCGCAGGCTCTCCTCCGGAAGCGCGGCGAGCTCGGAGACGCGCAGGCCGCAGGCGTAGAGGAGCTCGAACATCGCGCGGTCGCGCAGGCCCTTCGGCGTCGCGACGTCCGGCGCGTCGAGGATCCGCTGCACCTCCTCCGTCGACAGGACCTTCGGCAGCATCGCCCAGCGCCTCGGATTCGCGAGGTCGGCCGTCGGGTCCTCCGCGAGGACCTTCTCGGCCGCGAGAAATCCGTAGAGGCCGCGGAGCGCCGACGTCTCCCTGGCGAGCGTCCGCGGCGACAGCCCGTCGGCCCGGCGCGATCCGAGGTAGGCGACGACGTCGGCGCGCGTGACCTTCGCGGGGTCGCGCCGCCCGGCGAGGAGGTACTCCCCGAACAGGGAGAGGTCGCGGCGGTACGCTTCCAGCGTGTTGGCCGCGAGACCCTTCTCGGCCGAGAGATAGTCGAGATAGAGCGGCAGGTGCTTCTCGAGAAAGACGCCTCCCCGGGCGCCGGCCGGACCACGCGGGCTCACGTCAGGATTTTACGGACGCCGGGGGCCGGGCGTCGCGGTTTTCGAGGGGATCCTCCTCGGGAGAGACGGCGGCGAGGATCGACCGGATCTCCTCGTCCTTGAGGACGTGGTCCGCGCACTTGGCGGCGCGCAGGATCGCGGCGACCCGGCCCGGCTCGGCGTCGAGGTCGCGCTCCCGGAGCCAGGCGACGACGTTGGACTCGCCGGACATCGGCCCCACCTCGAGGATCTGCTTGAGGCCGAACATCCCCGCGGGAACGCCCGAGTAGACGCGGTCGGCGAGCCAGTCGTCGCCCTTGGCGCGCGCCTTCACGATCGCGGCCGCGTGCCCTCCCGTTCCCGTCCGGAACGCGTCCCGGCCCACGACGGGGTAACCGTCGGGGATGGGGACGTGGGAGTAGAGCGCGACCTTCCGGACGTACTCCGCGAGCGCCGAGAGATCGCGGTCGATCCACCCGAGGAGGCGCAGGTTCACGAGCAGCTGGTCCATCGGCGCGTTCCCGACGCGCTCGCCGAGGCCGAGACCGCACCCGTGAACGCGGTGCGCGCCCGCGCGGAGGGCGGCGAGCGAGTTCGCGACGGCGAGGCCACGGTCCTGGTGGCCGTGCCAGTCGATGCGCACGTCGGGGTTCTCGCGGGCGACGAACTCGGCGAGGAAGCCGACGAGGGCGGCGGCGCCCTCCGGCGTCGCGTGCCCCACGGTGTCGCAGGCGCAGATCCGTGTCGCCCCCGCCTGGATCGCCGTTCCATAGAGAGCCACGAGGTCGTCGGGCCGCGCCCGCGTCGTGTCCTCGGTGACGTACGTGACGGAGAGCCCCTCCCGGACGCCGAGCGTCACGGCGTCGCGCGTGAGCCGCATCATCCGGGAGATGTCCCAGTCCTCCACGTACTGCCGGATCGGCGACGAGCCGATGAAGGTCGTCATCTCGAGCGCGCGTCCGACGCGCTGGGAGATCTCGACGACGGGCTCGATGTCCGCGGCCAGGGTCCGCGCGGCGCACGCCGGCCGCACGGCGAGCCGGCCGTCCACGATGAGCCGGGCGAGAGCCTGGGCCTCCGCGCGCGCCGTGGGGCCCGCGGCCGGGATGCCGATGACGGCGGTGTCGACCCCGAGGCGTTCCATGAGCGTGACGAGCTCGAACCGCCGCTCGACGGAAGGAGTCACCGCCGAGGGCGACTGCAGGCCGTCGCGCAGCGTCTCGTCGAGCAGCTCGACGGGGACGTGCCTCGGCCTGCCCTCGCCCGCGGCGCGGTTCCAGTCGTAGACGAGCCGGCTGCGGTCCATCGCTCCCCTTCGCGTCCGGGGCCCGGTTTCCCGGAGACTGCGCCTCGGACTAAACTCGGATTATGGGTGATTCCGTCGGCATTATCGGCTACGACTCGTTCCACTTCGTCGTCTCCGACCTCGAGCGCAGCCGCCGGTTTTACGCGCAGGCGCTCGGCTTCACGGAGGTGGCGCGCTCGTCGCGCGAGAAGGTCGAGCGCGGCGGCGAGGAGGCCTCGGTCTTCGGCGCCGGCCACATTCGCGTCCTCGTGTCGACGCCCGTGCGCAAGGACTCGCGAGCGGCCCGCTATCTGAGGATCCACCCCGACGGAATCTCCTCCCTCGCGCTCCGCGTCCGCGACATCGAGGCCGCCTGGAAGTTCCTGGACGGGCGCGGCGCGACGTTCCTCTCCGACATCGTGACGGACACGGGGGCCGAGGGCGTCTTCCGCACGTTCAACATCGCGACGCCGCTCGACGACGTCACGTTCCGGTTCATCGAGCGCGAGGGCGACTATCCCCTGCTCGCCCCGGGCTTCGAGACGATCGGGGACGGACGGCCGAGGGAGAACCCGCACGGGTTCGCGACGATCGACCACGTGACGTCGAATGCCTACACGATGCTCCCCGTCGTCAACTGGTATCGCGACGTCCTCGGATTCACGCACTACTGGGACGTCGAGTTCCACACGGCCGAGATGGGCGGAGCCGGCCGTGCGACGGGGTCCGGGCTGCGCTCGATCGTCATGGCGGATCCGGGCAGCGGCGTGAAGTTCGCGACGAACGAGCCCATGCGCCCGTTCTTCCGCGAGAGCCAGATCAACCGCTTCTGCGAGGACCACCACGGCGCCGGCGTCCAGCACATCGCGTTCCTCGTGAAGGAGATCATCCCGGCGGTCGAGGCCCTGCGGGCTTCGGGCATCCGCTTCCTGCCCGCGCCCGGCGCCTACTACGACCGGCTCCCGAAGAGGCTCGCCGATGTGAAGGTCTCGAAGCTCAAGGAGCCGATGGAGCTCCTCCGGAAGAACCACGTCCTCGTCGACGGCGCCGACGAGAAGTACATGCTCCAGATCTTCATGCTCGACGCGATGGCGATGTACGGCGACGCGCACGCCGGGCCGTTCTTCTACGAGCTCATCCAGCGCGAGGGGGACCGCGGCTTCGGCTACGGCAACTTCCGCGCCCTCTTCGAGTCCATCGAGGCGACCCAGCGCGCCGACTCGAGCGCGCTCGAGGTCGTCGGTTGAGAAGGACGAGGAGAAGAGGTTCTTCGAATGGGTAAGACTCGGACCCTCCCATGATCGACCGGATGCAGCTCGGGGAAGTTCCCGCCAAACCGCACATCGCGTTCCGGTCGCGGGAGGGGGTCCTGAGGTTCGAGGAGTGCCTCACGCGCCGCGGCTTCGACGGCGAGTTCTCGATCCTGTACCACGAGGGGCCGCCGATGACGGACTCGCTCATCGGCCCCGCGACGCCCGGACGATGGGACCGCAAGGCGCCGATCCCCGCCGAGCACCAGCCGCTCCGGCGGCGCCTCCTGCTCGGAGCAAGGGCGCCGGAGGGGTATACGCCGGTCCTCTTCAACGACGACGTGACGATCTCGTTCTTTCGGCTGCCGCGGGAAGCGGAGTCGCCAGACGGGTTCTCGAACGGCGACGGGGACGACCTGTATTTTTTCTACGAAGGCGAGGGGACGGTCGAGACTCCGTTTGGCGACGTCCCGGTTCGCGCGAACGACTACCTGGCCATTCCGCGAGGCGTGGTCCACCGCGTCCGCATTTCTTCACCCTTCGAAGGAGTCCTCTTCGAGCTCCGTGGCGGCCTTCATCTGCCAAGGGAATTCAGGAACCCCGTCGGCCAGCTCCGGATGGATGCCCCCTACACGCACCGCGACTTCGTCCGGCCGGCCTTCAAGGGTCCCCACCCCGGGCCGAAGCGCATCCTCGTCAAGAAGGACGACGCGTTCGTCGAGCGCTTCCCCGCCGCCTCGCCGTTCGACGTCGTCGGCTGGGACGGCACGGTGTGGCCGTTCGCCTTCGACATCCTGAAGTACCAGCCGAAGACCGGGCTCGTCCACCTGCCCCCGACGATCCACGCCACGTTCGCGGGGCGCAACGCCCTCCTGTGCTCCTTCGTGCCGCGCGTGACGGACACGCACCCCGACGCGATCCCCTGCCCGTACCCGCACGCCTCGGTCGACTGCGACGAGGTCATCTACTACGTCCGGGGTACCTTCACGAGCCGGAAGGGCGTCGGGCCGAAGGCCGTGTCGCTCCACCCCGCCGGCGTTCCCCACGGCCCGCACCCGGGCGCGTACGAGGGCTCGATCGGCACCCGGTCGACGGACGAGCTCGCCGTCATGATGGACACCTTCGCCCCGCTCCGCCTGACCGCGCAAGCCCTCGCCCTCGAGTCCCCCGGCTACCACGACAGCTGGATGCCGGGCTGACCGGCCGGACGATCCTCGGTGAGATCGACCGCCTCCGGGCCGCGGGCCGGCCCCAGCCTTGGCTCTCAGCGGCCGGTGAACTTCGCCGGCCGCTTCTCGAGAAACGCCGCGACCCCTTCCTTCATGTCCTCCGTCGCCGCGCAGAGGCCGAAGAGGGTCGCCTCGTGGTCCTCGGCCGCGGCGAACGGCATCCCGAGACCCGTGTTGACGGCGTCGAGGACGTACCGGACCGCGACGGGCGCCTTCCCGAGGATCTTCTTCAGCGTCTCGCGGCAGGCGGGAAGGAGCTCGGCCGCCTCGACGACGCGGTTCACGAGGCCGATGCGGAGCGCCTCGTCGGCGGAGATCGCGTCGCCCGTCAGGAGGAGCTCCATCGCGCGCCCTCTTCCGACGAGCCGCGGCAGCCGCTGCGAGCCGCCGTAGCCCGGAATGAGCCCGAGGTTGACCTCCGGCTGGCCCAGCTTCGCGTTCCTCGACGCGTAGCGGAACGTGGCGGCCATCGCGAGCTCGCAGCCGCCGCCGAGCGCGAACCCGTTCACGGCGGCGACGACCGGCTTGCCGAGGTTCTCGATCAGGTCGAGCGTGGACTGGCCCTTCTTCGCGAAGTCGCGCGCTCCGCCCGGCGTGAACGCGTTGAAGCCGGAAATGTCGGCGCCGGCCACGAACGCCTTCTCGCCGGCCCCCGTCAGGATCACGGCGCCCACGTCCGCGTCGTCCTTCGCCGACGCGAGCGCAGCGCCGAGTCCGTCGAGGACCTCGGCGTTCAGGGCGTTGAGCTTCTCGGGCCGGTTGACCGTGACGGTGAGGATCCGCTCCGCGAGATCCGTGACGACGACGCCCACGGCACTCACCCGAACGCTTTTTCGTCCGCGCTCGGCCCGTAGATCGCGGGCACCGGCACGTCGAGGAGCCGGAGGTAGACGGAGAGCTGGCCGCGGTGGTGGATGGAGTGGTTCAGGAGGATCGTCCTCACGAGGGCGATCCGCGGCATCTCCAGCATGACCTTGTCGCCGTGCCGCAGCTTCCATGCGCCCATCGCGCGCCCGTCGTCGAGCTGCGCCATCGCGGCCTTCGCGGCCGCGACGGACTCGTCGAACGTCTTCGGGACGGCTTCGGTGCTCACGGCTTCCTTCGGCGAGAAGTCTCCCCCTCCCTTCGCCGTGTCGAACTCGCCCGGCAGGAGCGAGCCGCCGATCCAGTGCGGGAGTCCCGCGATGTGGTTCGCGAGCTGCCCGAGCGAGTAGGACTTGGCGTGCGGTTTCCAGGAGAGCTTGTCTCCGGGGACGCGCGACAGGACTTTCCGCGTCGTGGAGCACTCCCGGTCGAATTCCATCAGAAGCGGCTCGATCATTCTCATCGTGTCTCCCTCCGAGGCTTCGCGCGGTGGACGGCGCTCGCCGGCGCGACCGGATCAGGCACGTCGACTCCCCCGCTCGTCGTATTCGAAGAATCCCCTTCCCGTCTTCCTCCCGAACCGTCCCGCGAGCACCAGCCTCTTCAGGAGGGCGGGCGGCGCGAATCGGGCCTCACGATACTCCGCGAACATGATCTCGGCGATCGCGTGGACCGTGTCGAGCCCCACGGTGTCCAGAAGCTCGAAGGGTCCCATCGGGTGCGCGCAGCCCAGCTTCATCCCGGTGTCGATGTCCTCGAGGCTTCCGACGCCCTGCTCGTGGGCGCGGATCGCGTCGAGGAGGTACGGCACGAGGAGGCGGTTCACGACGAATCCCGAGTTGTCGCCGCAGGCGATCGGCTCCTTCCCGAGCGCCCGCACGAAGGACGTCGCGGCGGCGACGGTGGCGTCCGACGTCAAGAGGCCCCGCACGACTTCGACGAGCCTCAGGACCGGCACGGGGTTGAAGAAGTGCAGGCCCGCGACGCGGTCCGGCCGCGCCGTGGCCGCCGCGAGCTCGGTGATCGTGAGCGACGACGTGTTCGAGCAGAAGATCGTCCCGGGCGGACAGAGCGCATCGAGCGCCCGGTAGACCTCGCGCTTGGCTCCGAGGTTCTCGACGATCGCCTCGAGGACGAGATCGGAAGAAGAAGCGACTTCTTCGAGTGAGGAAGAGAACGTCAGCCGCGAGAGGATCTCGGCGCCGGTGGCGGCTCCCAGCTTGCCGCGCTCGATGGCCTTCGAAAGCGAATTCTCGATCCGACGGCGGCCCGCGGCGAGCGCCGTCTCGTCGACCTCGCGGACGACGACGTCGAACCCTGCCTTCGCGCAGACCTCGGCGATCCCTGAACCCATGAGCCCGGCCCCGAGTACCCCCACTCGTCGGATCTCGGACATCGACGCTCCTCCCTCCGCTCACTCGTCGCGTGAACTGCTCGCGACAGGCCTCTTCTCGTTCATAGAAATCTCTTTTCCGGTTCTCTCTTCACATTGCGGCCGCGATCTCGTGGAAGCGCCGGCGGAAGGCGTTCATGTCCCCCGCCCGGGCGTCGGGATGCAGACGGTTCGCGAGGAGCACGCACACGCGCCCCCGGGCCGGGTCGA